>OLIX01001799.1_pt1 | contig 17293 bp, 16 predicted proteins | sample 1601331 | NCBI WGS metagenome assembly OLIX01 (sample SAMEA2452120, study PRJEB22498) | human gut metagenome | biome: human feces; feature: human gut; material: feces | place: Australia | collected 2012 | reverse complement strand
AATCTAAACCATTTAACAGAAATATCATTATGAAAAAGATATTATTTTTGGGCGGTCTGTTGCTTTCAGCCATGACGTTCGTTTCATGTAACGGCGATTATGACGACTGGGCCGACCCGCAGAGCAATCCGCAGGAAGAAGCAGTTACGTTGCCGGGCTATACGGCAACGGCTGCCGATCCTATTAACTTGGCCAACCCGGGCACAAGCGTCAAGGCATTCACGCTTTCAGCAGCCACGCTGCCCGAGGGCGCCACTGTTGAGCATACACGTGTTGAGATGCTGCCTGCCGACGGCTCTTCAGCAACAAAGGCAACGCTCGAGGCAACTGCCGACGGCATGATGGACAGCACCGCACTTCAGGATGCCGTGGTTAACTTCTACGGACGCCGTCCGTCAGTCCGCGTGTTCGACGCTCAGGTTTATTCTGATATCGTTATCAACGGTCAGTCGTTCCTTGTTGACGCAGGCAAGATACAGCTCACCGTAACTCCGAAGGCTCCTTACATTGCCGACGCTTATTATCTTGTTGGCGATATGTGCGCCTGGACAGCCGATGCTGCCATCAAGTTCTCACATTCAGGTGCCGATGTATATGACGACCCCGTGTTCTCTGTAGTGTTCACCACTCCTAAGGCCGACTGCTACTGGAAGATTGTTCCGCAGGGCAACATCGACTCCGGCGACCTGTGGCATGAGGGCACCGACGGTGTTGTGGGTGTTGCCATAGATGGCGACCCAAGTCTCACAGGCTCACTCGTCACCACATCTCCAAAGGCCGGCAAGATTGAGAAGCAGGGCTTCTATAAGCTCACCGTCAACATGATGGACTATACTTACACCATCGAGGAAATGGCCGGCGAGTATTACATGGTTGGCGACCTGCAGGGCTGGAACGCCGATGCTGCTTCGGGCATGACATGTCTGTTCTATCCGCAGACCAACACCGTAATGAGCTACACGACAAAATGGAAGGGCGCTTACGACCTGAAGTTCTGGGCAGGTGCCGACTTCGGCAACTGGGACAAGGCTTACGGATGTGCCGTTGACGGCGACAACTCTCCGTCGGGCGACATCGTAAACTCCGGCGCACAGTCTATCTCTGCTCCTTCAGCCGAGTATTACACCTTCACCATCGACATGACCACAATGAAGTATACATGGACCAAGCTCAGCGACCAGGCTCCGAAAGAGTACACCACAATCTCGCTCATCGGCGACTTCAACAGTTGGAGCGGCGATGTAGACCTCACTCAGGTTACTCCTCACAACTGGTATGCCAAGGTGAGCATCCCGTCTGACGGCGGACTTAAGTTCCGTGCCGGACACGAATGGACCGACAGTTGGGGCAACGGCGCCAACATTGCCGACAACTATTATGGCAAAGCCGACTATAACGGCGGCAACATGACCGTTCCTGCCGGTAATTACAGCGTCTACTTCAACGACATTACCACTGAATTTGTATTCTTAGCAGAATAAAATAATATTTGGTTTGTATTTATACGCCATGCACTTTGAAACAAAAGTGCGTGGCGTTTTTTTAGTAGTTAAAGGAGTTAGAGTAGTTAAAGAAGTTAAAGTCATATGCCTTGTGGTGATGCAATTTCCTGTCTTTGTATATAAACCACAAAGGTAATGTTCTGTCGGATTTGCACGTGTTGTTGAACTCGCTTGCACGACAATTACAAATCGGCCGGCACGATAGTCTTGTTGGTATTTGCCTTTAACTCCTAACCAAACTCTTTGAAATAAATTTTTTATATTAAAACGATATGCGTAAAGCCTGAATTTTTTCGATATCGTTTTTGATGTTTATTATTTCTTTATATTGTTCAAAAGCCAAGGCTTCTTTTAAAATATTATTTTCAAAATCTATGTCTGTATCCTCACACAATTTTGTTCCTATTGAAACCAGGGAGTTATACAGACAATGTCCCCGCACATATAAATATGCGTTTTCTTCATTCAGTCCAAAACTATAATATCTTTCAGCTTCTTTGGTATAATCAAATTCACTTTCTCTCATTACATCTTTACACGCATCGTCAAGCGCGTTCTTCATTCGTAACAGGAAAGAAGTTCCGCTGTTATTTTCGTCGCCTCTCATGTACTGCTGAGTAATTGCACGGTTGAAATCATTCTGACTGAATTTGTTTATGCCGTTTCTTTTCTGATAGAGCATAAAGATGAATGGCTCGTATACAATCTGCGAGTATTGCTTAAGAAATACAGTGAAATCAAATTCTATATTGGCTGCTATATGTTTAGCAAAAATGTTCTGCAGATTAGTGGAGAAAGCACAATGGTTCTCCCATGAGTAAGTGTAAGTCTGCAATATGCCGTCTTTGGCTGACAGAGATTCGCCTGACAGTCGGCGTAAGTCGCTGTCAATGCAGATAAAGAACCTTTGTGAAAGAAAATCTCTGTATTTTAGGCATTGTTCACATCCTGAAGTCATCTTGCCTTTTTCATTTCTTGTGGCCGGGAGAAACTTATAGTGGCCTGGTCTGTATTTTGACAGCATTTGTCGCCAGAACCATATGTCGTCAACGTTTTCTACATGAATAACTGCATCCACTCCATAAAGCCTTGTAGATGCAGCCAATGCCTTTGCCGTCTGTTTGTAAAAGTCAAGTTTGCCTTCTTCCATCACTTTTCCTCCAGATCTTTTACAAACACAATCTTATCTTCCCATCCGTTGGCAAAGATGTTTGGGGCATGTGTTGTAATTATCAGCTGGCATTTAGGGTTTAGATTTCTGATGAGTTCAATCAGGCAGTCTTGCCAACTGATATGCAGTGATATTTCCGGCTCATCCATCAGCAGTACGCTCGGCTTTTCTTCTTGCAGAAATACTGTTGTAAGAATGAGCATTAACTGTTTTTCGCCGGATGAAAGCTGTTCGAGCTGTATGTCTGTTCCTGCTTCCGAAAGTTGTGTGCCGCCTTTATTGCCATATGTTGCCAGTCTGTCATTATCGCTGTTATACAGCGAGAACACCAGCTTATTGTTTTTTGGGTCAATTCTGATTTCTTTTCCTGTCTCTGCAAACATTCTGTTCACCAGCATGAAGAATTTTTCTATACGTTGTCTTATAGTCTCAGCCTCATTGGGATAGTTGAGCATTTTCATGCGGTAATCAAAAAATGACGTGCCTTCGCCATTCTGGTTAATTATGTGTTTCAGCTCTTGCAGAAGCATGCTTTCGGTCTTTTTCTTTGCATTGGCCGGTACGTCGAACGAACGTATGTATGTCACCTTGCTGTCAATCTTGTTTCCGCAGACATCAGCTGCAAGGCTCTTCGGGATTTTTTGTCCTGAATAAAAGTCTGAAATCAAGTTTAGCAGCGTGGTTTTGCCACAGCCGTTTATGCCAACAAGGATATTCACATCTTCGTTAACATTGTTCCAGTTTATATTTGTACGTCCCCATAATTTACTTATACGGAACAGATTAATATATTTGTTTATTGTTTCCATGAAATAGCTTTTTCAGCTACAAAGTTATTATTTTTTGTGTAAAAGCGTAATGCATAATACTAAAACAATAATAAAATTAGCATTTTGGACTCAAATGAAGGTGTATTTTTTTAGTAGTTAAAGGAGTTAGAGTAGTTAAAGGAGTTAAAGGAGTCAAAGTCGTATGCCTTGTGGGGTATATTTATTATTAGGAGTTAAAGGAGTTAAAGTAGTTATCGCCAACAAGTTGGCTAGGAGTTAAAGTCATATGCTTTGTGGCTTAATAACAACGACATGTAGCAACAAGGCATATGGCTTTAACTCCTTTAACTACTCTAACTCCTTTAACTCCTAAAAAACTCCTTAACTCCTAAAAAAATATAACCACTTAACCTCTCCAGAATCGCCATGCTCGTCACAGTTTCGTGGTTTGGCTCGAAAAATGGCGAAATTTGCGCGTTTTGGTTAAGGCGCTGATTTATAGTGTTTTATACATTTTACGTGACAAAAGCGCAATGGTTAAAAAATATTACTCGGCCACTTTTCACCCAAAAACCATAGGTTTATCATCCGTAAGCAGCCCTTTTGCATCACGAAAAACGGCATTTTGCGCCTTAAAATCCATGCTTTTGCGTCATTTTTATGAACCTAAAGTGAACAGATGTTAATAATATTGCCGTCTTAATGTCATGTCTTTAACATCCGTTATATGTTGATTTTCCAGATTGAAAAAATATTTTGTCCTGACTTTTTACTGCCTGATGATAAGAAAAACTTACAAAGTTGTAGCCCTCCGATTTCGCTGTACTTCGGCGACGGCTGCATTTCCCTGATTTTCTTGATGCTGCTTGTCAGCATTCCGCTATACTCCTATTTCGCTGTAACGCGGCGGCAGTTGCATTTAAATGATGATGAACATAGAGCCATTCAGATAGTGTGGGGCAGAGCTTGTGTTGACGATAAAGGCAGACGGTGAATCTAACCAAAATCAGCTCAACATAACGCAGAAATACCAACCTAATCATAATAACCGTTTAGATTAAATTTTCTCATTTATTACGTTATTACATCTATTTTATGTAAGTTTGCAGCTGAAACTTTGAAAGTGATGAAAAAGAAACAGATATTGCTCATAAACGATATTGCCGGCTACGGCAAGGTGGCTACGGCGGCCATGCTCCCTATACTCTCGTATCTGGGACATCCCACATATAATCTGCCTACGGCGCTCGTGTCTAACACGCTCGACTACGGAAAGTTCAACATTCTCGAGACAACAGAGTATATCAAGGGCGTGTTTCCCGTATGGCGCGAGCTTGGTTTCTCGTTCGATGCCATAGCCACGGGCTTCATGGCTTCGGTGGCTCAGGCCGACATCATAGCGTCTTATTGCCAAGAGCAGGCGCAGAAAGGCACCGTGATTTTTGTCGACCCGATTATGGGCGACGAGGGCAAGCTGTATAACGGCGTTACCGATGAGGCTATAAAGAGCATGCGCGAGATGGTCAGCGTGGCTCATCTTACGTTTCCCAACTACACCGAGGCATGCTATCTTACCGACAGCCAATACAGCGCTGCCGGCGTAACAGCCGAAGGTGCCCGCCGTCTGCTCGACGGCCTGTTGAAGTTAGGCACAAAGTCGGCGCTGATAACGAGCATACCCGTCGACGGTCAGCCGTCGGTTGTAGGCTATAATCACATCAACGGCGAGTATTTCACACAGCCCTACACCGAGATTCCCGTTCATTTCCCCGGCACGGGCGACATCTTCTCTGCCGTGCTCATTGGCTATATCTTGGGCGGAAAAGAACTTAAACCCAGCACACGCAAGGCCATGGACGTGGTGTATAAGCTGATTGACCTTAACAAAAATAATAAAGACAAAAACCGGGGCATACCTCTTGAAAAATATCTTAACGTGCTTTGAGTATCGTTGCTTAGAATTTACAAAGGTAATGTTCTGTAGACAGCATAAAATATAAGGATTTGCGATCCGCACTTTATACATATAAATTGGCTATATGAAGCAATCGGATAGCAAATCCTTTATTCAATTCCGGCAGATTTTTCGCTGTGCTTAACAATCCGTTCAAATCAGCCGGCATATTAGTCTTGTTGGTAATCCGCCCGACGGTTTACTATTTCTTCAAGGTAGGCAATGCTCCGGTGAGTTCGTAACGCCACTCTGAACCTGCACTCTGCAAGGCGGTGTTCATGGCATCAACGGCGTTCTGCCAGGTAACGGTTGTGCCGTCCACCTTGGTGGTTTCGATGGTGGTGCTGCCCTGATTGTCGCCGATGCCTTGTCCCTGATTGTTTTCCCAGTAGCAAGCGGTGACTTTACCATAATTCCATCCTATCACACCGCCTATCATCCGAGACTGTTCACCTGTAACATTGCCCTTGGCGTGATAACAGGCTATAACGACCGTTTCTCTATTCGTTTGTCCAAGCACTCCGCCAGAACTGCTCCTTCCTTTTATATTGGCTACGGAGTAGCAGGCCATGATAGTTCCACCTACAGATTGTCCGCCTATCCCGCCTACATCCGGGCTGGTACCCGTTATTGTTCCCGACGATGAACAGCCTATGATACTACCATAATTATCTCCAACCACACCACCGAGGTAATGTCTATTGTTTGTTAAAGTGCCATCAACCGAACAATTTTCTATTGTGCCATAATTTGTTCCTGCAACACCACCGACGAAATAGCCGTCACCGGTTATATTCACATCCTTCAGCTTCACATTCTTCACTATACCACCTTTGTCTATACAACCAATCAATCCTACAGCATCTCTTACCTGGTTGATTGTAAGTCCAAAGATGGTATGGCCTTGGCCGTCGAATGTACCGGTATATCCGGTATAGGTATAGTTTATATAGCTGCCTATCGGCGTCCACTCTTTGCCAGTAAGGTCGATGTCGTCGGTCAGGGTGCAGTTCAGCGAGAGGTCACCCTGTACGGCTTCGTTCCATGCCAGTAGCCCGTTGGCGTTGTAAACCTCGTAGGTCTTGCCGTCAGCAGACAGGTTATATCCCTTGTCATAGTTCAGCGTGATGTTGTAGAACTTGCCCGCCTCGGGGGTGAAGGCTGCAGAGAGGTCGCGTTCCTCGGTGCCGTTTGCCCTCAGTTTCTTGATTTCGTAGCCGGGCACCACGTTCGCCTCCCAGCAGGTGATGGTTGCGCCGTTCTCGGTGTATTCGCACTTCTTCATCTCTATCCAGCCCTCTTGCGAGCCTTGTCCTACATTGCCTTTTTCGTAGGTACACTGTGTATAAGTATAGAGCTGGAGGCTTTGCACCTCGCCGAGTGCATCGTCCGAAGGCGTGATGCGTACCTTCGCCAGAGCGTGGGTGAAGTTCAGCGTGACGGGGTCAGGATATTTGCCCGTGCCCGTACCGCTCAGCAGATAGGCAAGACTTTGGCTCTGGTTGCCGAGGTCGATGGTGCCGTCCGTGGCGGGGTACCAGGCGGTGACGGTATGGTCGTTGAGGTCGTACCAGTACAGTGGCGTTTCGGCTCTGACGGTGTTGTCGTCCTGCAAGGCGTAGGTGCCGACCTCTTCCTCGCCGTCTATCTGTACGGCGAACAGGTCGCCCGCGTCGAACACGCTGCCCGTGCCGTCCACAATCTCGCTGACGCGCGTCTGCGGTGCGCCCCAGGGCTGCGCCTCGCCGCCCTCCACTCCGAGGGTGATGCGGGCAATCTCAAGGGGGTATTGTCCTTCGGGCAGACGGTTGCCGTCCGCCAGTTCGTCCGTCGTGCAGGCAGCCGTGGCAAGGAGCAGCGCGGCTGCTGCAAGAAGTACATGGATGGAATGTCTTTTCTTCATATCGGGTTGTTTTTTTATTTGTTTTCGCTTTGTGCTGCCGCCGCCTGCGAAGGCGGCCGTCGCACCATAGTGTCTATGGGCAGCTCCGGCTTGACGCTTGCGCCGGGGCAGCTGTATGTGGAACTTACAGCGTAGAGTTTGCATTGAACGAATCTCCGTCTTTCCACGGAGTAATTGTGGGTTCGCTCACCTCGATGCCATTATTGTTGAGCGTTATGTTGTAGGTGTAGGCATAGCCTGCTGTGTAGAAATTGGCTGTGGGTGTCTCAGGCAGTTTCAGTGTGGCTTTGTAGCTCTGTCCGTTGTAAGACACGCTCAGGTCAAGAGGAATGGTCACTTCCTGCGGGAGAATGATGACTTGCGAAGCGGTGGCACCGCCCAGCTGCATGGTAATCGGCGAGTTGGCGGCTGCGGTTACGGCAGTCGTGCCGGTAGCCGTGTCGAATGTGCCTTCGTGCTTCAGCCCCTCCAACGTGTAGCCGGCAGGTTCCGTTTCGTTGAAAATGAGGCCGTCGCCTGGCTTGAAGGTGAATTTGATGAGACTCATGCGGTGGTGGAACGCATGGTCGCCGGTGAAGCTCACCGTCGGGTTGTGGGTGTTGCCCGTGGCTCCCGAGGCAAAGAGGAAGTCGATGCCCGTGCCCTGCTTGTCGGCTGCGGTGCTGACGGTCACCGTTCCGCCCTCAGCCTGATACGGATAGTAGGCATTGAAGGTCTTCGTTTCGGTGTCGTCAAAATAGATGACCGTACCGTCAGGCACGAACATACCGTACTCTCTCTTGTAGGGCACGTTGGTAAAGCCGGCGCCGGTGACGCCGATGCGGTCACCTTCGGTCCACTCGGTTCCTTCCGAATTGACGCGGGTTGCGGGCGTAATGTCGGCAATAAACTTGGCGGCTACCGGGCCGTCAGTGTTCATGTTCTCGTTGTCGCTTGTGCAGGCTGCCATTGAGATGGCGAGCGCTGCGAGTGCAAAGTGTCTTATTTTCATCATTGCTTATAAGTGTTAAAGTTGTTAATAATCAGTTCTTATAAGCGCCCCTTGGCATAAATGGAAAAACGAACGTCCCGCCATATTCCACAAAAGGAACATGGCGGGACGGGAAACTTCAGGCATGTAAGCGGTCTAAAGCATGGCAGCGTGCTTGCGTACCTGCTTGAGCCGCTCCATGAACGATGGGTTGTCGGCAGCCTGCCGCATGTTGTATTTCACCTGCAGGCGCAACAGCGAATCAGCCGGTATATTGAGTGACGCCTCGAAGAGCATAGCCGTCTGAGCCGTGACAGGACGGCGACAGTTGAGTATGTCGTTCAGCATCTTGTATGAGATGCCCATCTGCTCTGCCAGCTTGCGCTGCGACAGTTTGCGGTATTCAACTTCTTCTTTCAGCACTTCACCCGGGTGAGTGGGATATGCCGACTTAAGGTTGTTGGCAATCATATTCGGATCTGTTCCTTGTATCTCAATCATAATCTGTCTGTTATTTATAATGGTTCGACAAATCTGTTATATTGCAAATTGTAGCTATGGTTTCGCCTTCCTTTGTCCGTTCTTCAAACTCGATGCGGTACTGGTCGTTGACCCTTACTGACGAAAGTCCGGCCTTGTCGCCTTTCAGCTTCTCATAATTCAACGAGTTATATCTCATAAGCCCTTGTACGTTGGGCGTTTCAATCATTACGTCTATTACGCGAATATATTTGCGCACCACTTGCGGTTGATATCGGTGTTTTTTGTCAGTATGTCCTTTGACATACATTTCTTGCAAATATTTTTCGTTGAATATGATTTCCATGCTATTCTGACCTGTTCACGTGGCAAAGATAGTAAATTATTTGCAACACTCCACTAATTTAGTGGATTTATTTTGTATAGCTGCCATAAGTTTCCCGTTTTCCCAATAAGTCAAAGAACGCACTTTTTTAATTCATAATTCATAATTCATAATTCACAATTCATAATTGGGTCGCTTCCCAATTCTCTTTTTTAATTCATAATTGGATTAAACCGAACTGCGTTTCATAATTGAGTCGCTTCCTAATTGAAATTCTTCATTCATCCTTAATTCTTCATCTTCATCTTATATGTTATTTAGTTAAAGAGCCATTTTTCTAATTCATAATTCACAATTCATAATTCACAATTGGATTGTTTCTTAATTCCTAATTCTTAATTCCTAATTAATAATAGGGTTGTTTCTTAATTCCTAATTCTTAATTCATAATTAATTCACATTTCCGCACTTACGTCTCCTCCTTGTATCTGTTCCCATCCGGTGATTTCGAATGTGGATAACTCGGCTTCTTTGGGGGTCTCAACGATCGTACCGCCGAGCGTCAGCGACTCGCTCTTTTCTGAGTTGAAATATTTTAGAGTTTCTGTGAGGTTGCTTGTCAGCGTGGTTGGTGTAGGGTTGTTGTCAGTATAGCGTATCTCACCCGTCAGCAGCTGTTCATTGCCTGTTACGCCAAGCAGTCGCACCGTGGCTTTCCACTTGCCGGCATCGGCGCCTTCGGTAATCTTTGTGAAGGGCAGCACCACGTTGGACGCCGCTCCGTAGGTGTCGGTGGCAAAGTCGAGTGTGGCGGCTGCGCCAGTAAGATGGGCAACAATCTCGGTTATGCGGCCGGCAGCGTCGCCCGTAGGCTCTACTACGAGAGTAAGCTCGCGCACCTGCTGCTGCATGGGGGCGGTTAGCGCATAGTCCTTGTCTTTCTCTATCAGCACCTGCTGCACGCTTGTGAACAGCCAGCCCGGGGCGTTGCTGATAAAGGCCCCTGCGCCGGCGTCGTTGCCCGTGGCTGCGGCAACGGTGGCTGTGGTGCCGTTCACGGTGATTCCTTCAGCCGGATTCCACACCGCCAGGGTGTAGCTGCCCGGCACGAAAAGATATTCGGGAGCATGGGTAGCTGCGGTCTCCGTGCCGGTATAGTCGCCCATAGCGACTGTCCATGCGGCAGGGATGTCGATTCCCTCGCCACGCGCCGTCCAGTCGGCTGTAACCGAAATCATTCCGTGGTCGGGGTGCGGCGTGTCATAAAGCGTGTCCTTCACGCATGAAGAGAGCAGCACTGCGACTGCCATTCCTAACATATTTATCTTCTTCATAATATTCTATTTTTATACATAAGAACAAATATTTGGAGAGTAGGAACTATGCCATTTGGCTGTAACTTGCTCAACCAGATTCTTCATTTTTAATTCTTCATTTAATTTGCCATACCAATGTCACTCCGGCGTTGATTGGTCCCCACCAGTTTTTTGTCTCCGTGCCACGGCGCACACGCACGCCGTTGATTACCTCATATTTCTCAAAGTCGGCGTTAAGATAGCCGAGTGCGATGCCGAGGTCGAGAGCCAGCGCCTTGCCGAGCCTCAGCCGGCAGCCTCCGGTGAGTCCGCCACCAATCAGGTCGCCCTGACGGCCCGTGCCTGAGAGCTTATAGTTGAACTCGCCCGTCTTGAACATTGCGCCCACATACCATGCCTTGCTGCTGCCTATATAATAGCGCACCTCGGGCATAACCTCCCACAGAGCGTAGCGTCGGTCTTTGTCGTTCCAGCTCCATGATGTCCATGAGCCGTTGACCAGTAAGCCCCACGACGGGCTGATGCGCCACTCAATGCCGAGGTCGGGCGTAAGCGTGGCCCAGCGCAGCAGGTTGAAGCGGAGAGAGAAAACGCCGTAATCCCTGTCGGCATCATCGTTAACATTGCTTCCGGCATCGTCTTCGGCATAAGTTTCGCGCTCCGCCGTGCCGGCAGTAAAGTCAGATGCCTTGTTGTCGTCAGCGTTGACATCCTCGCGGCTGCCCTGTTTGTTCTCTTCGCGCGTGGCTTCGTCAGTCTTTGCCGCGGTGTCAGAGCCGGCAGAAACCTTTATGCGTACCGTTACCATGTCGCCGTCAGTGGCATGGTTGGCAGTTACGAAGCAGTCTTCGGTAAGGTTTCTCCTTATTATAAGTTCCGACTTCACACGGTTAGAACGCACGGCAGCTGTGGCTAGGTTTTCTTTCTCGCTGCCCATAGAGTTGCAGTATCCGTCGACATATACAGGCACAGTGCCGTTGGTGATGCCCGGCATGAGCCGGTCGATGCAGTCGAGCAGGCGCGCCAGTTCGTTTTCGTTGTCGTACATGGGCACATAGAACATATCCTTTTGTGGCACGAAGCGGAATGTGTACACCGTGTCGGCAACAGAGTGCCGTTGTGCCGCAACAGGATATGTCATTGCTGCAATCAGTAATAAAAAGGTAAGAAGAGTAATCTTTTTGCTCATATTTTTATGTATTTCATTGTATTTTCTTTATGTTTCGGTGCATAAAGTAAGCAAAAAGATTTCACATATAAGCAAAATAGGTTAATAAAAATTAAGCAAATTGTCAGAATCGCATATCTTTGTTGTTTTGATTATGGTATTTTTGTCGTTTCAGCATGTTTTTGTTGTTTCAGCACTTTTGGGGGAGTGATGATGGGAGAGAATGATGATGAGACCTATGGGACTTATGGGACCGGTAGGGAAATTATGAATTATGAATTATGAATTATGAATTGTGAATTATGAATTAATAATTGTGAATGTTTTTCTTGGCTTTTTTCCATTTGGCGGGCGAGCAGCCTTCTTTGTCTTTAAAAGTCTTCATGAAATGGCTTTGCGACATGAAGCCGGAGGCCTCGGCTATCTCTGCAATCTTCTGTTCAGGATGACTGGTCATTCGCTGTTTGGCGTAGTCGATGCGCAGGCGCGTAATCCAGTCGCGGAAGGTTGTGTTGAGCGATGTGTTGATGTAGCCCGAGAGATATGTGCGGTTGGTGTGCAGAGTGTCGGCAAGTTCCTTTATCGTAAGTCCCGGTCTGAGGTAGCCCTCGTCATCAATCCATCTCTTTATGCTCTCGGCAATCTCGGCATAGCACGACGGCATGTCGTTGGCAACGTCTTCGGCAGTGTCGGCCTCGCATAGTATGTCGTCCTCAGAAACAATCTCACTCTCCATGGCATTTTCAACCTTCTCATAAAAGAGCATATAGTTCTGGTAACAGTGAAACAGATAAATATAGAAAGGTATCGACGAAAGTATCCACACGTAGATGTATTTGTCGGGCAGGAACGTGAGCAGACCGCAGCCCACGCTGAACACTACAGCCCAATAAGTGAAGACGGAGAGCCAGCGGATGTAGGCGCCGATGTTGTCAGAATGAGTATTGTCGAAAATCTTTACCGCCCTGCGGTATGCCAGAACGAGCCTGCGGGCAAGAACAAAGCCGTAAATCATGAGCCATGTTGCCATGGCTAACAGTCCTGTCTTTTGAATCATGCCCTCAGGCAGATGAAACAGCACTATGGCCGAAAGCACTGAGAACAGCACCCATAGACCGATGTGGGTAAGCAGTCGGCGGCGCGTTATGTAGAAGCGGTTGAGCAGTGTGGTTAGGGCAGAGCTGAAGAGCCAGTAGCACAGAAAATATGTTGACATGTTCATCAGTATTGCCGCATTGACATTCTTGAATCTGATGCCGTAAAAGAAGTGAACCGAATAGTTGGCGGCGAGCAGCAGCATGGCTACTCCCATGATGCGCCGCGAACAGATGTAATTGCCGAAAATAGCCTTGTCGGGCGTGCGTGCCAATAAAAAATAAAAGCCGAAGAATATCATCAACGGCAGAGCAATGCATAACGAAAGACTGTATATAGAATAATCCATAAGATGTTGTAGGTGACTATGTTATACTGCAAAGATATAAAAAAATTATCAGTAAGAAGTCCTCTTCCTCCCCTTTTTTGCCTTTTAACGGGAATATTTAAGTTAAGAGTGAAGAACGAAGAGTGAAGAATTCAATTGAGTGAAAAGAGAAAAGTGAAAAATCCAATTGCGAAACGGTTTTATAGCAACAAGGATATTTAAGTTAAGAGTGAAGAACGAAGAGTGAAGAATTCAATTGAGTGAAAAGTGAAAAGAGAAAAGCGAAAAATCCAATTGCTGAACTGGTTTATTGCAACAAGGCATATGACTTTAACTCCTAGCCAACTTGTTGGCGATAACTCCTTTAACTCCTAATAATAAATATACCCCACAAGGCATATGACTTTAACTCCTTTAACTACTCTAACTCCTTTAACTCCTACAAAAAGACAAACGTTTGCGCAGAAGTTTTGCTGATATTTCTTGTTGTGTGTAAACATGATGTGGATAATATATTTAAATTTACGGCGGAATAAAAAAATATTTTAATGCCATGAGAAAATTATTTACCGCTATTGTTGCGTCAATTATGACTTTGTCGGTTTCGGCACAAGGATGGCCGTCGGACTGGCAGGGCGTGATGCTGCAAGGCTTTTATTGGGACTCGTTTTCAGACACACAGTGGACCAACCTTGAGAGTCAGGCCGACGAGCTGTCTGAGTTTTTCAAACTGATATGGATACCCCAGAGCGGCAACTGCGGCTCTGGCAACTCCATGGGATACAACGACCTATACTGGTTTAACAACTACACAAGCACGTTCGGCAACGAGCAGCAGCTGCGCTCAATGATAAACACATTCAAGAGCAAGGGACTGGGCACGATAGCCGACGTGGTTATCAATCACCGCTCGTCGATGGCAGGCACATGGATGAGTTTTCCTGAAGAGACATACAAGGGCGTTACCTACACTATGGGAGCGTCGGACATCTGCGTAAACGACGACGGCGGAAAGACTGAAGCACAGGCGGAGGTTAAGCCTACGGGACAGCTCGACACTGGCGACGACTTTGACGGCGCGCGCGACCTCGACCATACCAGCAGCAACGTTCAGACTATGGTAGAGGCATATCTCGACTTTCTGCTCAACGACCTCGGCTACACAGGCTTCCGCTATGACATGGTGAAGGGATATTCGCCCAAATACACAGGAATATACAACACGGCAGCCAACCCGCAATATTCAGTAGGAGAATATTGGGACGGCACAACGCAGATAAAAAACTGGATTGACGGCACCGAGGCCAACGGCGCAAAGCAGTCGGCGGCGTTCGACTTTCCGCTGAAATATCTGCTGCGCGACTGCTGCAACTCATCGTCAAACTGGAACACTCTCGGCGGCAGCTGCCTTGCCAACGACATGTATTATCGCCGCTACGCCGTAACCTTTGTAGACAATCACGACACTTATGAGCGCGGCAACGACGGCGAGATAACAGACAACATACTGGCTGCCAACGCATTCATACTGGCTGCGCCGGGCACGCCATGCATATTCCTGCCTCACTGGAAAGAATACAAGCAGGACATAAAGCAGATGATTTATGCGCGCAACATGGCGGGAGTGAACAACGAAAGCACCTTTGAGACCATGAACCGCACGGCTTCGCAGTATGCCATCAAGGTGAACGGCACCGACGGCAAGTCGGTAGTTGTACTTATGGGCTCAACCTCATGGCCGGCATCAACCGTAAAGGAGGCCGACTATCAGCTGGTAGACAAAGGTCAGAACTTTGCATACTACATCTCGCGCAATGCCGGCAGCGCATGGGTCGATGTTCCGTCAGGCTCTTACGACAACAGCGTGAGCGTAACCCTAACCGCCCTGTCTGCCGACGCCGGAGCACAGATAGTATATACCACTGACGGCAGCGAGCCTACAGCCGATAACGGCACCAAGGTTAACAGCGGCGCAACCGTAAGCATAAGCAGCACTACAACCCTGAAGGCAGCTCTGCTTGCAGGCGGCACGGTGAGCGGCACGATAACCCGCCACTACACGGTTACGGCTTTTCAGCCGCATGAGATAACAGTATGCGTAAATGCCGACAACGTAGGCTGGACAAACATAAACTTCTGGTCGTGGGGCGGCGACGGCACACACTCGCCCGTCAACGGGGTATGGCCGGGCGACAACGTGGCAACCACAAAATCAGTGGGCGGCAAGACATGGTATTATCAGACCTACACGATGAACACGTCGGACGACAATGTGTGCTTCGTGTTCAGTACGGCAAGCGGCTCGCCTCAGACAGTAGACATAAACAACGTGAATAAAGACAGCTATTTTGAGATTTCAACCACCATGGAAGGCGGCAAATATAAGGTGGACAACGTTACCGACAAATACACAACAGCCATCGGCGGCATTGTGGCTGACAGAAACGAGGGCAGTAAGGTTAAAGGCGTCTACACTATAGACGGCCGCCTGGTGCGTCATACTGACAGTGGAATGTCAGACAGACAGGCCGTAAGCGGACTATCAAAAGGACTGTATATAGTCAACGGAAAGAAAGTTGTGGTGAAGTAATGCCACATAAAAATGATAACACACACAATAAGAGCGGGCAAGACCAGAAAGTCTTGCCCGCTCATTTTCTTTAATAAAACATTCGGATAGTGTAAAGGCTATTTGCCCATATCCAGTTTCCAGTCGCCCTTCTCGTCTTTTTTCAGTTTTACGTCCTCTTCCTTTTCCGAGCCGTCGCCATACACTGTTTTTACCCTTACGGCAGCAACGTCGCCGCTTGGATCAATCTTTTCGTCGAGAACCTCATACGACTTAAATCCGCCTTTCTTTGCGTAAGTCTGTTCGGCCTTGTTCTGCAGCATACCCGAGAGCATCTTCTTAGATGCCTCCATATCCTTGCCCTCCTTAGGCGTTATGTAGATATATTCAACAAAGGAGTCGTAGTTCTTATCGTGCAGAGCCTTCATGGCCTTTTCGGTAACAGCTTTGGGCGAGTTGCCGCCGCCGCACGATGTCATTATAAACAAGGCTGCCATAAGAGCCATAATTCCGATTAACTTTTTCATGATACAAAAATTTTTAGGGTTAATAATAGGTTTAAAAATCGATAATGCTAATAAGCAGTTTGCTGTTGCAGATGTCCGACGGCAGCATGCAGTGAAACGCATTCAGTCCAGGCAGTTTGATGTCGTGACGCACTGTGCCCGCTAGTGAGCGTCCCGCCTTGGCATAAGCAAACTCAACAATCTCACAGCAGTACATTTTAGTGGTGTCGCTGTCGTCATAGTCGTGGTCAAAGAGCGTGTAGCGGCGATAAATCTCCATGGCAAATGCCGCCGCCTTTATGGGAGTCAGCGTGTCGCCCCTGAGCCTTTTCACTTCGCCGGCATTGGCGTTTGTAACAGAGAAAAACTTTTCGGGCGTGTCCATCTTCACCCTGTCAGGGTCGCCTTCAAAGTCGGGTTCGCCCGGCACAGCATGCACAATCATCTTTTTGCCTGCCGAATCGACCACGATGCCCACGTGAGAGTAGCGTCCGTTTATGTCGGCCATCATCACCGCATGACTGCTGATGCCTCCGCCGCGGCGAAACACAATGTCGCCCGTCCTGAGTTCGCATCCTGCCGGAAATATACTGTTCTGATTGTTGCCGTTGCAGGATATCATTGCTGTGGCCATAAGTGCCATGCATATTGTGGCTTTCATAACAAATGTCTGTGTTCACAAAGATAACGATAATAGGACTGTAGACAAAACTTTTGTATAGTTATTTGCTAAGAATAACGGAAACCCGTTATGTCTTAGCTATATTTTCCTGCCTATTCGTAATATCATAATATCATGCGGACCGTCTATAAATAAAACTGATGTGCCGACATAAATCAGTAAGTATTGTACAGGCATACATCAGGTTTATGCGGGTAATCAGAACGGAAATAGTGAGAGATACATTTCTTTATATTCAACAGATAAAACTTTTTTTGTTCACGTTTTTATTTTGTAATGTGCCTAAAATCCGCAAGCAATCTCAATGGCAATCTCAATTGCAGTAAAGAGCTTGAACACTATGCATCATGATAGTATGAGCGTGAATTTTGTCCGATTTGTGCATACCTTCCCCTTACCCCACAATGCGACTTGAGGCAATACGCAGATTAAAACCATAAGGAACGGACTTTATCCGAATCCAGTTTTGAAAGGTCTTGCATAAGCCCGGTTTTCAGTATAGATATTCAGCACGTATTGCCTTGCTGTCATGATCCACTTGGCAGGTACGGAGA
>OLIX01001782.1_pt1 | contig 17436 bp, 19 predicted proteins | sample 1601331 | NCBI WGS metagenome assembly OLIX01 (sample SAMEA2452120, study PRJEB22498) | human gut metagenome | biome: human feces; feature: human gut; material: feces | place: Australia | collected 2012 | reverse complement strand
AAAAGGCTTTGGTTACTTGATTTACCATATCCAGACGTGAAGCACGGACAACAACGTTTACCTGCGCCTTACCGGCTTGCCGGATACACTGAAAGAAATCGGCAGCATCCCGGTTAATGCCAACGGGCGCATTTTCCGCCTTGATGACATTGCCAAAGTCACCCGCGGTTATGCCGACCCTCCCGAACCCAAAATTTATTTTAACGGGCAGCCTGCCATCGGCATTTCCATTTCCATGGAAGACGGCGGCAACAATATCCGCCTTGGCGAAAACCTTGCCAAAACAGTAGCACAAATAGAAAGCAGGCTGCCGCTGGGCTTTGAACTGCACCAGGTAGCCAATCAGCCGGAAGTTGTTAAAAACTCTATCGATGAATTTACCCAGAGCTTAAAGGAAGCCGTTATTATAGTTCTGGCAGTAAGCCTGTTCAGCCTTGGCAAACGCTGCGGCTATGTTATTTCCGTATGTATTCCGCTTGTGCTGCTCGGCACTTTTATCGGCATGTACGCACTTGGCATCGACCTACACAAAGTATCGCTCGGGGCTTTAATTGTGGCCCTTGGCATGCTGGTTGATGATGCCATTGTTGTTGTGGAACTGATGGAAATAAAACTCGCCGAAGGCTGGGAACGCAAACGCGCGGCGGCTTATGCTTTTGAAACCTGCGCTTTTCCGCTTTTGACAGGTACAATTATAACCTGCGTAGGTTTTACGCCGATATATTTTTCGCGCGGCAGCGTTGGCGAATTTGCAGGCAGCCTGTTTACCGTTATCAGCCTGGCGCTGATGCTTTCATGGGTTGTATCGGCAACGGTAGCGCCTGTATTGGGTTACGAATGGGTTCACCCGAAAAAAATTGCCGAAGGCAGCGCATATACAACTCCGTTTTACCAAAAATTCCGCAACCTGCTTACATGGTCGCTGGCGCACCGTTTAACGGTAATTGCCGTAACCATAGGCATTTTCTTCGGCTCGCTATTTTTAAGCAAATTCATCAACAAAGAGTTCTTCCCTCCTTCCGTACGTCCGGAACTTTTAACCGAACTTAACCTGCCGGAAGGCACGAGCATTAAAACAACCGAAGAAATTGCCCTTAAAATTACATCCGAAATTAAAGATGACCCCGATATTGCAAGTGTAGCTACCTATATCGGCGAAAGCGCACCGCGTTTTGTGCTTGTTGCAGAGCCCGTACAGCCGCGCGAAAATTACGCACAGCTTGTCATTCTGGCAAAAGATGTAGAAGCCAAAGAACGTGTTTCGCAAAAAATTTCCGCACTTATTAACCAAAAATATCCGGAGGTTTTAACTTACAGCAAATCCATCTCCCTTGGGCCTCCGTCCGAATATCCGGTTATGCTGCGCGTTTCCGCACCGACGGATGAACTTGCCAAAAGATATGCACAAAAAGTGCGCGAAGAAATGGAAAAACATCCGGCTGTTATTATGACCAGATTTAACTGGATGGAAAAAACGAGCGCGTTAAAAGTAGAAATTGACAACGACAAGCTGCGCCAGATGGGTATTGACCGCCAGACTGTATCCATGGCCTTGCAGGCAGAACTTTCAGGCTATACCGTAGCACAGTATTACGAAGGCGACCAGGCTATTGATATTGTTTTCCGCCTGCCGGAAAGCGACCGCGAAAAACTTTCTGATTTAAGAATGCTCACCATACCGACGCCTGGCGGCAGCGTATCTTTGGAACAGGTGGCAAACATCAGCTACGAAGCCGAGGACAATATGATCTGGCGGCGCAACCTTTTGCCGACAGTTACTGTTAATGCCGGTATCAGCGAAGGCTATACTGATAACGATGTTGCCCAGCAAATTTATGATTCTCTTGCGCCTCTGCGCAAAGAACTTCCGCCCGGTGTTGCTATTGATATCGGCGGACCTTTGGAAAACAGCAATAAAGCACTTAACTATTTAATAGAACCGGTGCCTGCCATGTTTATCGTTATGATAATTCTGCTGATTATGCAGCTTAAAGATGTGCGCAAAATGATTGTAATTGCCTGCACGGCGCCAATGGGCGTTATAGGCGTTATGATTGGCCTTTTGCTGTTCGGTTCATCACTTGGTTTTCTGGCAGAACTTGGTATTTTGGCACTGACGGGCATTATCATACGCAATTCGGTTGTACTGCTCGACCAGATTGACCAGCATCTCGAAGCAGGCATGCCGCCTTATGAAGCAGTTTTGGAATCTGCCATAGTGCGTTTCCGCCCCATTATGCTCGCGGCTCTTACAACGGTGCTTGGCCTTGTACCGATGTTTACCAATCCGTTTTGGGAATCTATGGCAGTAGCCATTGCCTGCGGGCTGACAGGAGCAACCCTGCTGACGCTTGTTGTGCTGCCTGTAATTTATTCTTTAATGTTTAAAATAACAAAGCCCTGAAATTATAAAGGAGCGCTGTACTTATAAGGTATAGTGCTCCTGTTTTATTATTTATAGCTTTATGCACGGCATCAGCTGATACTGTTTCAGCAATACAAAATGCTGTGGCTCCTCCGTTTACGGTCAGGCTTCGCAGCTGACCTTCCGAAGAAAATTCGCTTGATTGCAGCCGCCACAGTTTTGTTTATTGCTTTACAGCACCAGCCGATGCCGCTTTCTATTTAATTTAAACTTTATAATTAACCTGTCATTTGTTTTCCGGCAAAGCAGCCAGTGCACGCATGGCAAGAGCATAGCCCATAAAACCGAGCCCGCAAATCTGCCCCAGGCAGGCCGGAGCAGTTACAGATTTATGGCGAAACTCCTCACGCGCATGCACATTGCTTAAATGCACCTCAATAGCGGGCAGCGCCACGCCTTTTAAGGCATCCAAAATTGCCACGCTGTAATGGGTATATGCGGCAGGATTAATAACAATGCCGTCATATTTTCCGTATGCGTCCTGAATAAAACCTACCAGCTCACCTTCGTAATTGCTCTGGCAGATTTTAACATTAACCCCAATTTCTTCTGCCTGCTGCAAAATAAAAGCACACAAATCGGCGTAATCTTTGGCGCCATATACGTTTTTTTCGCGGATACCCAGCAAATTTATGTTAGGCCCGTTAATTACCAAAATATTTTTCATTTTTTCATCTCCCCGGCAATTTTTACAAGCTGGCTCAACACATTTTCTATGCTGTCTGCATTTTTTACAATGTAAGCAGCATATTTTCTGTAAAGTTCTATTCTTTCGTCATAAAGTTCATAAACCCGCTGCGTTCCGGCAGCCAAAAGCGGCCGCGTTTTAATTTCAACATCATTTACAATAGCGTCCGCAGGGCGGTCTATAAAAACTATAATGCCGTTTTTGGCATAAGCAGCCATACTTGCCGCTTTTTTTACAACTCCGCCGCCTGCCGCAATAACGCAGTTTTCTTTACACGCCAAAAATTCAGCCGTCCGCTGCTCAGCTTCGCGGAAAACTTCTTCGCCCCGGGCAAAAAATTCTTTGATGCTGTAAGGCTCCCGCTGCTCCAAAACCTCGTCGGCGTCATAAAATTCCCTTTTAAGCTTTGCTGCCAAAAGTTTGCCCAGCGTTGTTTTTCCGCAGCCGGGCATACCAATTAAAACTATATTTTTCATTATTTTTCTGCCAGCCTCTGCATAATTTTCACTGCCAAATCAGTACCCAGTTTGCACTGCTGCCAAATTTCCTGCGCTGCCACGGCCTGCGCCGCCAGCATTAAAAGCCCGTTTACGGCTGTTTTTCTGCATGCGCGTGCCATACGCAAAAACTCGGTTTCAGCAGGATTATAAATTAAATCTGCCGCTGCGCCGAAATTTTTAATAACCGCTTCCGTTACGGGGCTTACCCCTGTTTTGGGGTACATTCCCACCGGCGTACAGTTAATAATAATATCGCCCGTTTCTCCGGCAAGTTCCTCATAACTCAAACAACGTGTTTTGATATTTCCGCAGATTTCTACAACCTGCTGCGGAATTGCCTGCGGATTTCTTGACACCAGCAAAATTTCCTTTGCACTGCTTTTTGCAAGGTACTGCACCACTGCGCGCGAAGCGCCGCCAATGCCGAGCACGGCTGCTTTTTTGCCTTCTGTTTTAATGCCATAATATTCCAGCATCATGCCAAAGCCGAGCCAGTCAGTATTATATCCGCAGCTTTTGCCGTTACTAAAGCTAATTGTATTTACGGCGCCAATGGCTGCTGCTTCAGCAGAGATATCATCCAATAACGGCATGACTTCTATTTTATGCGGTATGGTTACATTAACGCCGACGTAATTTTCAACCAGCTCCGGCATTGTTGTTTTTAATGCTTCGGCAGGCAATTCAATCAGTTTATAATCTGCATCAATGCCAAGTTCTTCAAAAATCATTCCGTGTATTTGCGGCGACAGGCTGTGCCCAAGTTTTGCTCCCAATAAGCCAAAATGCTGCATCACAATCTCTCCCGTCCCATATCACTGCGGTAGTTGCCTAAAATTTTAAAATACGCGCAATTATCTTTCAGCATGCGCACTGTTTCCTGCACATTAGTATCGGCAAGGTTGCCCACCAAATCAATATGGAAGAAATATTCCCACGACTTGCCCTCTATCGGGCGTGATTCCAAATTGGTAAGGTTTAAGCCGCTGTGGTAAAAATACCCCAATACACGGTACAGCGAGCCCGGCTCATGCTTAACTGCTATTACAAGCGTAATTTTATCGGCATCGGCACTGTGTTCCGCTTCATTCGCAATAATAATAAAACGTGTGGTGTTATTGCCGTTATAGTTAATATTGGCAGCTAAAATCTGCAAACCGTACAATTCAGCTGCCTGTTTGCCTGCAACGGCTGCTTTATTAAGGCTGCCGCTTGCTTTAACGGCTTCTGCGCTTTTAGACGTGCTGTAATACGGAATTAATTTCATCTGAGGATATTCCGCAAAAAAATCCTTGCACTGGGCAAAGCCCTGCGGATGCGAATACACCTCGGTAATGCCGCTGAGCACGGCTCCCGGCAGCGCCATTAAATTATGCTCTATCTTTACGCATTTTTCTCCGGTAATATGGCAGTTATAGCGGCGTACAAGGTCGTAAACTTCCGTAATGCCGCCGGTAGAAGAATTTTCAACCGGCAAAACGCCATAACGGATTTCGCCGTTTTTTACGGCTTTTACCACGTCTTCAAACACGGAATAGTAATGCCGGTTAATATTCTTTCCCGCAAAATATTCTTCCATAGCTTTATGGCTGTAAGAACCTTCCACGCCAAAGCAGCCTACTTCAAGCGGCACTGTTTCTACAGGTTCAGCACTTATCTGCTGTTCTTCCATTTTGCGGGCAATGGCCATAATTTCTTCCATCAATCCGGCTACTGCCGGAGCGTAATTTTTGTTGCGGAGCTTGCCCTGCGCTTTTTCTATTACCTTCAGCTCTCTTGCCCTGTCGCGCACAGGCAGGTTATTTTGCTTTTTGTATTCGGCAACCCGCAGCACTGCCTGCAAACGCCGTTCAAAAGCGTTTATTAAATTACTGTCGGCTTCGTCTATTTCCCGGCGGATGGCTTCCAAATCAAGTTTTTCTGTCATTTTATTTCTCTCCTGCCAGCAGCATATCTAAAATTACCCAGGCGGCAACACCTTCAATTACAGGCACGGCGCGCTGCACAATGCAGGGGTCATGCCTGCCTGTAATTAGCAGTTCCGTATTGCTTTCCGTACTTAAATCAACCGTTTTCTGCACCTTGGCAATGCTTGGCGTAGGCTTTACGGCTGCTTTAAACAGCACCGGCATACCGTTGGTAATACCGCCGGTAATGCCGCCGTTGTTATTGGTGTAGGTTTTTACCACGCCATTATCATAATACATCTGGTCATTGGCTTCGCTGCCCGGCATCTGTGCCAGCGCAAAACCTTTGCCAAACTCTATGCCTTTAACCGCAGGTACGCTGAACAAGGCATGTGCCAAACGGCTTTCCAGCGAATCGAAAAACGGCGCACCGATACCGGCAGGCAAGTTGATTGCCATGCACCCAATTACGCCGCCAACCGAATCACAGCTTTGCTTGGCAGCTAAAATCAGCTGCTGCATTTCATTTCCGGCAGCGTCATCCAGCACCGGAAAAGTTTTCTGTGCCAATTCCGAAAAAGTATCCGCACTTTCGCCAAGCGGATTAAACGGCATATCTTTTACGCCTGCAACTGCTGCTATATGCGCGCCAACGTAAATGCCACGCTCTGCCAGAATTTGCTTGGCTATGGCACCCATAAAAACCAAAGGCGCGGTCAATCTTCCGGAAAAATGCCCGCCGCCGCGGTAATCATTAAAGCCGTTATATTTTACTTTGCCGCTGTAATCGGCATGCCCCGGCCGCATTACATTTTTAAGTTTGCTGTAATCGCCGCTGTGCTGGTCGCTGTTGGGTATTAAAACGCATAACGGCGTGCCTGTTGTTCTGCCTTCAAAAAAACCGCTTTCAATTATAAAAGCGTCTTTCTCGTTCCGCGCAGTTGCAAGCGGGCTTTTCCCCGGCGCACGGCGCTGCATTTCTTTTTTTACAGCGTCAAGGTCTATTGCAAATCCCGGCGGCAAACCGTCTATTACGCAGCCTATGCCAAGCCCGTGCGATTCACCGAAAATAGTAAGTTTTATTTTTTCACCCAAAGTTGCCGTCATAAATTTTCTCCCTGCTCATATTTGCCGCCCAAGCAGGAAAAATCCTGCCAAAAGGTTGGATATGATTTTTTTACGCTTTCGCTTCCTTCAATAATTACCGGCTCACGGCAGACAAGGCTTGCCACTGCCATGCTCATGGCTATGCGGTGGTCGTTCCATGCCGAAACAACTCCGCCGCGCAGCCCTTCCGGCTTGCCGCGAACAATAAGGCTTTCGGCTTTTTCTTCAATATCCGCGCCTAATTTATTAAGTTCTTCGCTAATGGCGTGCAGGCGGTCACATTCTTTAATGCGCAAACGCCCGGCGTTAATAATTTCCGTAGTTCCTTCCGCTACAGCAGCAGCCACGGTCAGCACTGGAATTATATCCGGGCAATCAGCGGCATCAATAACAGTACCGTGCAGGCGGCTTGTTTCTGCCAAAAGCCCGCCGTCAGCTGCGGATATTTTGCCGCCCATCGCCTGCAAAATATCTTTTACTGCTCTGTCGCCCTGCAAAGAAGCTGCTTCCGCACCGGCGCAGATAATATTTCCGTTAAGGCAGCCGGCAGCGAGCCAGAACGCAGCCTGCGACCAGTCGCCTTCCACAACGGCGCTGCGGCATTGATATTTTTGCTCTCCGGGTACGCTAAATATTTTATAATTGTTGTTTACAACCTTTATGCCGTATTTTTTTAATGCGGCAAGCGTTAAATCAACATAACTCTGAGATTCCAGCGGCGTGGTAATAATAATTTCCGAATCACCTTCAAGCAGCGGCAGCGCAAACAGCAAACCGCTGATAAACTGCGAACTTACATTGCCGGGCAAAGTAAATTTGCTGCTGCACAGCCTGCCCTCAACGGTTACTGGCAGCCCCTGTGCCGGCGCGTATTTAACGCCCTGCATATCAAAAATATCATAATACGGTTTCAGCGGGCGTTCTCCCAAGCGCCCCGCACCCGTAAAAGTAACAGGCTCTCCGCATAATGCGCCAAGCGGCAGCAAAAAACGCAGGGTAGAACCCGATTCACCGCAGTCACATTCATCAACAGTGGCTTTTACCGTGCCTTCACCGTAAATTTTAACGGCACTGCGCCCTTTAAACCGGCTTGCTGTAAGTTCCGACTGTACACCAAGCGCTTTTAAACAGCGCAGTGTTGCCTTTATATCATCCGACATGCTTATATTGTCTATAACGCTTATGCCCTGTGCCAGTGCAGCACAGATAATTTCACGGTGCCCCATGCTTTTGGAAGAAGGCACATTTACAGTTCCGCTTAACGCCCCCGGATATATTTTAACTTTAGCCATCTTTAACTCCGTTTAATATATTCAGGCAAATCCTGCCAGTTTGTTTTCTGCAAAAAACTCGTGCCGATATTTTTTAAAATAACCAGCGTAATGCTGCTGCCGCTCTTCTTTTTATCCATACCCGCAGCCTTCAAAAGTTCTTCATTACCGTAATCAGCATCTACAGGCAAATTATATTTTTTCAGCACATCATAAATTACCGCCGCTGTTCCATGCTCAGTCAGCCCAAGCCGTTCAGTCTGCCTTGTTAACAGCAGCATACCTATGCCAACAGCCTCGCCATGGGTAAAACTTTCGTAATTACTGCATTTTTCCACTGCGTGCCCTATGGTATGCCCAAAATTAAGCACCATACGCTCGCCGGTATCAAACTCGTCATGCTCCACAATTTCTGCTTTTATTGCGCAGCAGCGTTCCACAATGCCGCCGATGTTTTCCAAAAGTTCATCATCATCACGCATGGCGGCAATTTTTTCAAACAACGCCCTGTCGCGTATGCAGCCATACTTAATTGCTTCCGCAAGCCCGTCGTGCAAAAAGCGCACCGGCAAAGTTTTTAAAAGCGTAGTATCAATAAGCACCAGCTTAGGCTGATAAAAATTACCCACAAGGTTCTTGCCGGCAGGCAAATCAACCGCTACTTTGCCGCCCACGCTGCTGTCAATCTGCGCCAAAAGCGATGTAGGAATCTGCACATAATCAACGCCGCGCAGAAATGTTGCCGCCGCAAAACCGCCAAGGTCACCCGTAACACCGCCGCCAAGCGCAACTACAAGGTCGCTGCGGGTAATGCCTGCTTCCGCAAGCCTGTCATAAATTTTGGCAAGCTCCGCCAGGCATTTGCTTTTTTCCCCGGCAGGAAAAACAATGCGCGTTACTTTAAAACCGTTGCCTGCAAGTGCTGCCTGCAAGTGTTCTCCATAAAGCGCATCAACATTGCTGTCGCTGATAACAGCAGCGCGCTGCGCCTTGCTGATGCTGCGGATTTTTTCTCCGGCAGCATCCAAAAGCCCTGCGGCAATTTCTATATTATAGGATTTTGCACCCAAATTCACCCTGATAATGCTCATAAAACAATTTCCTTCCTGTGGCAGGCTGCCTTTTGCAAAAACTCCTGCAAACCTTCACGGTTATTTTCGTTAATCAGCTTCTGCAGCGTTTCAATTTGCGTTCTAAAATTTTCCAGCTCGCTTAAAACATTTTCGCGGTTTTCCAAAAACAAATCGCTCCACAAACCTGCATTAATATCGGCAATGCGCGTTACATCGCGGAAACCACCGCCAATAAACCAGCAGCTTTGCCCGCTGAACCTGTCGCTGTTAATAAGCGCCGCCGCAGCTGCATGCGGCAGATTGCTGGTATAGGCAATAATTTTATCGTGGCTTTCAGGCGTTATTTCTTCCACATGGCCGCAGCCAAGGCAAAGCGCAAAATTCTTCAGCCAGTTAACTGCAGCTTTACTGTTTGCAGATGTAGGAACAACAATGTAATTGGCACCGTTAAAAATTTCCGCCTGCGACATATCATAACCATTGCCCTGACGCCCTGCCATCGGGTGGCCGGAAATAAATTCCGCACCCTCCGGCACAAGCTGCTGCGCCTCATAAGGCAGGCTGCCCTTTCGGCCCGATACATCCGTTATTACTGCGCCCTTTTTTATAAACGGCGCTGCCTGCCGCAAAAATTCCGTAACCGCCTTGGGGTAGATGCAGCAGATTATTACATCTGCCTCGGCCAGATAAGCCCCGGCATTTTCATAAGCGCGGTCTATAACTCCGTCTGCCAGTGCCTGCTGCAAAACATTTTTATTAACATCAACGCCGGTAATGTTTTTTACACCCAGCCGCCTTAACGCTTTGGCATAAGAACCTCCTATCAGTCCCATGCCGATAATGGCAAAGCATTGTTCCTGCAATCTGCTGCAAAAGCCTGCGTCCACTAAAGTCACTCCTTCTATCCTTCCATACTACCAATTATACTGCATTTTACAGTTCTCTGCCCACAATCTTGGCAATGCCGCTCAGTTCACCCATCAAACGTGCGAAACGTTCCGGTTTAAGCGACTGCGCACCGTCGCACAAAGCGTGTTCCGGGTCATTGTGTACTTCAATTATTAAACCGTCTGCGCCTGCTGCAACGGCAGCTTTTGCCATCGGCTCAACCATCCACCACAAACCTGCTGCATGGCTCGGGTCTACAATAACCGGCAGATGGCTTAATTTTTTAACTGCGGGAATCGCGCTTAAATCAAGCGTGTTGCGGGTGTAGGTTTCAAATGTACGGATACCGCGCTCGCACAAAATTACATTGTCGTTGCCGCCTGCCATAATGTATTCCGCCGCCATCAGCCATTCTTCAATAGTTGCGGAAAGGCCGCGTTTTAACAGCACCGGCACGTTGGTTCTGCCAAGTTCTTTTAAAAGTTCAAAGTTCTGCATATTGCGTGCGCCAACCTGAATCAAATCAACGTCTTCAACAAAACGTTCCAGCATTCTGGCGGACATAATTTCCGTTACAATCGGCAGCCCGGTTTCTTTACGTGCTATTTTTAAAAGATCAAGCCCTTCTTCTTTTAACCCCTGGAAAGAGTATGGCGATGTACGCGGTTTGAAAGCGCCGCCGCGCAGCAATGTTGCACCGGCAAGTTTTACGGATTTGGCAACGCCGACAATCTGCTTTTCATTTTCAACTGAGCACGGGCCGGCAATAACAGCCAGCTTGCGCCCGCCTATTTTTACGCCGCTTACGTCGATAACGCTGTCTTCCGGGTGGAAGCTGCGGTTGGCACGTTTAAAAGGTTCCTGAACGCGCATTACCTTATCGACGCATTCGTTAACCTTCAACATATTCATATCCAGCGCGCTGGTATCGCCGATAACACCTAAAATGGTCTGGCCGCTGCCGACGATTTCATTAATCTGATAGCCTCTGCCTTCAAGATTTTCCTTAATTTTTTTCCATTCCTGTTCCGGCGTGCCGGGTTTCATTACAATTACCATATTTCTCTCCCCTTTAATAATATTTGAATTTTTGATTAAACCTATAAAAAAAATCAGGCCTCGTAAGAGAGCCTGATTACAAAAACTTGTTTAATTTACAGCCAACTGCTGAAGTCAAGGCATCTGTTTACGGTATAACTTCTATAAGATTTTGAGCATGCAAAACGGCCAGCGCTAAAGTAAAAATAGCCCTGGCTAAAGCCGAAAAAGTATGCACTTGTAGCATTTTGCTGCCAAATCTGTTCCATAAATACACACACCTTAAAGTTATTTGATGTTGTAATTTTAACCTGCCGGAATAAAGCCGTCAAGCAAAAATACAAATTTTGGCAAAAATATTTTTTGCGCAAATTATTTTGTAAACAATGTTACAGCAATTTACATAAGCGCCGTTATGCCGCGGTATAATGCCGTGCAGGCACCGATAACAATAAAAATCTGCGTAAGCCTTATAAACAAATGCTGATTGATTTTATAAAAACAGCGTTCGCCAATCCATGTGCCCAAAAGCATAGGCAGAGTAACATAAGCCGCCAGCAGCATTAAATCGCCGTTTATGCTGCTGCCCGAAAGAGCCAGTGAAAACATAGTACCGATATTGCCGAAGGCGAAAATCCAGCACATGTTGGCACGCGTTACAAGCTTATCGCGCCCTTCGGTTAAAAAATACAAGGCAACCGGCGGGCCGCTGATACTTGTTGTTGCAGCGGAAAACCCGCTTAAAAAGCCTGCCGTTATACGCCCAACAGTTTTATTTTTAACGCTTAAATCAAAGTGCATGCCCATCATGAAAAGCACAATTACAAGCACGGTTCCCAGCAAAATCTGCAAATATGCCGGTGATATGGCATTTAACAAATAGCTTCCCGGCAGGCTGCCGAGCACACTGCCTGCAACCGTTACTGCCACAGTATGCCATTCAAAATGTTTGCGTGTATTCCACAGCACTATCATTTTTACAAGGCAGGTGCCAAAAATTATAAACACAACCGTTTCATGCGCACCCAAAACAGGCATTAAAAATGGCACTGCCACCAGGGCAAAACCAAACCCGGTAACAGTGCTGAATAAAGACGCCATAAATACACTTATTGAAACAAAAACAATAAGCAGTATGTTTGTCATTTTTTATTGTCCTCAGGATTTTCAAGCAGAATCGTCCAGCCTTCTTCCTGACGAATCAGCCCCTGACGCAAAAGACGCCCCAGGGCACGTTTAAACGCAGCTTTGCTGATGCCGAACTTTTCTTTAATAATTTCCATCGGCGTATCATCGCAGTAAGGCATTTTGCCGCCGCGTTTCTTTAAAAAGCTTAAAATATCTTCCGCATCGGCAACCATAGCATGTTCCTTCTGCTGGCGCATGGAAAGGTTCAGCCTGCCGTCGGCACGGACATAAGCCACACGGGCGGTAATTTCCTGCCCGAAATCAAGCCTGCCGCCGGGTACTTCGCTGCGGTGCAGAAAGCCTAAAAAGCGCTGGCTTGTAAAGATGAAAAAGCCTTCCGGCAAAATATTATAAATAGTACCAGTTACGGTATCACCGACTTTAATGCCGGTAGCCGGTTTGGATGCCTTCTGCATTTCCTTGTCCACGCGCATGCTTACAGCCTGACGGCCTGTTTTATCGCGGTACAGCTTAACCCATACAAGCTGCCCCGGCGACACATGCCCGCGCATCTGGCTGTACGGCAAAAATACGCCGCGCTCTGCGCCGATATCGACAAAACCGCCGTCGCGCGTAACGCTTAAAACTTTAACATAGCCAAGCTGCCCTTCACGCATTTTTGGCAGTTTCATGCTGGCGGTAAGGCGTCCGTGCGGATCGAGATACAGGTAAACCTTAACGGAATCGCCAACCTTTACCTCGGTTTCCTGCTGCAATTTATGCAGTAAAATATCGTCATCGGTATTGCCGGTGCCTGCGTCCAAAAATACACCCATTTCAGAAGCACGCACCGCTTTTAAAGTTACTACATCACCGGGACGGTATTTGGCATGCGGCTGCACTTTATTCATTTTCTTCCTCCGCAAAAGATTCCGAAGGAGCGTCTGCCCACAACTGTTCCAAATTATAAAAATCGCGGTCTTCTTCTAAAAAGATATGCGCCACACAGTCGCCGTAATCCATTAAAATCCAGCGGCCTTCGGCATATCCTTCTGTATGGGACGGCAGAATACCTTCTTCTGCCAGTTTTTCTTCAATATTGTCGGCAACAGCTTTAACAAGCGTTACGTTATCTGCGCTGGCAATAATAAAATAATCTGTCAAGGGCGAAAGGTTTTCCATGTTTAAAAGCAAAATATCCCTTGCCTTTTTGTCAGATGCTGCGGCAGCGATTTTGCGTGCTACCTGCTGAGGGGTTAAATTCATTGTTCAGCCTCCTTTGCTGTGTTGTCATTATTTTTTATGTTTTCTTCTGCCTGTCCGGCATTATCTGCTGCACGGCTTTCGGTTTCCCCTTCGTCTTTCATATAGGGAATACCAAGTTCATCCAAAGTTCTTTCAACCTGCTGCTGCGAAGTACGCCAATAGCTTATGCCGTCGGGCGCATCATAAAAATCGCCGTAAAGCATGCAGCTTTTTAAATTCTGGTCGCCAAAAAGTTTAAAGGTGTTGGCAGCCTTAATCATCGTCATGGTATCCATATCGGTTTCCACATGGCGGTCTACCGTAGAAAACAGCGCCGGTATTTTGGTAACGGTATCAATATTAAAAATCTGCGCCGCCAGTGCCATCATAAATTTCTGCTGGCGCTGCACGCGTCCGATATCGCCAAGCTCATCCTTGCGGAAACGCACATACTGCCCGGCAAGCTCACCGTTTAAATGCTGGTAGCCGTGCTTGATGTCAATTACAAGGTCGGCGTAAGGGTCTTCGTAGTACATGTCTTTGTCAACGTACAAATCAACGCCGCCGATAAGGTCGATTGATTCTTTAAACGCGCGCCAGTCAACAAGCACATAATAGTGGATAGGCACGCGCAAAAGATTGGCAACGGTTTGCTTGGCAAGCATTACGCCGCCGTAAGCATACGCCGCGTTGATTTTATCATACCCTTTATGCCCGGGTATCTGCACCATGGTATCACGCGGCATGGATACAAGCGCCACCTCGTTGCCTTCAGGGTCGAAACTTGCCAGCATCATGGCGTCTGTACGCTTCGGTTCGCTTTCTGCTGCTTCGCTGTCGCCGTCGTCAATGCCCAGAAGCAATACGTTAATGCGGCTGTTAAGCGTTTCATCCTCCGTTATTTTGCTGTCGGCACCTACAATATCAACCTTGGGAGGCGCAATAAGATTATCATAGCACCAAACCGCGCCCCAAAAGCCTGCTGTTACAACAGCGGCCAGCAGCACTATAAAAAATACCAGCCTTCCCCATCTCAGCCTGCGTTTTCGGTGCGGGCGCTGCGGAAGGTTATCTTCTTCTAAAGCCATAAAAATCTCCTAACAGCAAGTTTACTTTTTTAATTTTACAATCAGCTGGTTATATCCAAAAATGCAGTCCGGGTGGATTAAAAGTTTATTGTCCAGCAAATATTCAATGGTGTTGGCGTAAGATTTAACCATGGCTTTTTCAAGATTTTCAAAGCAAACCTTACGCAGTTTTTCCACGCCGTCAAAATCCCTGCCCGGCTCAATCAGGTCTGCCAAATATACAACCATATCCAGCTCCGTCATATCAGGAGCACCGGTGCTGTGCAGCCTGATGGCTTCCAAAATTTCCGGGTCGGTTATGCCGTATTTATGTTCCGCAAAATAAGCGCCCATTTTTGCATGCAGCAAAATCGGCTGGCGGCGTTCCACATAATCAACTTCCATGCCAAGTTCTTCGGCTTTTTCAACCTGTTTATCGGTCGGCACTTCACGCCCGCAGTCATGCAAAAGTGCGGCAACAGCAACTTTTTCCTGCGGCATGCCGTAATGCTCTGCCATTTTCAGCGCCGTTTCATAAACGCCGAGCGAATGTTTAAAACGTTTGGGCGGCAATGCTTTTTCCAGCATATCCTTCATTTCCTGAATTGTAAGCATTTATTGTTTCCTTTCTTCCGCTTAACGGTATAAACCCTTCTCTAAAATGTAGTCACGCACCGCTTCCGGCACCATGCCGTCAATGCTTTCGCCATTTTTTATGCACTCGCGTATTTCCGTTGACGATACAGGCTGCTCCGGCATTTTTAAAAGCATAATTTTTTCTTCGCCAAGCCCGCCGAAATATTCACGCGCACGGGCAAAGGCTTTGGCATAACCCTGCCTTGCCACGGCAACAAACGTAACTTCATTCAGTAATTCATAAATATGGTTCCATGTATTAAGCTGAGGCACGGAATCCGCACCAACAATAAAATACAGCTCATATCCCGGATACTGCTTTTTTAATTCCAGCACCGTATCATAAGTATAGGAAATGCCGCTGCGTTTTAACTCCACATCGCTGACATCAAAATAAGGATAATCCTGTACTGCCAGTTCCGTCATGCGGTAACGGTCTGCTGCCGGAGCAAACTCCAGCCCTATTTTATGCGGTGCAATAAAGGCCGGCACAAAAATTACCTTATCCAGATTAAGGGTACGGTATACAAATTCCGCGCTGCTCAAATGCCCTTTATGAACAGGGTCAAAAGACCCGCCGATAATGCCCAGCTTTTTTACTGTCACAGCTGCTTTCCTCCAAAACAAAACATATCTATCAAGTAATTATATCACATCTTGGCAAAAAATTGAGCAATTTCTTCCAATATCCAGATAATTATTGCAAAAAAAATTAAAGCTTTCAGCCGGTCTTTAATATCAAAAACAGTTTTAGGCCTTCTAAGATATTCATAGAAGGCCATTAAAACTTCTTTATATGTAGTTTTATGCTTTTTATCTTTGCCGTTATTCATAGCGCAGTGCCTCAATCGGGTCGAGCAGCGCAGCCTTGCGCGCCGGGTAAATGCCAAAGAACAGGCCTATGCCGACCGAAAACAGTACCGCTATTAAAATTACAGGTACGGAAATTATCGTCATCCACCCCGCAAAATAACTGATGGCATAAGATGCGCCAACGCCAAGCAGCACGCCCAGCGTACCGCCGACAATGCCTATAACCATCGCTTCAATTAAAAACTGCAGCAGAATATTATCATATGTTGCCCCTAACGCCTTGCGGATACCGATTTCACGCGTACGCTCCGTAACCGAAACCAGCATAATATTCATAATGCCAATGCCGCCTACCAGAAGGCTGATTGCCGCTATGCAGCCCAAAAGCATGGTAATGGTATTTGCCGTTTCCATCATGGTATCCATTAACGCCGCCAGATTGCGCACCGTAAAATCATCATACTCATCATCCTGAATTTTATGGCGCACGCGCAGGAGCGCTTCCACATCCGCCTGCACCTGGTCAACAACATTTTCGTTCTCTGCCTGAATGGTAATGCGGCTGATGTAAGTAATGCCCATCATACGGTTCTGCGCCGTTGTAAGCGGAATAAATACCACATCATCCTGGTCCTGCCCGCTGGAGGACTGGCCTTTGGTCTGCAAAACACCGACAACCTTAAACGGCGCCTTATTAATGCGCACGGTTTTGCCAACAGCGTCGCCGTCCGGGAACAAATTATCTACAATAGTCTGCCCGATAACGCAGACACGGTCACGGCTCGTAATATCACGCTGGTTTAAATTGCGCCCGTCCTCAAGCTGATAGTTGCGGATATCGAGAATATTGGGCGTAGTACCTTCAACACTTGCCGTCCAGTTCTGGTTGCCGGCAACAAGCTGATAAGAACGCGAAACCGCAGGTGCTACGTGCGCAATGCCGTCAATCTGCTTTTCTATTGCTTCGGCGTCTTCGGCAGTAAGCCTGGCACCTTCACCCATTGGCAAACGTGCGCCGCTCGGCGTACGCCCGCCGCTCATTACAATTAAAAGGTTGCTGCCAAGGCTGGAAATATTGCTTTTTATCTGTTCTTTCACGCCAAAACCAAGGCTTACCATGGCTATAACAGCACCGACGCCGATAATAATGCCCAAAAGCGTTAAAAATGTACGCAGTTTGTTGGTAAGCATACCGTCAAGCGCCATTTTAATGGATTCGTTAAACATCTGCCGTCACCTCCACTCGTCACTGACGAGTTTGCCATCGCGCATAACCAAAATGCGTTTGGTCTGCTGGGCAATATCCGGTTCGTGCGTAACCATAACAATGGTTTTGCCCTCATCATTCATAGCTTTAATTTCATCTTCAGTTTTATTTAATAAGTCCTCGTTTACTTTTCCTAACATTACTGGTATTTCATTATCATCTTGAAGCCATATTTGACAGTATTCATCTAATTTAAATTTTTGTTGACCAGAAAGACTCTTTTGATTTGTTTTGTCAATTTTGCTGTTACTTGCTTCAAGCGTTTCATAACTCTTAACCCCTAAAAAAATACCTCCACTTAATAGTATTACTCCTAATGCTACTAATGACGGAATAATCCAGCGATAATTCTCCATCTTTTTCATTACTTATGTCCTCCTCCT
>OLIX01001772.1_pt1 | contig 17504 bp, 21 predicted proteins | sample 1601331 | NCBI WGS metagenome assembly OLIX01 (sample SAMEA2452120, study PRJEB22498) | human gut metagenome | biome: human feces; feature: human gut; material: feces | place: Australia | collected 2012 | reverse complement strand
AACAGATACGGCACACGATAGATATGTGCCAATGGCGTGTCCGGCGGAAGGGTCATTTATTGGCTATAAGAAAGCTGGCGGCCATATTGTAAAATTGTACATACCGGATAACGCGAAACGACTAAGTGGTTCTGACCGGCGCTGCCGTACAAATCTGGCTTTTGTATTAAGTATCACAACACTTGACGGAGAGGAGACTGGAATACAGGAAGTAAAAAGTGATATTGGCAATATGATATATCGTGTCGGACAGCACGTTGTTGTAAACGAATGGGACAATAACCGGTTTCATGACCATGTTCCCGGCATCTGGTTTTTCATTGACCGGATGGAGGCGGTCCTTTATTGATACTGATTGATATGCAGATAATCACGTATCGTTTTCTACAACAATATCCATTGTAATCGCATACTACAATATTTTTTATATTTCCGTCTGTTATGCCATACAATGTATTTTATGTATCTCACGCTCTGGCGAACATCCATTTGTTGGATGTCCCAGAGCTTTTCTTTTTTTTCTTTCTTCTGGGATGTATTTGTCTTCACTATTGTTTTCTTTCATAACTCCTTTCATGCATTCTATATTGTTTTCAGGCATACATTCTTTCGTCAGTTCTTTGATGTATTCCTTTCATTTTCCTGTTGCGGTCCATATTTCCTTTATACAGGAATCGTGCTATGTTCACTCTGTATCCGGGTATCTAGCTATATTGCATCTGCTGGTACATATTTCTTTATATTTCCTATTATTTCGTTCTAATCATCTGTACTTATTATGCATCATCATCTATATTCTTTTTGTATCTTCTTCTTGTTATAAATCTATATATCTAACATGTATTCGAATATTTCCTTTACTGTATATATACATTTTTGTATTTCCTTTGCAATGATAACTGGAAAGGTGGGTGTTTTTCCAAACTGTAGAGATGCGTTCCGAAGCATAATGGGCTATAGGAATGTACACTGAAGCGTAAGTACATTTCTTTTATATTAGCCGCCATCATGTAAAAGTATAAGTGGATGAAAAAGGCATGAACGGTGGCAGTGGATGGATAGGATGATAGATGAGCAGCGGCAGTGAATAAGTGGGACAGTGGATGAGTGGTGCAGTGGATGAATGGTGCAGTGACTAATTATCATATTTTTCGTTTCACAGGAAACTACAATTACGCTGCCGCTGTATACAGGATTTGTCAGTGAACCCTTCCGCCAGCCCCTTCCTACGGATGCGTGTCAACTATAAGAAAAATAGCAAATATATTTTTCTACAAACAATATCCATTATATTTTCTCACAAACAACTCTTCTATTCTTCTGTATTTTATTTCGCTATCCTGCATCTATCCGCCGCCACCACTACCAAGCGTCTCTCACTTTTCTACAAGCGTTTCCCATCTATTTCATTTTCATTTCCTTTATTCCGCCCGCAGTTTATATTTTGCCTATGCCTATAAGCTTACGCATATCCGCAGTTTATGTTTTCCAGCCGCCGTGACAGTTCCATCAGACACACCATGTCCTACAACAATTTCTTAGCAATTTGCTATATTGCCTGATTGTTACGTCCATGGCGTTCCTTAACAAATTTTCCGCCGCACCGAGTCAGCCAAGCCAAGCACTTTTCTACAACAAAATCCGTCACAATATCAGCCGTGCTCATAATGGCTCCGGGTGACCTGTCCTGCCAAGCCTCCTTTTCCTTCCTTGCTGGATTAGAGTGTATCGGCACCAGAAAACCACCGGAGAGCCATCTCTTAAGCGATATAGATAAACCCAACGCATGTAAAAGGGATATAAAGCCTATAAATCCACATCATTTTTATAACTCGTCATTTTTTCTTGTAGAACGTTCTTTATTTTTTAAATAATCGTACATATTGTAAATGAAAAACGAAAAAAGGAGGATAAAAAATAAATAATGAAAAATGGAATACATCCAGAAGGATATGTAGTAACAAGAAAGAAAACTAACGCAGACCGGATCCGGAATATGACAGATGAGGAACTGGCAAAATTTTTAACAACCTTCAACAATACATTTGGTGAAGAATATGAAGGCGAATCAAGCTGCTTAGATTGGCTTAGTGCAGAAAGTGAGGAATAGTATGGAGAGATTAACAAAGGTAAGTTCGGTAGGGGTATAACAGAAAGGAGAACGCACGGGCAGTACTAACCCGTACTCCTCCCACGACTGAAGTCACGGGTGCCCGTGCTAGGTAATTTTATGGAGAAAGATAAAATATATAGATCTAATAATTGGAAGAAAATGCATCATATTCCTATCAAATCAAAAACTATAAATGGCTATGAAATTAAGATCATAAAGCTAAATGAATATTGTTCACCCAGAAGCAAGAAGAAAAAGAAAAAGTTTCGCCTTAAGCATTGCTTTACACCAAATTGGAAAGATATATTGGCGCTTAATATGAAGGAGAAAATACAAAATACTGATGCAATTAAGAGCTTACAGAGGTAGAAGGAGGAAAATTGTGGAAATAACAGAACGAAAAATTATGAGAACATGTTTATGCTGCAAACAAAATTATGAATACATACAAATCTTAGTAAACGGCGTACCTTCAACTCGCTTTAATATATGTCCTGATTGTTTTGAGAATGGTACATTCTATAAGGACATTGAAAAAAAAATAAAAGAAAGTGAGGAATAGCATGGAGAGATTAACTGAATATATGGGAAACGGTGAAATTTATGAATCGATAAATCCAATAGATACCCCTTATGAATATGGAAAGGCAAATCTGCAGGCACTGATTAATAAACTTGCTGCCTACGAGGATGCCGAGGAGCAGGAATTGCTACTGCGGTTGCCGTGCAAGGTTGGAGATAAGGTATATCAGATAAGCGAAAACTTTATTGAACCATGTACGGTTGAGACAATATTCTTGGGAAATTATAGGGATAGAAATGGAAATTGGTGTAACATGGCAGAAATTCATTATGACAGGGATGATTGCCCTTATGTGTCTACAGAGATATATTTTACTGATATTGGCAAAACAGTATTCCTCACAGAATCTGAAGCCGAAGCCAAGCTGAAAGAAATGGGGGAAAAGGATGCTTAATGAAATTTTCGATGTGATGAAATGCTTTCCGAAGAGTTATCTTACTCAATTTGGAGAACTTATTTTATCAGACAAAGGGAATGTATATTTTACAGCAAAAGACTGTAATACACAGAAAGATATTATCTGTAAACTTTTAGAGTGGTGTTCCAGACCACTTGCAAAGGGAGAACCTTACCGCCAAGAGAAGAGAAATAAAGAATGGAGAGAATCGCTTCTTTCTGGATACAATGAATATCTCGGAACACAATTCACGCAAGAGGACATGTATTGGATTTACGATAAACTTGGTAATGCGGTCAATCATGAATTAACAATTAAATTTATAGAAAGTGGATACGATTTGAAACTTTTATATCCACAGAAGGGAGAGTAGTCATGACGGAGAATGAAGCAATTGAAGAACTCCAGAACTCTATTGATTTAGCCAAAATGTGTACACAGAATTACGAGAGAAAAAGAGAAATCCAAGGTTACGAGATGGCAATTGAAGCTCTGAAAGAGGTTCAGCAGTACAGGAAACACGGGATTACTGTTGAAAACGTATTGAATAATATGCGCGACCTTGCAGCCGCAGAAAATTTGATTGAAGAGTACCGTGCAATCGGTACATTGGAAGAATTAAAAGCAGCTATGAAGTATGTTTACCTTGCTAAAAGGCATGGAACGGTCGGACAGGTTATTGAAAATTGCGTGAAATATGAAGAAATCGGCACACCAGAAGAATTCCAGGAAGCAATGAAAAAAAATAGCAAAATCCAATAACACCAATAAAGGAGATTATCATGAAAAAATACAACAAACCATACCCAACAATTGAAGATTTGATCAAAAAGAAAGATTACGATTACGTATCTTATCGTATTGCCTGCAAGGAGGATAAAGACGGCATTTTTGCAGGGTGTTTTGCAGTTAAAAACGGACATATTATTGCACTGGATGGAGATTGCTACGGAATACATACAAGAGTCATCGCTTCAGAAGAATGGTCAGATCCGGAAGAGCATATCAAAAATGGTCTAACGATTATTGTGGCTGGCAAAAACTAAATAATAGTAGAAAGGAGTTTACTTTTCAAAGATGAATCATGTGACAACAGCAGTTATTTACCAAATTCCTATTTTGCAATTTAACTGTGTGAAGAAATTCATTAATAAAGCGGCAGCTTATTCTAAAAAACACAATAAAGGTACCGAATGGGTGAAAACAGTCCTACATGATATAAGATGTGGATTAAAAGTCACTTTCATACATGTCTGGGATACAGATGACAAAGAGATGGTATTCCAGACTTATCTTGGCTTTTATACCATTGACAGTGAAATGTACCCAATGGGAGAGTTTTGCGTAAAAGATGTTAATGCTCTACAAGTAAAATACGAAAGCAATCCCGATTTTATTTTTGAACAATTGGATTGGGATAGTCCAAAAGAAAAAATTATAGAAGAATTTCTGAATGATTTAAAAAAGATGGAAATAGCGACTATTTAGCAAGAACTGACATACATAAAGAAAATAACAGCAGAGAAAGGAAGATAAAAACATGGGAATGGATGAACATATGTTGGCATGCGTAAAAGCATTAGCTGAAAACAGAATACAAGATGCAAAAAAGGAAGCTATTTGTTGTTGTCTTAACGATAATACAAAAAAAATAAAACAAAAGTTGCATATTTTAAGAAATTATTGGAAAATGGCTCAACAAATATGTTCGAACTTCCACCAAATATCAAGGGTCTTCTTAACATGCAAGATGTGTCTGATTTCAACGAAGAACGTTATTATTTAGGAAAACAGCAGCGTGAATTATATAAAAAGATAGAAAGTGGCGTTAAAACTACAACAAAATTGCTTGAATATGGTATCCCATATATGAATAGCACCATAATTTATGGAGCACCCGGCACTGGAAAGACAGAATTTGCAAAATACACAGCCTATAAATTAGGATTACCATATGCGTATTTGAATTTTTCATATTTGATTGAATCTTATCTTGGAAAAACAGCACAAAACGTAAATAGAGTATTCGACTATTGCAAGGGACAAAAATGTGTCTTAATGCTGGATGAAATCGATTGTATCGGTCTGCAAAGAGGAAATGATACTGGCGCAGATGGAGAACTTGGACGAACAACTATCGCATTAATGCAATCATTAGACACATTAATTGACGGACAAATAGTTATTGCCGCAACCAACAGATGCGACCGTTTAGATCAAGCTTTGCTGCGAAGATTTCAAAATAAGGTAGAATTTCTGCCTTTTGCCAAAGATGAACGAATCAACATGATTGAAAAATTTATCAATTCCGTTAATCCAAATTTCCTTAGTAAAGACGTTATTAATTATGCGGAAGAACCTCATACCCAAGCAGAAATTATCCATTTTCTTATTGAAGAAATTGCAAAAAAAATAAGCTAATTTCAAAATAGAGCCTAGCATAAAAGGCTCTATTTTTCTTGTAGAAAAACCGGAAAAAATAAAAATATCGTACATATTATAAGTATACATACAAAATTTTTCAATTACTTATAGCTAAAGCCTGTAAACAAACGAAGAAAGGATTGAATTTATGGCATTATTCAGTAAAGAAGATTTCGTAAATAGCCTACAAAATAAGGTTAATGATGGTTTGTTAAATTATTCAAACCATACTCAAGATAATAGCTTCTTTGAAGATTCGTTATCAGAAACCGTAAAAAAGATGCGTGAACGCGAATACGAACCAGTGGGTATTAGCCTAAACCCACCATTTCCATGTGCTGCTGCAAGCTTTTCGATAGCGTTTGTAATGAGATTCAATGAAGAAATATACTGGGTACATATGCCAGAAACTTATTGGCTTATGTTGTTATCAGATCATTATGGCAGAAAACATGCAAGACTTATTGTAGATGAAATAATTGGATAAGAAAGAGGGGTTTTTAATATGTCATACGCAGAAAATACATCTGTTTCTGTCACCAAAACAAAAGCAGATATCGAAGAATTAATCATCAAAGCCGGTGCTGGACAATTTCTATCCGGTTACAAAGAAAATATGGCAGTAATTGGTTTTTCTTTAGCGAACAGGCAAATTCGGTTTGTATTGCCGCTGCCAGATAAGCAGGATGGCGCTTTCTGGTACACACCAGCAAAACGTATAAAGAGAACAGAACAGCAGGCATACGCGGCATGGGAGCAGGTTTGCAGGTCCCGCTGGAGATCACTATACCTTATTATTAAGGCGAAACTTGAGGCTGTAGAAAGTGGCGTTAGCACAATAGAACGTGAATTCTTTTATGATATTGTATTGCCAGATGGTAAAACAATTGGGGAATTCATGGCTCCGCAACTTGAAACAGTATATGAAACAGGGAAAATGCCACCATTATTGCCTATGTTGGATTAATAAAAGAAGAAAATAATAGTGAAGCTTCAAAAAAAAGAGCCAGAAATGGTTCTTTTTCTTTGTAGAAAGCCCGGCAGTTTTTAAAATATCGTACATATTATAAATAAATCAAGAATATTATTATGCAAACACTATTATATTATAAAAATAATATTTTATGTATTGACATATTATTTATTCAATAATATAATAGTATTACAAAAACAGTCATAAACAGATGAGGTGTTTAGAATATGTGTAAAAAAGATGAAAACGGTTTAACAGAACAGGAGTTTTTAGCAGCTTACAAACCAGGGGATTATGACCGACCATCAGTAACTGTAGATATAATGGTTATTCGGATGAAAAAGGATTTAAGTTGTATGCAGATTCTTTTAATTAAAAGAAAAGCACATCCAGAAATATGCAAATGGGCATTACCGGGCGGTTTCATTAATATTGACGAATCAGCGTATGAGGCAGCCTGCAGGGAACTTAAAGAAGAGACCAGTCTTACCGGCGTATATCTGGAGCAGCTTTATACCATGAGCAAGCCAGACAGAGATCCACGTATGAGAATTATTGATATTTCATATATTGCCCTGCTTCCGTATGGATACGAACAGACAGCTGTTGCTGGGGACGATGCAAAAGATGCCAGATGGTTTGATATTGATTTATCAGACGGTATTCTCAAATTCTCAGATAATACTGTTGAAATAAAATATTCTCTTAAATCCGAAAAATTCAAAAACGGCATCATTACTGTTGAGAATTTTGTTCCGGTAAGCATATCCAGTGAAGCATTAGCTTTTGACCATGGGCAGATTGTGTCGGAAGGGCTTATGAGAATAAAAAACAAGGCCGAGTACACAGGAATTGTATACAATCTTGTTCCACCGGAATTTACAATTCCGGATTTACAGCAGGTGTATGAAGTATTAATTGGTAAACCTGTATACCCAAAAGCATTCAGAGATAAAATTTCTGATGATATTATTCCATTAAATAAAACGGAAAAGCCAATAACAGGCAGAAGAATGGCATCTGTATACAGATATATCAATTTAGATACCAGCCAGTTAGAATCTGAAAAGCTAAAAGAAAAGAAATATAAAAATGGCGTGATATTGACAAGAGCGCAGCCGTTTCATAATGGGCATTTAAGTATTATAAAACAAGCAGCATCAGAATGTAAAAATGTTCTTGTTGTGATAGGAAGCGCCAATAAGAACGGAACAAAAAGAAACCCATTTCCAATTGAATACAGAAAAGATGTTGTAGAAAAAATCTTACGGGCAGAAGAACTGTATGGTGCCAATGTACAGGTTATTTCACTGTCTGACTGGAGTATGGAAAATGCTGCTGAATATGTAAAAGAATGGGGAACCTTCTTTTACTGCAATGTAGTAAATGCAATCGGTGAAAAGTCTTTCGTATTTTACTACAATGACAATCCAAATATTGCAAAAAATTGGTTTGATAAAGACATCCTAAAGCATATATTCATTAAATCATTTGGTAGAACAGATGTAGACATTTCAAGTACCATGGTTAGAGAAATGCTGTTACATGAAGAATATGACAAATTCAAAAAAGCTGTTCCTAGAGAAATGTGGGGAGACTTCAAAACCTTACGAAAAATGCTCTTAGAGGCAGATGATGAAGATTTTATGATGAAATAGGAGGATATCAACATGGCAGAAAAAGTATTAATCGTAGTTGATGCACAAAACGATTTTATAACCGGTGCGCTTGGAAACAAAGAATGTGATGCAGCAACCAATGTAATCGCAGAAGAAATAGCATCCGGAAAATACTCCAAGATAATTTTTACAAGAGATACACATGATGAACATTATCTTGAGACACAGGAGGGAAAAATGCTTCCAGTTCCTCATTGTATAAAGGGCACTGATGGATGGAAAATTGATGAACGCCTTAATGCTGCACTTCACAAACTTGAAAATACTAATCATATGAAAGGCACAAGATTTATTGATAAGCCAACATTTGGCAGTATTAATCTTGGAAAATTACTTAAGGATGATGTTGTTAAAGACGCAGAATTTTATTTCTGTGGATTCTGTACCGGTATATGTATTGTAAGTAATATTGTAATAGCAAAAACATTCTGCCCGGAAAATAAGGTATTCCTTATTGAGAACGGATGTGCATGTGTCACACCGGAAAGTCACAAAGCAGCAGTTGAAACAATCAAAATGTTACAGGTCAACACTATTTAAGGAGGCAAAATATGAGATTACCACAGATTATTACAAGTCTTTTAGAAACAGATATGTACAAATTTTCAATGGGACAGACAATTTTCCATCAGTTTACTGATTACAAAACCACATGGACTTTCAAGTGCCGTAACACGGATGTACATTTTACAAAAGAAATGGTTGAAGAAATCAAAGAGCAGGTCAAAGCATTTTGCGGGCTGCGCTTCGCAGAAGATGAACTTTCATACCTCGATGGAATTACATGGATAAAAGGGTCATATGTTGATTTTCTTCGCTTATGGCAGCCACGTTTTGAAGATTTTGAAATTACAACAAATGCTCCATGCGGGCTTTCAATTGAGGCAAAGGGTACATGGCTTAATACTTCCATGTATGAAATCCCGACACTTGCTATTGTAAACGAAGTATATTTTAAAATGGCTTACGATTACAATGACTTACTTAAGAGTTTTAAAGAAAGACTTGATGCAAAATTTGAAAATCTGAAAAATGGCCACTGGTATGCAGGCACATTTTCAGAATTTGGCTTAAGACGAAGACTTTCTGCTGAAGCACAGGAACTTGCCGTACAGAAATTTGCTCACTTAAATGATACCATGCACAGTCCATCAAGGTTTATTGGTACATCAAACGTATATCTTGCAAAGAAATATGGGCTTACACCTGTTGGAACAATGGCTCATGAATGGATTATGTGTACCGGACAGGGTAATCACAAGCATAATCCTGCATATTCAAACTGGTACGCTCTGGATGCATGGGTAAAGGAATACGGTGTATTAAATGGTATTGCCCTTACAGATACAATTACCACAGACTGTTTCTTAAGAGACTTCCAGCTTACATACGCAACACTTTTCTCCGGTGTGCGTCATGATAGTGGAGACCCATACGAATGGGGAGAAAAAATGATAGCGCATTACAAAAAGCTTGGCATTGACCCAAAAACAAAGACTTTGTTATTTAGCGACAGCCTTGATTTTGAGCGTGCAGATAATCTTTACAGACATTTCTACAAAGAAATAAACGTTGCATTTGGAATCGGAACATACTTAAGCAATGATACCAATGTTCCGGCTCTCAATATTGTTATGAAAACCACTAAATGCAACGGAATGGATGTAGCAAAGATTTCAGACACAGCAGGAAAGGGTATGTGTAAAAATCCTGATTATGTGGAATATCTGAATCGCTGCATTGACTATCGAATGAAAAACGATAACTAATTGATAACTAATTTAAACTTGGAGAGGCTGAAATGTCTCTCCAAGTCTTTAAGGAGGAATTATTATGTATACAGGTTTTTATCGTGTAGCCGCATCTTCTCCAGAAGTTATTCTTGGAGATTGCATGAAAAATGCTGAAAAAATCATAAAAATCGCAAATTCTATTGGTGTCGAAAATAAAGTACAGCTTTTAGTATTCCCGGAACTTTGTATTACAGGATACACCTGCGCCGATATGTTTTTAAGAAAAGAGCTTCTTGTGCAGGCACAGAAAGCACTTGGCAAAATTGCAGAAAACACAAAAGAATTACAAACCATTATATGTCTTGGAATGCCGGTAGAAGATGAAAGCAACAGACTTTTCAATTGTGCTGTATATTTGCATAAGGGAAAAGTTCTCGGGATTGTACCTAAAACTTATATTCCTAATTATGGGGAATTTTATGAAAAACGGTGGTTTACAAGTGCAGACAAGAGACTTTCCGATGAAATTACTCTTAACGATATGGAATGCGGTCCTATAACCGTTCCATTCTCTCCGAATCTGATTATCGAAGACGCTTACGGTGCAAATATCGGAACGGAAATCTGCGAAGATTTATGGGTAAGTTCTCCTCCAAGTGGAAATTTGTGCAAAGCTGGAGCAAATATCATTGTAAACCCATCCGCAAGTAATGATGTAATTGGAAAAAGAAAATACAGACATGATCTTGTTGCAATGCAATCTGGAAGATGCAGGTGCGGGTATATATATGCTTCAAGTGGAACAGGAGAGAGCAGTACAGACCTTATTTTTTCTGGCCACTGTATTATTACAGATAATGGCAGAATTCTGAATGAAACTACAAGCTCTTTTCATCAAAATAAAAGCAGTGATGAACTTACCCTCTTATCAGAAAAAAATCTTATAATAAGCGAAGTTGATTTGGAACGATGTATGAATGACCGCCGTAGATATAATAGTGACTCCTGGGTAGATGCCCCAAATGTCATAAAAATTACAACAGATACAACCTGTACACCAGCCGAACAGATATGGCCGCAAAAAGTTAATCCATATCCATTTATTCCAGGCAACACAGAAAACAGAAAAGACCGATGTATGGAAATCTTATCGTTACAGGCAAAGGGACTTGTACAGAGACTCCGTGCAACCGGTATCGGAAAAGTAGTCCTTGGAATATCCGGGGGATTAGATAGTACATTGGCTCTTATCGTCTGCTATGAAGCATTTACCATGTTGAATCTCCCATATGAGAATATCTACGGCATCACCATGCCGGGATTTGGCACAACTTCTACAACAAAATCCATTGCGAACAGGCTGATGGATGAATTGGGAATAACACAAATAGAAATAAATATCGAAAAAGCGTGCAGACAGCATATGAAAGATATTGGACATCCTGATGATGTTTTTGATGTAACATATGAAAACATCCAGGCGAGAGAACGTACACAGATATTATTCGACTATGCAAATATGACAGGTGGACTTGTCATCGGTACTGGTGATATGTCAGAACTGGCTCTTGGATGGTGTACGTATAACGGCGACCATATGAGTAATTATGCTGTAAACTGTGGAGTTCCAAAAACTCTGGTAAAATATATCGTCCAGACTTATGCTGCTGAGAAAGCTGATACCGAAAATATGCGTAAGCTCCTGTATGAAATTGCAAATCTTCCTATTTCTCCGGAACTTTTGCCACCTGATAAAGATGGAAACATTGCACAAAAGACAGAAGAAAGTATTGGAAAATACGATTTGCACGATTTCTTTTTATATCATTTTCTGCGTAACGGCTCCAATGCCGCACGCATTCAAAAGCTTGCGGAAATTGCATTTCCAAACATAAACAAGAATGAAATCGAAAAAACACTTCACACATTTTTCAATCGCTTCAGGACTCAACAATTCAAAAGATCCTGTATTCCAGATGGTCCGAAAGTTGGTACAATTTCCCTTTCCCCAAGAGGAGATTTAAGAATGCCAAGCGATATGCAAAAATTATATTAAAAACTGCAAAAAGATGGGCTGTGTACTGATAACTCAGTATGCAGCCTTTTTTGTATTTTAAGAAAAATATTGTTCCCCTTACAGAAAATCCGAGAAAAACGGAGATTATCGTACATATTGTAATTAGAAAATTATACCAATTAGTGGAAACTAATTAGAAAACATGGAATAACTTTCAGAAAGGGAACGGCATGAATAAACGAATAAAGAAAAAGTTATATCAGAAATTTAACAATAATAATCTATCTGCGCGCAGGAGCTGCGTTTATTGCGTTAACTGGGGGCTTTCATGTGCCAATGGACATCCTAACATATATCCAGGAGACAAAAGTGATTATCTAATTTTTTGCAAAGAAAGATTTGAAGCTTGTAACTTTTTTGCCAAGCAATTGAAAAAGGAAGGTTTTTCTTTGTCTGGCTGGATTTTAAGTGAAATTCCGGCCGAGCATATTTATGTATTTTACAATGATAAGACCAATAAAGACATCACAATCATATATGACACGGAAAAATCTTGTTACACCATAAATTCTTCTGATACATTTTGGGTATATTCTACAAAAAATAATTTATACCGCCATAACACCGTAAAAGAAGCATTAAATGCACCTTGGCAACATTGGAATCATGTTTTAGACTGTGCCATGTCCAAACGGGAAAAATGAAAGTATTTACTTTTCTTTCTAAAAAAATAATTTTTAATGTATAAGAGGTGCGAGTTATGAAGCAATTTTTTGTCTTTGCGCTTACCGGCGCATCAATTGCCATTTTAGATTTGGTAGATTCCGCATTTGGAAACACTATAAACATAGATAGTATATGTGTTATGTCTGCTTTTACAATAATTTACTGGTTTATATGCGTAATCTGTCAAATAGGTGAGTATGCTTATAATGTAAAACTGAAAAATGAAACAGAATGCTTTATTCTTGAGATGATTGCTACAGTTCTCTGCAGCATTTTGATAATAATATTTAGGAATCAGATTTCTCATATATATAATCTAACAGAAAACCAATACAGACTATTTAGTTTGTGCCTTTTGTATAAAGGAATATTGTTAGTCCCAGCTAAGATTCAATCTTTCTTTTATTCGTATATAGAAATAAATTGTAAGAATAAGAATATCGTTATTGCGAACGTATTGTTTTACACGACAATGATATTATTCGATGCTATTGTTATCCTAAATCACGGTGAATGTTATCATTTAATAATAGCTACCGGTTTAGCAAATATAGTGACAATAGTGTACTTTTTTATCTTCTGTAGATTTAAAGTTATCAAACCAAAGCTAAAAATACTTTTTGAATGCTTTAAATGTGCCAAAGATGTTTTGGTGGATCGTATTTTAGGAAAAATTGCTACGGTTACTTTCAACATACTTGCCAGTCATTTGGGAACAGAATTATATGCTCTCCATAGTGTTGGATATGGAATAGCAACAAGTATTGAGGCAATCACAAATAGCTGCTATACAAATCAAATTGTTAAATTAAGCAGTATTAACAATATAAAAGAAAAATATCAAAAATCCAAATCCATTTCAAAACAAGTATATATACCAACTGTAATAATAAGTTATATCGTAGCAATGATAATGGTACTACCTATGCATGGCGATTTAAGTTTTCCTCAAACATTTTTTATAACAATACTATACAATTCACAATGTTTGCTAATACAGTTATACGAAAATCACAGAGGATTCCTGACGAGTTGTTGCGCTACAAAATGTCTTAGATTTGGCGGCCTAGTTGGAATAATTGTCCGGATTCCTATAGCAGCAATAAGTGCTGTAATTCCATTTGGAATTTTGGGATTTGCATTAGGAAGTGGAATAGATTTTTTAATAAGAGGATTGTATTACAGGCGCGAATCGTTAAAATTAATAAATAAATAAAAATTATAGTCATAATCGCTGTTATTGCAACGGTTATGACTATTTTTATTTATACAGCATATAAAAACTTCCTAATTTTCTTGTAGAAAAGCCGAGAAAACAAAATATATCGTACATATTATAAGTATAGGAATAAAATTATCACCATTTGTCAATTAGGAGGTACAAAACGAGTATGACAGATAATAGCAATAATCTTGAAAAAATGATTGCAGAAGATTATAAAAAAATTTTACATGAAGCAAAAACAATGGGGTGTAAAAACATAGGTGCTTTATATAATATTCCTCTCGAAAATATGGAGGCAATCATTAAAGCGTTAGACGATCTCCAAAAGTACAGAGAGCTAGAAGACCGTTTGTATGCAATATTTGGCGATGCAATTTCGCTTCAAGATGTAGTGGATAACTTAGAATATAAGCTGAAAGAACCTGGAAAGCAGCACCCGATAAACGCTAAAATCCTTACTTATGAAGATGCGGCAAAATGGGAGCAGTATAAATCTATTGGAACACCGGAAGAGTGCAGAAGAGCAATAGAAAAACAGAAAACAGTTAGCTCTTTTGATAATTTCGATGTAAGAAAATAATTTTCAATACGATTTTCCAATACATAGGAGGCATTTTACATGATTAACGGATATTTATTTGTCGATAATTTTGCTGGTGGCGGAGGCGCTAGTACCGGAATCGAGTTAGCTACCGGCTACAGCGTAGATATAGCAATCAACCACGATCCTGAAGCAATTCGGATGCATAAAGCAAACCATCCAAATACAAAGCATTACTGTGAGAATGTGTGGGCAGTTGACCCTGTAAAGGCTTGTGGCGGTCATCCGGTGGCGCTTGCCTGGTTTTCTCCGGATTGTAAGCATTTCAGCAAAGCAAAAGGTGGCAAACCAAAGGATAAGAATATCCGTGGTTTGGCATGGGTAGCCTGTCGGTGGGCTGGATTAGTCCGCCCAAATGTCATTATGTTAGAAAATGTAGAAGAATTTAAAACCTGGGGACCTTTGAATCGACGGCATCATCCAATTAAGAGCAAACAAGGAAAAACATTTGAAAAATTTGTACAGCAGCTTACTGAATTAGGTTATGAAGTGGAATTCCGGGAATTGGTAGCAGCTGATTACGGAGCACCAACCATGAGGAAGAGATTCTTTATGATTGCCCGTTGCGATGGTAAGCCAATAGTCTGGCCAAAGCCAACACATGGACCAGCAGATAGTGAAGAAGTAAAAGCCGGTTTGTTAAAACCTTATGTCGGAGCTTATACACAAATTGATTTCAACCGACCGTGCCCGAGCATCTTTGATACATCAGAAGAAATCAAAGAAAAATATGGCATCCGGGCGGTGAGACCGCTTGCCCCTAAAACAATGGAGAGGATTGCCAAAGGAATGAAAAAGTTCGTTTTGGATAATCCGGAGCCGTTTATTATCCAGTGTAATCATGGCGGTGAGCGTAGACCGAACGACATCCGAGAGCCGATGCCGACTATAACCGGAAAGCACGGATATGGGATAGTAGAGCCGACTCTTGCACCATATATGGGAACAAATACGACAAATCATCCGGGTGGAAATTGCAAAGATCCGATACATACGATCACTACAGGAAACCAGCAGTGTCTTATCAGTCCAGCACTTATTCAATATCACTCCGAAACGACGCAGAAAGGTGTTAGGGGGCAGACAATTAAAGCCCCAATACTGACCGTAGATGGCTCAAACAGATATGGATTAGTACAATCTTTTTTAAAACAATGTACCGACGAGAAGAAAAAAGAAATTCCAACAGCAAAAGATTCATTAAAAACAGACTCTGATGATTTATTGCAATCATCCTGTCTGATTCAGATGAATAACCATTGTGACGGCAAAAATATCAAAGACCCAATTCCAACAATCACTGCCGGAGACGGACATTTTGGAGAAGTAAGAGCTTTTCTTATAAAATACTACGGTCAAGGAACTGGGCAGAGCGTTAAGGACCCATTAGACACGGTAACTTCGCGAGATAGATTCGGGTTGGTGACTATTAAAGGGGTCGATTATCAGATTGTGGATATCGGACTTCGAATGTTAGAGCCAAGAGAACTTTATGGTTGTCAGGGATTTCCAGATGACTATATCATCGATCACGACTATACCGGCAAGACTTATCCAAGAAGTGAACAAGTACGCAGATGTGGCAATGCTGTATGTCCACCAATTCCAGCAGCTCTGGTAAAAGCTAATCTGCCGGAAATGTGTGTTGCAAAACGTATGCCTAATATGCGTATTAAGTCAGAAGCAACTGGACAGTTGAAATTCGCATAAGCTGTGATGTGAAAAGGAGGCTTTGTATGAGAAACAGCAAAAACAAAATCAAAAAATGTATTGTATTGCTAATTGTAATATGCAGTATCTTTCTTTCTGGATGCAGTATTTTAAACCCAGATAACGTTTCTTATGACCTTGACCCAATCACAGGAACTATAGTCGATTCGCGAGAAGAAATCTCTCATGTAGGGGGAGGAGTAGTAATTCATCATTATTACGTCACGATAGAAGCGGAAGATGGGACGAAAACTGAATTTGAGTCTTCTTCATTATATGATACATACACTCAAAACACAGGAAAATTGACAATAGACTATTACAAATTAACAGAATATCAAAATGAGCGTGTGGTAAAAACCACCTACCAGTTGACGGATGAAATACCTGCAATTGCATCTTCAACCAAAAATACAATAGGAATAATTGAAGCAGATATTATTCTTATTATTTTAGGCGCCCTTTTCATTTTTATTTGGAAAATTCCGACAAAGGAGGATGTATAATGGCTATGTTGTGGAGAAAATTTTACATAGATTGGGACAATAAAGAAAACGTATTAAAACTTGTGCAACAAGATGGTGAGTATTTTTACTTTGTTTCAGAAAGGCTACGGAATGATAAAGATATTGTACTGGCAGCCGTTCAGCAAAATTGGCGTATTTTTGACTATGTGCCAGAAGAACTGCGTAACGACAAAGATGTTTTGTTAGCAGCTATTAAACAAAATGGAAGTTTTTTTCGAAGCATTCCAAAAGAACTGCGTAATGATAAAGCCTTTTTATTATTAGTTGTTAAACAAAATGGAATGTGTTTAGAATATATTCCGGAGAAATTACGTGATGATAAGGATATAATCGTGGCAGCTGCAAAGCAAAATGCAGAAAGTTTGCAGTATACTTCAAAGAAAATACTTAATAACCCCAAATTTGCTCTTTCTATTGTTCAACAAAACGGAATGGCTTTAAAATACCTTTCTAAAAGATTGCGCAATAACAAAAAAATAGTTATGGCTGCGGTTCAACAAAATGGAGCAGCTTTTGCATATGCGTCTAAAAGATTATGCAATAATAAATTAATCGCTACGATAGCCACGAAACAAAAAGGAGAAGTTTTAATGTTTGCTTCTAAAAGGTTATGCAATGATAAAGACATCGTATTTTCAGCTGTCCGGCAAAATGGATATGCATTACACTTTGCTTCAAAAAGGCTACATAATGATACAAATATTGTACTGGTAGCTATTAAACAAGATGGACGCACTTTAAAATACGCCTCAAAAGAATTGCGGAATGACAGAAATATAGTTACGACAGCTATTCA
>OLIX01001767.1_pt1 | contig 17540 bp, 10 predicted proteins | sample 1601331 | NCBI WGS metagenome assembly OLIX01 (sample SAMEA2452120, study PRJEB22498) | human gut metagenome | biome: human feces; feature: human gut; material: feces | place: Australia | collected 2012 | reverse complement strand
GGTCTTTCAGTTCTTTTATTTAGGTAATCTATTTACTTAATTTCATCCGGCCAGGGACAAGGTTGTCCGGTAGCCTTGAAAGTTGGTCGCTGTGCATCTACTTTTCGCAGATAGTTTCCCAATTCTTTAGAAAGCCTTTTCACGATGTCAGGATGCTGTGCACTTAAGTCGTTGCTTTCACCTATATCATTAGGGATATTGAATAACTCTTTCTTACCGGTTCCGTAATAATAAATCAACTTCCAGTCGCCATTGCGAACTGCACAGTTAAAATTGATTCCGGGACCGTCATTCCCCCAGTTATTGGGCATATTCCAGAAAAGACTGCGTCCTTTAGAAGGATTTCCCGTTTGCTTCAATAGGGGAATAAAACTGATCCCGTCTATCGGCTGGACTGTTTTATACTTCTTGATTCCTGCCATTTCGAGGATGCTAGGGTAGAAGTCTTCTATCAATAAGTAATTGTCACATTTGCTACCCGGCTTCACCACTCCCGGCCAACTGACAATCATAGGTTCACGAATACCTCCTTCGTAGGTAGAACCTTTGCCGCTATTCAAAGGATGATTCTGTGTATGTAACTTTCCGTCACGCCAGTAGGATTCGGCTGCAAGTCCTCCGTTGTCACTCATAAAAATAATAATTGTATTGTCTGCTTCATCATTTTTCTCCAGCCAGTTCATGAGGTCGCCGAGGCTTTTATCCATTCCTTCGATAAGGGTAGCATAAGCAGCTTCATGGTCGGTCATACCTTTCTTCTTGTATTTATCGTAGAAGCGCATATCTTTATTCAGAGGAACATGGATAGCATATTGAGCCATATACAGATAAAAAGGCTGATTGTATTTTTTGGCTTTGTTTAGTGCCTTGATAGCTTCCTGCGTTAATGCTTCGGTAACAAATGTTTCCGTACCCCAGTATTTTTCAAGTCCGGGGACAGCCATTAGTGAAACTGGTTTTCCGTCTTTGGTATGTCCGTAATTCTCTTCCCCGAGATAACTGGCAAGTCCTCCGGCAGCGTGTCCGGCGATGTTTACCTCAAATCCCCAATGGTGCGGGTCTTCTCCCGGAGTGTCGATGGAACCGAAATGGGCTTTTCCGCAATGGATAGTATGATAGCCGTTGTCTTTTAGGATTTGTACAAAAGAAGTTCCTACAAAGGTGTTGTTAGTACCGGGTACCTGACTTACTCCGTTATAATTCCAATCAGGGACGGCAAGCTGTTTGTCTTTGCGGTCTGTCATGGTGTTTTTTTGTAGCGTCCAGTTGGTTACCCTGTGGCGTGCCGCATTCGTTCCGGTGATGAGGCTGCATCGGGTGGGAGAACTGATGCTACTGGCATACGCTTGAGTGAACATCATTCCCTGACGGGCCAGTCGTTCCATGTTCGGCGTTTCGTATAGTTCGTTGTAATGCGTTTTTTGTGTCCAGAAAGGAAGGGAAGTATCCTGCCAACCCATATCATCTACCATAAAGAGGATGATATTCGGGCGTTTGTCTGTACGCCCTGTCTGAATGTTGCTTTGTGCTTGCAGGCTGGTGGCTGCGAGTGGCACAAGTGCGAGTGGGAATAGTTTCTTTTTATTCATGGGGTAGTTATTAGGTGTTATTTGCAGATTTCTTCTTGTACTTTTTATTTAATGTAGTATGTGCTAAAATTGATAATGTCGGGCAATGCAACAGACTCGGGAATGGTTAGTCTTAATGCGGTTGCTTCTATCGGATCAAATTTCTCAATACGTTTATGCCCTACGGATTCTCCGGAGCAGACAGACTGCCATTTCCCATTAACTTTTGCTTCTATCTTATATTGACGGATACGTTCTCCGTTTTTTATATTTTCCTGAATGATGCAGTAATTTACAGTTTGCTTCTTCCCGAGATTCAAAGTCAGGCTCTTTTTTTGCCCTAAAGTTTTCGCTATGGGGGAAGAAAAACGACGGTTTATTTCATCTCCCATTTCTTTCAGTCGTTGCGTATCTCCTATGGGAATCAATCCGGTCGGATCAGGCGTTAATCCGAGGATGAGAGTTGCATTTCTTCCTACTGATTTCTCGTATTTGTCCATTAGTGCATCCAATGGGTAGATGTTATTTTCATCATCCGGTTCCCAAAACCATTCGTGACGCCCGTTTGCTCCACGTAATGGAGTATCTGCCATAGCCGGTACCCAATATTTGCCGTCTTTATCGCCGTGTTTTAATAGTATGTTGTGGTTACGTGCGGGTTCGGTAGCATTACTGTGGCTGTATGGGTAGGGGAAGGTAGACCAACAAGGGTACTCTACTGTACCTGCTTCCGAACCACCCCAACGAAAGTCTGCGCGGTCAACGTTGTGATAAAAAAGACAGTCGGGCTGATATTTATTCACAATAGGTTCTACGTTAGGACCGTCACCGCGTGGATCATCAGCTCCGCCGTCAAACCATATCATATAGAGATCACCATAACGTGTACATAGCTCTGTTACCATGTTCTCGCACAAGCGTTTATACCACGCCTGGCGGTTACGGGCAAATTCTCCTTCGCCTTCAGCTTTGAAGTTATGGATACCCAACAGAGAATTCCAACGGATACCTATATAAATGCCCGGTTGAAGGCCGTATTTATGGCAGGAATTTACAAAATCGCGGACTATATCTCCTTTGCCGTCTTTCCACTTGACAGCTTTCAGGCAATACGGATTGACATCACTTTGCCAAAGCCCGAATCCGGTTTCGTGGGTGGCTGTGAGTACGGCAAATTTGCATCCGGCAGCTTTGGCTGCTTGTACCCATTGATCAGTATTGAGTTCGGTTGGATTAAAAATGTTATAATCTTCAATGGGGTTGATGCGGTTATTGCCTTGTCCGTAGCGGATACCATCGAATACATGCAAGTCGTAATGAAAGACTGCTCCCATTTCGGCTTCATGCCATTTCAGTTGATGAGGCTTGGGGACAGGAATACTCTGCTGTTGCGCAAAACTACAAATTGAATAGAGGATAGAAAGGCATATAAAATTAAACTTCTTCATAATATTGATTTGTATGGTGTTAATGTTTATGCAATGGCGCGATAATATTCGTAAGGCTTTTATATTGCAAAAGTACACAAATGTGTGCTTTTGCAATATGTCATTTCTTTCAATTTACGTATGTGTTTCATTCAATCGTTGTTTTGTGTGTTGTCTGGGGCTGACTTGAATGCTATAAATCAATGTTGTATAGTTTCAGTTTATTATATAGCGTCTTCCGGTCAATATTCAACAGTTGTGCTGCCTTACTTTTATTATTCCCGGTTTGGCGTAATGCTTCCAATATATGTTCTTTTTCCGTCTCCTCATTGCGTAATGACATGCTTGTGGTACAAGTTGTAGTAGTATCCAGTAAGTCAGTACCTAATTCGAGCAATGTAATAAAACTGCCTTGCGCCAGTAAGGTTGCCCTTTTCACGATATTCTTCATTTGACGCAGGTTTCCCGGCCAATGATAACTCAATAAAACTTGTGACGCTTTTGCGTCGAAACCAATCAGATGCTTGTCCAATTCCTTGTTTGCCTGATCAAGGAAGAAGTTGGCGAATAGCAGGATATCTTCTTTCCGTTCTTTCAAGTCAGGCATTCGCAGGGTAAATTCATTGATGCGATGATAAAGGTCTTCGCGAAATGTTCCCTTTTCGATTCCTTGTTCCAGATTTTCGTTGGTGGCCGATACCAGACGGATATCCACGGATATTTCTTGTGTAGAACCGACCGGACGTATTTTTCTCTCTTGCAGGGCGCGGAGTAGTTGTATCTGAACCTCGTAGCTGAGATTTCCGATTTCATCCAGAAAGATAGTGCCACCGTTGGCTGCAACGAAAGCTCCCGTTTTATCCGTCAATGCTCCCGTAAACGAGCCTTTTACATGACCAAAGAATTCGGAGGCTGCCAATTCCTTAGGTATCGAACCGCAGTCTACGGCAATGAACGGTTTGTCGCTACGCTTGCTAAGTTGATGAATACGGTGTGCCACATATTCTTTACCTGTTCCGCTAGAACCGTTGATGAGTACGGACATATTAGTAGGAGCTACTAGGCCTACATAATTGTAGAGTTGCTTGGCAGCATCACTTTCTCCTTCCAGATAGGCACGACGAGTTTCTGTTGTCTCTTTGGATGAGGCGGGAGAGACTTTTTTCGAAGACATCTTGGCTGCGGAATGAGCTGTTGGCGTTCTCTCTGTTTGTAGAGCTTCTGATATTTTCTTTAATAATTCTTCCGGGTTGACAGGTTTTGCGATATAATCCCGTGCACCAAGTTTCATGGCCAGTACCGCTGATTGAATATCCGCATAACCGGTCATGATAATCAGGGGAATATCCAGTCCCCGGTCATTCATCCATTTCAGCAAATCAATGCCTTCGTAATCGGGTAATCGTAAATCGGATAATACCAAGTCAACAGTCTGGCTTTCGATATGCTTTCGGGCACGTGCTATATTACTCACTGATGATACTTCAAATCCTTTTTTGCCTAACCAGGTTTTGAGCATCATTCCAAAAGTTATATCATCTTCGACTATTAATATGGCTTTCATTGTGTCAGGTTTTGATTCTTTTAAGTCACAAAGGTAAGATGATTTAGGCGAAAGTGGTATATTTGCAAACTTAAATTAAATAAAAGCGTTATGAAAAAGATTACATTGATATTATTAACTATATCGTTTTGCGGACTTACTGCCTGCAAAACCGGAACAAAAAAAGGAGGAGACATGGATAAAGAGACATTGGTAAAGATTGAAACAACAGCCGGAGATATCAAAGTGAAGTTGTATAATGAGACACCCAAGCATCGTGATAATTTTATCAAACTGGTGAAAGACGGAGTATATGAAGGAACATTATTTCATCGTGTCATCAAAGATTTTATGATTCAAGCTGGTGACCCGGATTCAAAGAATGCGCCGAAAGGGAAGATGTTGGGTGCCGGTGATGTCGGCTACACCGTACCGGCAGAATTTGTATATCCGAAGTATTTCCATAAGAAAGGAGCGTTGTCTGCAGCCCGTCAGGGAGACAATGTGAATCCGAAAAAAGAATCTTCCGGTTGTCAGTTCTATATCGTAACGGGTAAGGTTTACAATGATTCTACACTGTTGGGTATGGAAAGCCAGATGAATGAAAATAAGATCAATGTCATTTTCAATAACTTGGCGCAGAAACACATGAAAGAAATCTATAAGATGCGTAAGGCGAATGACGAAAACGGGCTTTATGACTTGCAGGAGAAATTGTTTGCGGAAGCACAGGAATTGTCGGCAAAAGAACCGGAATTCCATTTTACGCCGGAGCAGATAGAAGCATATACTACTGTGGGTGGTACTCCACATCTGGATGGCGAATATACAGTATTCGGCGAAGTAGTGGAGGGTATGGACGTCGTAGATAAAATCCAGAAGGTGAAGACGGACCGTAGCGACCGTCCCGAAGAAGATGTGAAGATAATAAAAGCGACTATACTTGACTAAATGATATGAAAATCAATAGGCACATTCTTGACAACGGGTTGCGGCTGGTACATTCGCGGGACGAAAGTACACAGATGGTGGCTCTAAATATATTATATAATGTGGGAGCTCGTGACGAACATCCCGAACATACCGGCTTCGCACATCTGTTTGAACACTTGATGTTCGGTGGATCGGTAAATATCCCCGATTATGATATGCCGCTTCAGCTAGCGGGTGGAGAGAATAATGCCTGGACGAACAATGATATCACCAATTACTACCTCACTGTGCCCCGGCAGAATGTGGAAACCGGCTTCTGGTTGGAGTCCGACCGTATGTTGAGCCTTGATTTCAGCGAACGGAGTCTGGAAGTACAGCGAGGGGTAGTAATGGAAGAATTCAAGCAACGCTGTCTGAACCAGCCTTATGGAGATGTGGGGCATCTTTTGCGCCCGTTGGCTTATCAGAAACATCCTTATCTATGGCCGACTATCGGAAAAGACCTGTCGCATGTCGCTAATGCAACATTAGAAGAGGTGAAAGCATTCTTTTTCCGTTTTTATGCTCCTAACAATGCGATACTGGCGGTGACCGGGAATATCTCTTTTGAGGAAGCAGTGGAATTGACGGAGAAATGGTTCGGATCTGTTCCCCGTCGGGAAGTTCCTGTACGGAATCTGCCACAGGAGCCGGAACAGACGGAAGAACGCAGGCTGACGGTAGAGAGAAATGTACCTCTTGATTCTCTGTTCATGGCTTATCACATGTGCGATCATCGTCACCCGGATTATTATGTGTTCGATATACTGTCGGATGTATTGAGTAACGGGCGTTCCAGTCGATTGAACCAACATCTGGTACAGGAAAAACAGCTATTCTCGAGCATTGATGCTTACATCTCAGGTAGTGTGGATGCAGGCTTGTTTCACATTGCCGGAAAACCTTCGGCGGGAGTTAGCCTCGAACGGGCGGAAGCGGCAGTGCGCGACGAACTCGATCGCCTGCAACAAGAATTGGTTGACGGACAGGAATTGGAGAAGGTGAAAAATAAGTTTGAGTCTACCCAGATATTCGGTAATATAAATTATTTGAATGTGGCTACCAATCTTGCCTGGTTCGAATTGCTCGGTAAAGCGGAAGATTTGGAGAAAGAAGTAGAACGTTATCGCTCTGTCACTGCTATGCAGTTGCGGGAAGTCGCTCAATCGGCTTTTCGGAAAGAAAACGGAGTTGTACTCTATTATAAAAGTAAATGAGAAATATATATAGAACATACAGAGAGCATTATAAAGCATTATTTTTTCTTGGTTTACCTATCGTTATCGGACAAATAGGAGTGATCGTGCTCGGGTTTGCCGATACCCTGATGATTGGACATCATAGTACGGTAGAATTGGGAGCAGCTTCTTTTGTAAATAACGTGTTCAATTTGGCTATCATTTTCAGTACCGGTTTTTCATACGGGCTAACTCCTGTTGTGGGAGGTCTATATGGAACACATCAGTTTGCACCTGCCGGACAGGCATTGCGTAACAGTTTGTTAGCGAATCTGATGGTCGCGTTATTATTGACGCTTTGTATGACTGTCCTTTATCTGAATATAGAGAATCCGGAAGAACTGATTCCTTTGATTAAGCCTTATTATTTGGTGCTGCTGGCTTCATTGGTGTTTGTTATGCTTTTCAATGGATTCAAGCAGTTTACGGATGGAATCACGGATACCAAGACGGCCATGTGGATACTCTTGGGAGGAAATGTATTGAATATCATAGGAAATTATCTTTTGATTTACGGAAAGTTAGGTTTGCCCGAGTTGGGATTGTTGGGAGCCGGTATCAGCACATTGTTTTCACGTATTATGATGGTGCTCGTGTTTATCATTATCTTCTTGCGTAGTTCTCGTTTTATCCGTTACAAAGTCGGCTTCTTCCGTTTGGGGTGGTCACGGGCTATATTCGGTCGGTTGAACGGACTTGGTTGGCCGGTTGCTTTTCAAATGGGAATGGAAACAGCTTCTTTTAGTCTGAGTGCCATAATGATAGGTTGGTTGGGGACCATTGCACTGGCTTCGCATCAGGTTATGTTGGCTATTTCACAGTTTACGTTTATGATGTATTATGGCATGGGAGCTGCCGTAGCTGTTCGTGTCAGCAACTTCAAAGGTCAGAACGATATTTTGAACGTTCGTCGTTCGGCCTATGCCGGTTTTCATCTGATGATGACATTGGGCGTAGTGCTTTCTTTTATTGTCTTTCTTTGCCGTAACTATTTAGGAGGTTGGTTTACCGACAGTCCTGAGGTGGCGGCTATGGTAACTTCTCTCATTTTTCCTTTCCTCGTTTATCAGTTCGGGGACGGGTTACAGATTACTTTTGCTAATGCCTTGCGTGGCATTTCGGATGTAAAACTGATGATGCTCATCGCCTTTATCGCTTACTTTATCATCTCACTTCCCGTAGGTTATTTCTGCGGCTTCGTAATGGGCTGGGGGGTGGTAGGTGTCTGGATGGCGTTCCCTTTCGGTCTGACAAGTGCAGGATTAATGCTTTGGTGGCGTTTTCATTACATGACGAAACTCCCCACTCCCCAAGTGAATACTTGATACTTAAAACTTTACCGTATGGCTTCCTATCGTTCCACAAAGTTGAAAGTAACAATCGGTTATACGTTATTACTTGCAATTCTTCTTTTTTCTCTGGTATTTGTACATCGCGAAATGGAGACATTGTCGGCTGCCGATGACCAGGAGAATCTGCGGACAGACAGCCTGTTGACCCTGCTGCACGAGAAAGACCGGAATACGATACAGATGCTCCGGGTATTGAGCGAAGCGAATGACAGCTTACTTTCCGCTTCGGAGATTGAAGAAATAATTTCCGAACAAGATTCTGTCATTACTCAGCAACGGGTACAACACCGAGTTATCACTAAACGGGATTCTTTACTGACTACGCCTAAGAAGAAAGGTTTCTTTAAGAGATTGGCAGAAGTGTTTGTCCCAACTAAACAAGACAGTGCCGTGCTTGTTAATACCTCCATGGAGGTTGCTACGGATACTATTCTGGAACCGACCACTTCTAAAGATTCCCTTCAGCAAAAGATTCGTATGGCTACAGAGGAAAAACGGTTGCAGCGGCGAAAAACAATCCGGCGGACTAGTACAAAATATCAGCGTATGAATTCGCAGTTGACAGCAAGAATGGATAGCCTGATAAAACAATACGAGGAGGAAATGACCTTGCGTGCCCGCCAGGATGCAGAAATGCAACAGGAGGTAAGAATGCGTTCAGCACGCACCATTGGTGGAATTGCTATCGGAGCAGTGCTGCTCTCTGTCTTTTTCCTGATTTTGATAGTGCGTGACATATCCCGCAGCAATCGTTACCGCCGGCAATTGGAAGAAGCTAATAAACGGGCGGAAGACCTGCTTATTGCCCGTGAAAAGCTGATGCTCGCCATTACTCACGACTTTAAAGCACCGTTAGGCTCTATTATGGGATATACCGAATTACTTTCCCGACTGACGGAGGACGAACGGCAGCGCTTCTATCTTGACAATATGAAAAGTTCTTCGGAACATCTTTTGAAATTGGTCAGCGACTTGCTCGACTTTCATCGGCTCGACCTTAATAAAGCGGAAGTGAACCGCGTCACCTTCAATCCTTCGCAGTTATTCGAAGAAATCCATGTTAGCTTCGAACCATTGACAGCCGCCAAAGGATTAACCTTGCAATGCCATGTCGCTCAGGAATTAAATGGGAGATACATTAGCGACCCTTTACGGCTCCGGCAGATAGTGAATAATCTTTTGTCCAACGCAGTGAAGTTTACTCCGAAAGGCGAGATTGCATTAACGGCTAAATATGATTCTTCCAAGCTGACGATAGCGATTTCGGATACCGGAAAAGGTATGGCTACGGAAGACCGCGAACGGATTTTTCAGGAATTTACTCGTTTATCCGGTGCACAAGGAGAAGAAGGCTTCGGCTTGGGATTGTCTATTGTGAAGAAGTTGGTTGTTTTGCTTGAAGGTACGATTGATGTGCAAAGTAAGCTGGGGGAGGGAAGTTGCTTCACAGTCATTCTCCCTCTTTATCCGGTGGGAAAATCTGTGTCCGAAAGGGCATTGGAAGAAAAAACAATTTCGGCAGAAGACCCTGTCACGCTTCCCCCGATGAAAGTGATACGTGTACTGTTGATTGATGATGATAAAATTCAATTAAGCTTGACGGCAGCCATGTTAAAGCAACATGGAATTGACGCCGTTTGTTGTGAGCAACTGGAGGAGTTGATAGAACAGCTCCGTACCTCTGTTTTCGATGTATTGCTGACTGATATACAAATGCCTGCTATTAATGGCTTTGATTTGGTAAAACTCTTGCGCGCTTCCAATATTCCGCAGGCAAAGACAATTCCTGTGATTGCCGTAACTGCCCGCAGTGAAATGGATATAGATGCTTTACAAGAACACGGTTTTGCCGGTTGCCTGCACAAACCTTTTACGGTAAAAGAACTATTGCTCACAGTCAACGAAGGACAGCTTGCCGCTGACGAAGCACACATTACTGAGGATATGCAGACTGTAAGTTCCTTGAACTTTTCTGCATTAACAGCCTTTTCTGAAGACGATGCTGATGCCGCACATTCCATTATTCAGACCTTTATCGAAGAAACTGGAAAGAATGCCGATCGGATGCAACAAGCATTGGCAGGCAAGGAGGTGGACGGAATAGCGGCTATGGCTCACAAACTACTTCCGCTTTTCACTTTAATCGGGGCAATGGAAGCTGTGCCTTTATTGAACTGGCTGGAAACACAACGTGGGCAATGTTTTTCAGAGGAGATAGGTGAAAAAACGGCTTGTGTACTTCTGGAGATTCAGAAGGTTCTGGAAGAAGCTCGTAAGGTATAAGTAGCTTGAAGTAGTGACAAGAGCTCCGGTAAAGAAGGTGAAGAAAGAAAACCATAATGCTTGTATTTCTTTTGTGATTGAACATTTTGCTCCTAACGTCAACCTTTTTTCAGAATTAATTGTTTACTTTGTGTCACCTTTTAATACACTGGCACATTTTACATGAAACGAAAATGGATAAGAAGGGTGAGTTGGATATTGCTCACTCCTGTATTGCTTTTTGTAATACTAATGATATTACTTTATATACCTCCCGTTCAGAATCTTTTGCGTCGGGAGGTGACAGCATACGCTTCCAAAGCAACCGGTATGCAGATTCAGGTGGAACGAATCGACCTTCGTTTTCCGCTCAATCTGTTGGTTCGTGGCGTGGAAGTGATCCAGCAACCGGATACGCTGTTGTCTTTGGAAAGTCTGAACGTGCGTGTACAGGCATGGCCGCTCGTCAAGGGAAAGGTAGAGGTAGATGAAGTAACATTAAGTCAGGTAGCGTTCAATTCGGCTAATCTAATAGAAGGCATGAAGATAAAGGGGGTACTGGGACGTTTCTTTTTACAAAGTCATGGAGTTGATCTTTCTAATGAGCTGGCCGTTATCAACCAGACGGAATTATCGGACACTCACGTACAAATGTTGATGAACGATACTACGACTACGCCTAAAGACACAACAGCTTCTGCTCCTGTAAACTGGAAAGTGGATCTTCATAAACTGAAGTTGAAGAATGTGTCGTTCAGTATGCAACTTCCTGCTGACTCGATGCGAATGGCTGCTCATATCGGAGAAGCATTTATCAATGATGCACAAGCTGATCTGAAGAATCAGTTTTATGAACTGAAACAATTCCTGTTATCCGGAAGCTCTGCCAATTATGATACCGGAGCAGCCAAACCCGGAGAAGGTTTCGATGCGTCTCATATTGCCGTTCGTGATATCCGTATCGGTTTGGATTCCTTATTATATAAAGGTAGGGATATGAATGCTGTAATCCGTGAGTTTTCGATGAATGAACGTTCCGGATTGAGTATCACTTCATTGACGGGTAGGGCATTTTCTAACGACTCGATTATTCGTATTCCCGGCATAAAACTGCAAACCCCTCATTCCGAAATAGATTTATCCGCCCAGACATATTGGGAACTTGTCAATATTCCCACTACAGGACGTTTGTCCGCCGGTCTCAATGCTTATATCGGTAAAGAGGATGTTATGTTATTTGCCGGCGGTTTGCCGGATAGTTTCAAAGAGGCGTATCCCTTCCGTCCGCTTGTGGTTCGTGCCGGTACGGACGGAAATCTGAAACAAATGCAGATTTCCCGTTTCACAGTCGATCTCCCGGGAGCTTTTTCCATGAAAGGAGGCGGTATTCTTGAAAACTTGGCTGACAGCCTGACGCGTTCGGGGACTATCGGTCTGGATATGATTACTCAGAATCTAAACTTCCTGACTGCTTTAACGGGAGAAGCCCCCAACGGTACTATCGTAATCCCAGATAGCATGAATCTGAAGGCCCGTGTCGAGCTGAAAGGACCTGAATATAAGGCTAATCTTCACTTGAAACAGGGGCAAGGCTCTATGGGGGTGAATGCAGAACTTAATACCTCAACCGAGGCTTATGCAGCCGACTTGAAGATTGACAATCTACAACTCCATAATTTCCTTCCGAAAGACTCTATCTACGAACTTTCTCTTTCGGCAGATGCCAAAGGCCGTGGGCTGGACGTCATGTCTTATCGTGCTTTAGCCAAACTGAATCTTTCATTAGATCAACTACATTATGCACGTTACCAGCTTTCCAATGTTCATTTGACTGGAGCTTTGAAAGGTGCATTGGTGACGGCTAATCTGACAAGTGACAATGCGCTGTTGAAGATGACAACAGATGCAGAATACAATCTGGCACATCGTTATCCAGATGGAAAAGTGACGGTTGACGTCACTCAGCTCGACTTACACGAACTGGGGTTGATGCCTCAACCGATGAAGCGCCCGCTCGCCTTTAATCTTTCTGCCGAAGCTCGTCAAAACAGGGTGTTCACACATCTAACATCCGGTGATATGAAACTCAACTTGAGTGCACGTTCCGGTGTTAATCCTTTGATAAGTCAGTCTACACACTTCATGGATGTCCTGATGAAGCAGATTGATGAAAAAGCCTTGAACCACGCCGAACTGCGTGAAGCGTTGCCGACAGCTATTTTATCTTTCTCCGCAGGAAAAGAGAATCCGTTAGCTTATTTTCTGGCTACTAAAAACATATCCTACCATGATGTTTCCATGAAGTTCGGTACGGCTCCCGATTGGGGAATCAATGGAAAAGCTGCGGTGCATGCATTGAAGATGGACACATTGCAACTGGATACAATCTTCTTCACTGTCAAACAGGATACTACTTTAATGAAACTACGTGCCGGTGTAATAAACGGACCGAAGAATCCGCAATTCTCTTTTGCTACTACTTTGACCGGAGAGATTCGCGACCGCGATGCGGAATTGCTGGTAGACTACAAAAACGGCAAAGGAGAAACAGGCGTATTGCTGGGGGTAAATGCCCGCCCTCTGTTCGAAGGACATGGTAAGGGGAACGGAATCGCTTTCACACTGATTCCGGAGAATCCGATTGTTGCCTTCCAAAGATTTCATTTCAACGAGAATCATAACTGGATTTACCTGCATAAAAATATGCGTGTATACGCGAACGTGGATATGTGGGATGAAGAAGGAATGGGATTCAGGGTACATTCCGTACCGGGCGATACGGTGTCTCTGCAGAATATAGATGTTGAAATACGTAGAATCCGTCTGCAAGAGATAACGAGTGTGTTGCCTTACTTCCCCGAAATAACCGGATTGTTCTCGTTGGAAGCTCATTACATACAGACAGAAAAGGATTTGCAACTCTCGGCTGAGGCGTCTGTTGATGAACTGACTTATGAACGTCAGCGTATCGGTGACGTTGCATTAGGGGCTACGTGGTTGCCGGGCGAACAGGGAAAACAATATCTGAATGCTTATCTGAATCACGATCAGGCAGAAGTGCTGGTGGCAGATGGGAAACTGGTTCCTACCCGCACAGGCAAAGATAGTTTGGAAGTGAATACAACATTGGAGCATTTTCCGCTGCGAGTGGCGAATGTGTTTATTCCTGACCAGATGGTCACTTTGTCCGGTGATATGGATGGTAATCTGAATATAACGGGCAGTACTGAACAACCTTTGATAAACGGCGAACTTGTATTGGATAGTGTTGCTGTCCTTTCCCGTCAATATGGTGCGCGTTTCATGTTTGACAATCGTCCTGTGCAAATAAAGAACAATCGGTTGGAATTTGATAAATTTGCTATTTACACAACATCGAAGAATCCGTTTACTATTGATGGCTATGTTGATTTCCGTGATATGAGCCGTCCAATGGCGAACCTGAATATGCTGGCACAAAATTATACGTTACTGGATGCTAAGCGTACCCGTGAAAGTCTGGTTTACGGCAAAGTATTTGCTGATTTCCGGGCGACGGTGAAAGGGCCTTTGGACGGGCTGAATATGCGTGGGAACGTGAGTCTGCTGGGGAACACCGATGTTTCGTATGTCTTGACCGATTCACCATTGACAGTGCAGGACCGTTTGGGAAGTTTGGTAACATTTACTTCATTTAGCGATACTACAACTGTTGTCCGGCAGGAAGTGCCGACTGTCTCTTTAGGCGGATTGGACATGGTAATGATGGTACATATCGATCCGTCCGTCCGAGTGAAAGTTGACCTGGATGCAAGTAATGATAACCGTATCGAACTGGAAGGCGGGGGTGACCTTTCCATGAAATACACTCCGCAAGGCGACCTGACTCTGACCGGACGTTATACGTTGAGTGGCGGCTTGATGAAATATGCTTTGCCGGTGATTGCAGCAAAGGAATTTGCCATTGATAACGGTAGTTACGTGGAATGGACGGGAAATCCGATGGACCCGATGTTGAACTTTAAGGCGACTGACCGTATCCGTGCGTCAGTTTCCGAAGGAGAGAATGGTGGAAGTCGTATGGTTAATTTCGATGTTTCCGTTGTAGTCAAGAACCGCTTGGATAATCTTTCGTTTGCATTCGATGTTGCGGCTCCCGAAGATGCGACCGTACAAAACGAGTTGACCGCTATGGGGGCGGAAGAACGAGGTAAACAGGCATTGTATATCATGGTGATGAAAACTTATCTCGGCACCGGACCGATTGGTGGGGGTGGCGGCGGACTCGGCAAGCTGAATATGGGATCTGCTCTGACTTCTGTATTGAGTAGTCAGATAAACTCCTTGATGGGTAACTTGAAGAATGCGAGTCTCTCTGTCGGTGTCGAAGACCACGACGATTCAGAGACGGGAAGTAAACGTACGGATTACAGTTTCCGTTATTCACAACGCTTGTTTAACAATCGTTTTCAGATTGTAATCGGTGGCAAGGTTTCTCAAGGTGAGAATGCGACGAATGACGCCGAATCCTTCATCGACAATATTTCTCTGGAATATCGTCTGGATAGAACCGGAACCCGGTATATCCGCCTGTTCTATGACAAGAACTACGAGAGTGTGCTCGAAGGTGAGATTACGGAAACCGGAGTCGGTATTGTGCTTCGCAAGAAGCTAGACAAACTTAGTGAACTGTTCATCTTTAAGAAAAAGAAGTAAGTATGAAAGAGATACATATAAATATATTGGCTGTTTGTCTGATAAGTGTAGTGTTACTGTCGGCTTGTTCGGTGACGAAACATCTTCCCGAAGGGGAGGTGCTTTACACCGGAAGCAAGACTGTCATATTGAATAAATCGACAACACCGGTAGGAGAGACGGCGCTGACGGAAATTGATGCTGCACTCGATAAGACACCTAGTACAAAGATGTTTGGTGGTATCCTTCCTATCCCTTTTAAAATGTGGATGTACAATGACTTCGTGAAATATAAGAAGGGATTCGGTAAATGGATGTTCAACCGTTTTGCGGCCAATCCTCCCGTATTTATTTCTACGGTCAACCCGGAGGTACGTGTGAAGGTAACGACTAATTTGCTTCGTGATTATGGCTATTTCAATGGGAAGGTAGCTTATGAAACGGTTGTTGATAAGAAAGACAGTCTGAAGGCGGGCATTATCTATACGGTGGATATGAAGAACCCTTATTTCATTGATACGGTTTACTATCAACGGTTCACTCCCCAGACTCTGCGGATTATGGAGCGCGGACGCCGGATGTCTTATATAAGTCCGGGTGAGCAGTTCAACGTGGTTGATTTGGACGAAGAACGCTCCCGTATCAGTACATTGTTGCGTAACCTCGGATATTTTTATTTCCGTCCCGACTATATGACTTACCAGGCGGATACGACTTTGGTACCCGGAGGGCATATCAGCCTTCGCCTGATTCCTGTGCCGGGATTGCCGGCTGCGGCACAGCGTCCTTATTACGTGGGTGATGCGTCTGTCTATCTGTTCGGAAAGAACGGAGAAGCGCCGAATGACAGTATGATGTATAAGAACTTGAATATTCACTATTACAATAAATTGCAGGTTCGTCCCAATATGCTTTATCGTTGGCTGAATTATCAACAGTTTGTACGGAACGCACAGATGCGTGCTTCCAACCGTACCCGGCTTTACAGCCAGTATCGGCAGGAACAGATACAGGAGAAACTCAGCCAGTTGGGAATATTTAGTTATATGGATATCCAATATGCCCCCAAAGATACAACAGCTGTTTGTGATACGTTGGACATCACGATGCAGGCTACTTTTGCCAAACCGTTGGACGCTGAACTGGAATTGAACGTAGTAACTAAAAGTAACGACCAGACCGGTCCGGGTGCTTCGTTCGGAGTTACAAGGAATAATGTATTTGGTGGTGGAGAAAGTTGGAACGTGAAACTGAAAGGCTCTTATGAATGGCAGACCGGTGGCGGAGAGAAAAGTTCGTTGATGAACAGTTGGGAAATGGGAATATCTACTTCTCTGACTTTCCCTAGAGTGGTTTTCCCGCGTTGGGGGAAAAGGGAATTTGACTTTCCCGCTACGACTACTTTCCGTTTGTATATCGATCAGTTGAACCGGGCAAGATATTACAAACTGTTATCTTTCGGCGGAAACGCAACCTACGATTTCCAGCCGACGCGTACCAGTCGTCATAGTATCACACCTTTCAAACTGACATTCAACGTCTTGCAACACCAGTCGAAAGAGTTTATGGAGATTGCAGCCGACAATCCGGCACTATATGTCAGCTTAGACAACCAGTTCATCCCGGCTATGGAGTACACTTATACATATGATAATGCCTCTGTGCGGAGAGTGAAGAATCCTATCTGGTGGCAATCTACCGTGACTTCTGCCGGAAATGTGACTGCCACTATTTATCGTGCTTTCGGCAAACCTTATAATGAGGAAGGGAAAAAACTTTTGGGGGCTCCGTTCTCGCAGTTTATGAAATTTAATACCGAGTTCCGCCATTTGTGGAACATAGACAAAAATAATAAAATAGCTTCCCGTGTAGCGTTAGGCGCTCTTTTTGCATACGGTAATGCTACGATTGCCCCATATAGTGAACAATTCTACGTTGGTGGTGCCAACAGTATCCGTGCTTTTACGGTGCGTAGTATTGGTCCCGGTGGCTATCACCCGAAAGACAGCAAGTATTCTTATCTCGACCAGACAGGTACGTTCCGTTTCGAAGCGAACGTAGAATATCGTTTCCGTATCTTCAAGAGCATTTGGGGAGCTACTTTCCTGGATGCGGGTAACGTCTGGCTGCTGCGCAAGGACGAGGCACGTCCTGATTCGCAACTTCGTCTGAAAACTTTCCCGAAACAAATAGCTTTGGGGACAGGCGTAGGCGTCCGTTACGACATGGATATTCTTGTGTTCCGTCTTGACTTCGGTATTCCTTTGCATCTGCCCTATGATACGGAACGAAGCGGATATTATAATGTTACCGGTGCCTTCTTCAAAAATCTGGGAATACATTTCGCTATCGGGTATCCGTTCTAACGTTCTTTCTTTGTCTCAAGACAAAAGAAAGGACATCACATAAGACAAAAGAAAGAAAGTTTTTGTACATTTGCACCAAAATCAGATGCCGTTGACATCACTAACCTTTTAATATTACACAATTTATGAAACCAACTT
>OLIX01001761.1_pt1 | contig 17581 bp, 15 predicted proteins | sample 1601331 | NCBI WGS metagenome assembly OLIX01 (sample SAMEA2452120, study PRJEB22498) | human gut metagenome | biome: human feces; feature: human gut; material: feces | place: Australia | collected 2012 | reverse complement strand
GATTCGAACTCCCGACCTTCTGGTCCGTAGCCAGACGCTCTATCCAGCTGAGCTACGCGCACATATTATATTTGTTTGCCTCAGTTATTTATGTACCTCAGCAACGAAATTAATTATAGCGCAACGTTTTCTATCTGTCAACAACTTTTTTAAATTTTTTTAAATTATTTTTTAAGCTCTGGTGGCCTGCAAGTCTTCCTTTTCTCTGGCCGTTTCTTTCTTCTTTTTATAATGGTATAATTATTACATATTTACAATACATTAGAAAATGAGGATTTCTTTATGACAAAAAAAGTTGCTGTAATCAATGATCTGTCCGGACTTGGACGCTGTTCCCTGACTGCTGCCATCTCCGTATTATCTGCGATGGGAATCCAGGCCTGTCCACTCCCTACCGCCATTTTAAGTTCACAAACAGAATACCCCAGCTACTACTGTTATGATTTTACCGATAAGATGGATTATTTCCGCCAGGAATGGAAGAAACTAGGCACTTCTTTTTCCGGAATCTATACCGGTTATGTTGCCAGTGTCTGCCAGATTGAACAGATCATGCACTTTCTGGATACTTTCCAGACAGCAGACACCTTTCTTCTGGTCGATCCTGTAATGGGAGACGATGGCGTTACCTATGATATGTATACTTCCGGGCTTCTGACTGCTATGAAAGAACTTGCCGCACGTGCAGATGTTATCACTCCTAACCTTACCGAATTCTGTCTGCTGACGGATATAGATTATAACAGCCTGCAGGATTCGTCTCTGTCTATACAGCAGCTCATTTCACGACTTAAGGATGCAGGGCAGACTTTGACAAAGGATCATGAAAAAAAGGTCCTCATCACTGGTATTCATTTTACTGCAGATGACGGAGTTCATAAGATTGGAAATCTCCTGCTAGATGGCTCTTCACATTTTCTTTCGGCATATCCCTGTTGCAACGGAAGTTATTCCGGTACGGGTGATCTCTTTGCTTCCTGCATCACAGGCGGACTTGCCAGAGATATTTCCCTTACGGAAATGATGCAGACCGCAGGTTCTTTTCTTGAAAAATCATTAATTGATTCTGTAGAAGAACATGTTCCGGTAAACGAAGGCGTTAATTTTGAAAAATATTTGTATCTCTTGCATACATAGAACCTGCCACTGGCAGCTTCTATTGCATACATTGGTATTAAAAATCACCATATATCTTTTGAAAATTTCTCTACTGAAACTCTTTCTTTTGATATATGGTGATCTTCTTTCTATTATTGGTATCTCAGATTGATATTTCGTTACATAATTTCTGACAACGTAATCTGTGCTCCCACAGCTTCTGCCTGTAATTTATAAACTTCCGGATAATATCTTGTCGAAAATACATATTCCCCATCATTTACAAATACTTCAACAGAGGATGTATCGGCCAGAATCTTCAGATTCTCCACTTCTTCCACTTCTACATATCTCATGCTTCTTCCTGAAGATACCGAAGTTTTATCCTGATCTGTAAAATGCATCCGGAATTTTCCATCAGCATAATCCAGGATCAGCTTCTCTGAAAGGATAACTTTAAAGCGGTTCTTTGTAATATCCGAAATTGTCATTTCATATACCGGATATCCCTCTCCTGCCAGCATACCTTTCACATCACTTACCAGATGTTTCTTCTCTTCTAGTTCTCTTATCGGACGTTGACAGATCTTGCCGTCTTTTTCAAAGATTTCTCTTGGAAATGTAAAGCAATGCTGCCATCCTGTCTGAATGGTCGGATTGCTGTATTCTTCGCAGTCCGGCATTCCCATCCAGCTGATGTGGATCCTTCTTCCGTCTTCCGTCTCAAAACTCTGCGGGGCATAATAATCAAACCCATAATCCCACAAATGATACTCTGACAACTTGTATTCTCCAAGAATATCTCCTTCTATCTCAAAGTATCCGGACTGATATACATTACGATCCTCCCAGATACCACCTTCCAGTCCCTGAACAGACGTGGAAAGAAGTTTCTTATCTCCGATTTTGAAATAATCCGGGCATTCCCACATATACCCGAATGGCTTTTCGGATTCCACCCGGTTTCTGAACTTCCAGTTTACTTTATCTTCAGATTCAAATACAAGTACCTGACCTACATCTTCGTTCGTTCTTGTACCCTGTACCATATAATAAGTACCATTTTCTTTCCATACCTTTGGATCTCTTACATGACAGGTCAGATTGTCCGGATAATCTGAATTTCTCATCAGTTCTTTTTTCTTTCCAAACGTCTTGCCGTCTTCCGTTATAACCAGAACGGTATTGCCCTCACGTCCGGTGCGGATGTAATCATATTCCCCGTCTTCTAATTTGACATTTCCTGTATAGTACAGATACATTTTTCCATCTTCAATAAATGCGGATCCGGAATATACTCCGTGACAGTCAAATGGCTGATCTGGATAAAGTGCGGTACCCTGATATTCCCACTTAATCATATCCTTGCTGGTATAGTGACCCCACATCTTCACACCGCCTTCTGCATTAAACGGCGAATACTGGAAAAACGCGTGATAGATACCCTGGAACTGGCAGAGTCCATTTGGATCATTCAGCCAGCCGACCGGCGGCATCAGGTGTAGTTTTTCACGAAATTTTCTATCTGATACGGATAACTCTTCTCTGGTTTTCTGGCTTTGTTCTGCTGTCTCTACTAATTTTACAAGATCTCTTGTTAATGCGTTCATAAATCAATCGTCTCCATCTATCTATAAGCATTATTTCTATACACATTATTTTATAAGTGTCATAACTTTACTTGTTGTCTTAGCTTCAGCAGGTTCTGCCTTTGTTACATTTCCGAATTCATCTGTATTTGTCAGAATCATCATTGTTGTCGTCTGATATCCTGCATTCTTGATTTCCTCAAGGTCCGCTTCTACCAGAATATCTCCTGCATGTACTTTGTCGCCATCAGAAACTTTCTTTGTAAATCCTTTTCCATCCATCTTCACAGTATCGATACCGATATGGATCAAGAGTTCACCGCCGGACTCTGTTGTGATACATACAGCATGGCCTGTTTCAAAAATATTGGAAACTTCTCCGTCACATGGAGCTACAATCTTGCCATCTGCAGGCTCTACCGCAACGGTTGTTCCAAGCATCTCGGATGCAAATATCTCATCTGCTACTTCGGATAATGGAATCTGTGTTCCGTTTACCGGACTTGTTAATGTCTCTTCTGCTATCTCTGCAGTTGTGTCTGCTGTTGTTGCGTCTGTTGTTACTGCGTCTGCTGTTTCAATATTTTCTACTGCTGCTGTCTCTGTTGCTGCCTTTGGTTCTGCATCCTTATAGATCAGGAATGAGATCACGAATGCAACACCGACTGCGATCACCATCTCGATCAGGTACTGAAGCGGCTGGTTCAGGCAGAGCAGGATACCGAAGATACCTGTTACACCAGTCCCCTTAGCTCCGAGGTGCACCAGTGATGCATATAATGCCCCACATCCTCCACCGATACATCCGGCGATGAATGGTTTGAAGAATCTTAAGTTTACACCGAAGATTGCAGGCTCTGTAATTCCCATAAATGCACTGAGTGATGATGGAAGCGCCAGAGATTTGATCTTCTTATCTTTAGACTTAATACCTACTGCAAGTGCTGCAGCTCCCTGTGCTACGTTGGCTGCACTTGCAAGTGGAAGCCAGTATGTAACACCGTATTTTGCAAGCTGTCCGATGTCAATGGCTGTATACATCTGATGAATACCGGTTACTACGGTTGGTGCATATAAACCTCCCATGATCAGACTTCCGATTCCGAGAGGAAGCGTTAGCATCCACTGGATTGCTCCGAGAATTGCATTTTCAGCCCATACGAAGATCGGTCCTACAATTGATAATGTAAGATAACCTGTTACAAATACGCTGACCAGAGGTGTTACGAACAAGTCAAGAACTTCCGGAACGATCTTATGTAACTTCTTCTCGATCACTGCCAGAATCCATACGGCGATGATAACCGGAATGACGTGTCCCTGATATCCGACCATGTCAATCTTGAACAGTCCGAAGAATACGCTCTGTGTCTGCTGTACACCCTCTGTTGCTACAGTATAAGCGTTCTGCAGTGACGGATGGATCATGATCATACCGATAACTGCACCAAGATACTGGTTCGCACCGAATGCTTTTGCAGCTGAGAATGCGATCAGGATCTGCAGGAATGTGTAAGCAATGTTACTGAACAGATTCGCAAATACATAAATCGAACTGTGTGTATTAATATGGAGGAATCCGTTGCTATTCATAAAATCAAGTGAGTTCATGATTCCCATTAAGAAACCGCTGGCTACGATGGCCGGAATAATCGGTACGAAGATATCACCAAGCAGCTTGATCGCACGCATGAACCAGTTCTGCTTCTCTGCAGCTGCCTCTTTTGCCTCTGCTTTCGAGCTTGCCGTGATACCTGCAATGTCGATGAACTCGGCAAATACTTTATTTACCGTACCGGTTCCGAGGATAATCTGAAGCTGTCCCGATGCTTCGAAGACTCCTTTTACCCCATCTACATTTTCAAGTGCTTCTTTACTTACTTTCTTATTATCTGCAATGACAAGACGAAGTCTCGTTGCACAATGTGCTGCAGATGCAATGTTCTTACTTCCGCCGACATGATCCAGGATGTCCTGTGCGGTCTTTCTGTAATCCATATTAACTCTCCTTCCTCGTTCTATGTGTAATCGTTTTCACATCTTGTGATTTTATAATAAGAAAAAAATGCCATTTGTAAAGATGGCATTTTTACTGATATTTGCTATTCGATTTTGTGCGGTTTGCACGAATTCTGTTGTTTTTGACTGATTCGGAATCTATTTACACATTTTGCACACTGATTTTCTGCTCCGGCATCTCTTAGTCTTCTATATTTTCTTCCGGATCATCAATGTTAGCGAGCCGGAATCCAAGTTTGATCTCTACCGGAATGCTTTCATCCCTTTCTATTACATCCAACAGGAGTTCTGCGCCCCGGATTCCACTGGTCTTATAGCCAAAATGCACTGTTGGTATTCCACCTGTTACCGCCTTTAAAAGCTGATTATCGCCAAATCCGGTAACCTGAATCGATGTATTTTCTAATATATAACGGAATCTGGATCCTGTGTCTTCTACATTCTTCGGAATCTGACTTCCGGCATAAGTATGAATCGCTTCGATTGCCCCGGCTGCGATTGTATCAGTGGCGCATGATATGATATCGATGTCATGTTTTTCATTCAATAATTCCAGAACCTTTTCATATCCGGATTCTGTCGTGAACTCCGCCACCTTATAATATCCGTCTTTTAATTCTTTTCCCGACCTTTTCAGACCTTCCCGGAATCCATCTTCTCTGGCCGCTCCAGCTGCTTTATCTTCTCTTGATACTCCGATATATGCAATCTCTTTCCGGCTCTTTGCCGCAACCGCACATCCCATGGCCTCCCCTGCGCCGTAATCATCATGATAAATACAGTTCGCATATTTCGTATGCTGACCAATCACAACCACCGGTACTTTCGATTCTTTCAGAAATCTCCGGTGTTCCGCCGTGATCATCGTTCCCACAAGAATAATCCCGTCTACCGGATAATTCTCGAACAGACGCATATACTCTATTTCCTTCGCCGGTGTATTATCCGTTCCGGCAAGCAGCATCTGGTAATTCCGCTCCGAAAGAACCTTTTCGATTCCTGCCGTGATCCGGCTGATGGATTCTGAATTAATCTTTGGTACAACCACCCCGATCAGACACGCTTTCTTGGTTCTAAGCATACGCGCCTGCGCCGATGGCTGATAGCCGGTCTCATCAATTACTTTCTTAATCTGTTCTTTCTTCTCGTCACTGACGTATCCGCCGTTCAGGTATCTCGACACCGCTGCGCTGGATACTCCTGCCAGTTTGGCAATTTCTTTAATCGTCATACGCTGTTACTCCCTCTGTTCTTCTTCACTGCAGAATATTATAGCACATTCCTTCTACAGATTTTCTCCATTCTTACTGATTAGTATTTATCTGTATTATAACTGAAAAAGCCCGCCTAAGCGAGCTTTTTGCCAGATTGCGTATTAACCTTCAAACTGACTATGGTATAACTTATGGTAAAATCCACCTTTTTTCAGCAATTCTTCATGATTGCCCTGCTCGATGATCTTACCGTCTTTCATAACTAAGATTAACGAAGCATTCCGTATCGTCGAAAGTCTGTGTGCCACGATAAAGCTTGTTCTTCCTTTCATCAGCTTATCGAATGCTTCCTGTACCTGCAGTTCGGTACGGGTATCGATACTTGATGTCGCCTCATCCAGGATCAACATCGGCGGCAGACAGAGCATGACTCTTGTGATACACAGAAGCTGCTTCTGACCCTGGCTGATACTGTCTTCATGAAGCACCGTGTCCAGACCTTTTGGAAGTCTCCGGATGAATTCCCAGCTTCTTGCTTCCTTCGCTGCACGAATGATCTCTTCATCGGTTGCATCCGGTTTTCCAAAGCAGATGTTGTCTCTTACGGTTCCGCTCTTGATCCAGGTATCCTGCAACACCATACCAAAGCTGCTTCTAAGGGCATGTCTGGATACCTCCCGGATGTCCTTTCCATCCACCAGGATCTTTCCTTCATCTACATCATAGAAGCGCATCAGCAGGTTGATAAATGTCGTCTTACCGCATCCTGTCGGACCAACGATTGCAATACGCATACCCGGTTTTACATCCAGATTGAAGTTCTCGATCAGTTCTTTTTCTTTATCATAACTAAATGCCACATCGTCGATTGTAACATTGCCATCAACTTTAGCAAATGCTCCTTCCGCATCCAATGTCTCTTCTTTCTGCTCTAACAGATCAAAGATACGGTCCGCACATGCCAGCGCATTCTGCATCTCAGTGACTACCGAACTGATATCGTTGAACGGCTTCATATACTGGTTCGCATACGCTAACAGTACAGAAAGTCCTCCGACCGTCAGCGTGCCGCCCGGTATCAGAAATGCTCCAAGTAAAGCTACTCCAGCGTAAATGATATTATTGACGAATCGTGTGGACGGGTTCGTTAAACTGCTGTAGAACACTGCTTTCTGGCTGTAGTTCTGCAGTTCTTTATTGATTTCATCAAATCTTCTGGATGATTCTTTCTCGTACCCAAATGCTTTTACTACTTTCTGTCCGCCGATCATTTCTTCAATCAGTGCGGTTTGCCGTCCTCTGGTCTCACTCTGCTTCCGGAACATCGTATAAGATCTGGAAGAAATGAATTTCGCCACTACGAAACTAAATGGTGTCAGTACGATCACCAGCAGTGTTACCCACACATTCTTAGAGAACATGAAAATCAGTGTCACAACGATCGTCACGATTCCTGAAAATAACTGTGTAAATCCCAACAACAGACCATCGGATAAGATATCTGTATCTGCAATGACACGGCTTACAATATCTCCGGTGCTGTGCTGATCCAGATAAGACAACGGCAGTACCTGGATATGACGGATTGCCTGTGAACGGATATCCTGCACGATCCGGTAAGTCATCCGGTTGTTCAACAGATTCATGAACCACGTAGCAAATGCTGATATCACGATAAAAATCAGAATCTGCTTCAGATAATACCACATCATATCAAAGTTCACCTGATGTGCCGATACAACTTCATCAATTGCATCACCGAATAAAACCGGCACATATAACTGCAATACTACAGAGATTGCAGCAAAGATTACACTGAATACAAGGAAAATCTTATACTTTCCTATGAGCTTTAATAATTTCTTCATTACTCTGCCGCTCCTTTCTCTGCCTTCTCTGTCATTTTATCCGCTTTGTCCAAATCTTTTCCGGTTTCCTTTGAAGATTTAACTGCAGCCGGACGTTCTTCCGGGAACTGTGAATAATAGATCTCCTGATAGGTCTCGCAAGTCTCCATCAGTTCTTCATGGGTTCCCTGTCCTGCCAGCTCACCGTCCTCCATAACCAGGATCTTGTCTGCCTGACGGATACCGGAAATTCTCTGAGATACCAGGAAGGTTGTCACATTGCCTTCCAGTTCACCGATTGCTTTACGAAGCGCTGCGTCTGTCGCAAAATCCAGCGCACTTAAGCTGTCGTCCAGAATCAATATCTCAGGCTTGCTGACCAGTGCACGTGCGATCGTCAGACGCTGCTTCTGTCCGCCGGACAGGTTACGTCCGTTCTGTTCTACTTCAAAATCAAGCTTTCCAGGCTTAGCTTCTACAACATCTTTTGCCTGAGCGATTGTGATTGCTTTCCACAGATCTTCATCTGAAGCCTGATCATTGCCCCACTTCAGATTGTCGCGGATACTTCCTTTGAACAGGATGGAACGTTGCTGTACCACTCCGATCTCACTGCAAAGTTCTCCCTGCGGATAGTCCTTTGCATTGATACCATTTACTTTTACCGTTCCTTCCTGTGGATCATAGAATCTCGGGATCAGGCTGACCAGTGTACTCTTACCACTTCCGGTTCCTCCGATGATTCCGATCGTCTGTCCTTTCTTCGCACGGAAGGTGATGTCCGATAAGCTGGATGCTCCGGCACCTTCGTATGTGAAGGTGACGTGGTTGAATTCAACTGCCAGATTACTGTCGGCCTGTTCATTCTCGCCGTCTGTCCCATATTTTCTTTGATCAACATTTATCTGTTCATTCTTCATCTGCTCAGCCGCCACTTTGTATTCCATGCTGGACTTCACATCCAGAATACCGGCCACACGGTCTGCGCAAGCCATTGATTTGTTCAACGTAATGATCAGGGATGCCAGCTTGATCAGTTCTACGATAATCTGTGCCATATAGTTATACAGCGCTACTACCTGTCCCTGCTGCAAATTCCCGATATTGACCTGCACTCCGGCACGCGCGATCAGTAACACAGTTGCTCCGTTAATCAATACATACGTGAGCGGATTCAGAAGGGCAGAAATTCTTCCTACGAACTCATTCAATCTTGTAAGTTCTCTGTTTCCTTCTTCGAATTCTTCCACCGACTGTTCTTCCCTGCAGAATGCACGGATGACACGGACACCTGTCAGATTCTCTCTCGTAAGTCCTGTCACACGGTCCAGACCTGCCTGTACTTTCTTGAACAGCGGAATACTGATCAGCATAATCGAAAATACAACGACAAACAGGATCGGTACTGTCACTACAAAGATCAGTGCACAGCGTACATTGATGGTAAATGCCATCACCATCGCACCGATTACGACAAACGGACTTCTAAGTAACAGACGCAGTCCCATGTTAATTCCGTTCTGCACCTGGTTCACATCGTCCGTCAGTCTCGTGATCAGTGTGTCTGTTCCGAGCGTATCCAGTTCTGTAAATGACAATCCCTGGATATGGTCGAACATTGCCTGTCTGACGCTGGTCGCAAATCCAACACTTGCCTTTGCGGCAAAGAACTGTGCGGTAAAACTGCACAACAGTCCGACTGCTGCCATGAGCAGTAACACGAAAAACATTTCCACAATATATCCATGGTCATTCTTCGCAACGCCCACATCAATAATCTGAGCTATCACAACAGGAACCATAAGGTCGAACACGACTTCCAATAATTTGAATAGCGGTGCCAGAATACTCTCTCTGCGGTAAGGTCTCAGAAACTTCTCAAGACGCTTCATTTCTTTCACTCCATTCCTTTTTCCGATAACTAATAAGTCATCGTTATCTACTTATTATAATATCCCTTGACTGTTTTATTATAGTCCGTTATCATTGATATGAATAATATTGTTTTTATAGCTTTGCAATACAAAAAATATATAAGGCAGGTAATCCAACATGGAACTCAGACAGTTAGAATATTTCCGCGAGATCGCATCCACCGGCAGCATCAACGAAGCTGCAAGACACTTAAATATGTCCCAGCCTCCGCTCAGCTACCAGATCCGTCAGCTGGAAAATGAATTAAATGTAAAACTTTTCGACCGCACCAGCAAGGGCGTTACTCTTACTGAAGCCGGAAAGCTTCTCTACGACCGCTCCGGTAACCTGCTGGAATACGCCCGATCTACCGAACTGGAAGTCTCAAAAACCGGTAAAAAACGTATCTTACGTATCGGCCTGACTCCGACAACGGTAGATACCATCATGCCTTATATTTCCCAATTTTCGAAAAAAAATCCCGACGTGAACTTTGAAGTCCACGACGGGATCACTTACTCGCTTTATCAGTATCTTCTGGACGGGATCATCGATATCTCCGTTGCCAGAACACCACTGCGTCTTGACGAAGTGTCTTATATGGAATTGTGTTCTGAGCCGATGATTGCAGTATCAGCACCCAAAAATATGGTTTCAAAGACCGCTGACGTTACCACAGATACACCGCATAATTCTTCGAAACACAATGCGGTTTCTTCCTTAAAGCTCTCCGATCTTTTACATAGACCGCTGATCTTATACCGGAGATACGAAGAACTCATCATGAATACCTTTCATGCCCAGAATATGAATCCGGACATCTTCTGTGTCTGCGATGATCCCAGAGGTGCCATGCTGTGGGCGAAAGAAGATCTTGCAACTGCCATCTTTCCGCAGTCCATGGCCAGCTTGTGTGACGGACTTTGTATACAAGAATTGGATGAGCCTGATCTTATAACTAAGATACTTCTGATCTGGGCGAAGGGAAAGAAACCGGTGCCGCTGGTGCAGGAATTTCTGGATGTGTGTGGTGAGCATTAGCACATTAGAGCTTGCGGCTCACCCACCATATACCAATTATAAGATATACCGCCATCATTCCTAATATGGCAGATGTTGCAACCAGTTGATTCATATTTTCCAAAGCAACTACTAACAGCAGAAGTACAATTTCGCCACACCAATAGGACCAGATACATTTCCTTTTTCCGTAATCAGTAATCCAAGTTTTGGAATCCACGATCCAGAGTAAATTGATGAATATTCCAAAACCAATAGATACAATTAGAGAAGTGGCCGCTTCCGCTGACATATTTATCATTCCATTTTTTACAAATACAATACATAACACCAATAAATCATACGCCAATAACAATATGCCATTTCTTTTCAATGATTTGATACTTTTCTGCATATCCATCTCTCCTCTCCAAATAGAAATCTTAGATAAACCCATCTACTTCTTCCTGCAGATTTACTCCATAAGAGAATACATAGGCTAAACATAAAACAATAATTCCAAAAATGAATCCTCTCACTTCAAAATTGATATCTTTCAGTCCATTCATTTTAATCAATACTCCGCAAATATAAACGACCACATTCTGAATCGTCGGCATTACTATACTGTAAATTCCTATTTTCTTTACTCTTTCTACATTTTCTGCTGTAAACGGTGTGCCCATTTCTGGTTGTTCCTTTGTGCCTTCCAGTGACTTCAGTATTTTATGAACGTTGCGAAAAATCAGGGCCAGTAATATAGATGTTGCTCCCAACAGCAGAAGCCACACGGATACCAGATGCATCCGCATATTTCCCTTTGCATCAATCAGTGTAAAGAACATCCCGTAGGCATTCATCATGGTATCCTGTTTGATGCCGAATATAGCCCCGTTAATGTGCACGCTGTGCATAGGTATAGCCGATCCCGCCCAAAGTAATACGATACCATCGAACCAATGTAAGATTTCCAGAAATCTCATCAGACTGGTCAGTGGTTTCCGGAATTTTTCAAAACTTTTCATCTTCATATTATTCACCCTCCTCTTCATCCAGATTTCCATCAAATTTTAAAATATCACCTACATCACATTGAAGGAAATAACAGATACGATTCATCGTATGCAAACGGATACCTTTGGCTTTTCCGCTTCGGAGTACCGACAGATTGGCCTCGGTAATACCGACTTGTCTGCATAATTCTTTTGAAGTCATTCCCTTCTTTTTCAGGACTTCATCCAAGCATATACGAATTCCCATATTTCCTCCTTTCTGTGTTTGAAAATTATTGTTTTTCGATAATTTATAATTTTATTATAGCAAGGAATTATCGTTTGTCAATAATTTTTACCACGCAATATTCCAACCGTTTTTTTCGTAATTATGTGATTTTTCCAACTTTTCTTATATTTTTAACTCTAAAGAATCTTCTTTCGGCAACTACTTATAAACGCATGGCCCCAAAAAAAGATTATCCGGATAGTTCCCTTTCTCCAGATAATCTTTTCTTCTATGATTCACTATGCTGTTTTATATTCTCGCTTACTCCACTTTCGTCTTCTTCGGCAAAAACAGACTCAAAAGTAACGATACCACAAACCCTCCTGCCACTGCATTTCAATTAAACACATCTCCTACCGCACTTGGAAATGCTGTAAAGAAGTTCCCGGATGTCTGTGTCAGACCAACTCCGATACTAAATGACAGTGACACGATAATCATTGTTCTGTCATCGAATTTACATTCTTTCAGCATCTTGATTCCTTCATACATGATCGATCCAAACATCATAACTGTACATCCGCCAAGCACCGCCTGTGGAAGTGAATTGAAGAATGCTCCAAGCGGCGGGAATAAAGATGCAAGTATCAGAATCAGTGCTCCCATCAGAATCGTAAAACGGTTGATCACCTGTGTCATCGTCACAAGTCCGATATTCTGACTGAATGATGTCAGCGGCAGACATCCGAAACATCCGGAGATTGCACTTGAAAATCCATCAACTGCCAGTGAACCGCGAAGTTCTTTCATCTTAAGATCACGTCCAAGTGCTCCCGTACAGACTGCCGTCGTTGCACCTGTCGTCTCTGCTGCCGATACCAGGAATACGATTGCGATCGTAAAAAATGCTCCCAGATTGAATACCGGCTTATGACTGGTCAGGAACACAAGCTTCGGGATACTGAACACACCAACCTCCTGAATCGTCTTATGAATACCGGAAAAGTCAACCATCGGTGCGATTCCCGCTACAGTAAATATAATTGCAAGTGCATAGCCAAATACAAGTCCAACCAGCACATTCAGATTCTTATAGACACCTTTCAAGACTTCTCTGGATACCAGACATACGATCAATGTAAATGCACCAACTACCAGATGATACCATGAACCGAAGTCTTTCACTCCGCTTCCACCGCCCCAGGAATCCATACCTACCGGCAGAAGTGATAATCCAATCGCGATAACTACACAAGCCGATACAACCGGAGTCAGATATTTTCTCCAGTACTTGGCACTCAGTCCAACAAAACCTTCAAAAATACCACCCAGAATAACTGCACCAACCATACCTTCATATCCAAGATTCGGATTCGTTGCAATTACCAACAGACTTCCAAGAAACGTAAAACTGACTCCCATAATAATCGGAAGTCCTGATCCGATCACTCCAATCGGATATAACTGTAAACAGGTTCCGATTCCGGCTACAAACATCGCACACTGCAATAACTGTGTAATCTCCGCCGAACTTAAATGCGCCCCATTACTTCTAAGTACTGCCGCACTACACACGATCAGTACCGGAGCCAGATTCGATACGAACATCGCCAGTACATGCTGTAAGCCAAACGGAATGGCTTTTCTAAGTGGAACCCTGCCGTTCAGCTTATAAATATTCTCTTCACTGACCGTCTTTATCTTTTCTTCTTTGTTGCTTTCCATGACATTTCCTCATTCTCTCTGTAAAATTTTATTTATTATAAATTTAACTTATATTTTACGAGAAAGCAACCGTGGAAGTAATAAATCCATTTATTACTTTTAAAAGAAGACTATTGCATCTGCAACAGCCTTCCTGATTTTGCTCAATTTTCTTTTTTTGTTTCTTCTATAATTCGTTGAATTGTAGTTACCGCTTCCTCCAATTCATCCGCAATTTGTTCTATAGGCTTTCCTTTTTTCAACTTCTTTCTAATCTGATTTTCCAGAAGACTCCGTTCTCCAAGTTCAATTCCAGCTTCTACCCCAGCCTCATACTCCGCTTTCCGTAATTTTTTCTCTTCAAATTCTTTATCATACTCATAGATGCTCACTTTGATCACCTCAGCCTTATTCTTCATCAAAAATTCTGCCAGAATTCCTTCCTCTATGCATTCATCTACCGCTCGCGTAACTGCTTCTTCCAGAGGAATATTCTGCGTCACATATTTTCTTACCCTCGCAACATATTTAGCATATTCCTTTAATGTTCTGCAGTGTTCCATCAGTTCTAGATTATGACCATCATTTACATTCAACATAGTCACCCTTAATTCCAGATCCGGATTATCCGTCGGGTTCTCATAAGCTGAAGATAATCGGAATTCATTATAATCGTCTACCTTTTTCGTCCCATTATAAAACACAATAAATCTTGGTGTCGGTATCTTTTGTATTACCGTTGAATATAAAGATTTCTGAACTACTAATCTTTGATATTCATCCGCAATATAGAATAAATTTCTAAGCGGAATATTCGGGTTATACGTCGACTGGTGCTCATACAAATATAAATTCAGATCCATAATAAATGCCAGATCATTTTTCATTCCCATATAAATTGCATTTTTTAATGTGACAATCTGCAAATCTTCTGCATTAGTATAATTCCGACCATTCACTGCATTATACAATGATAGCAGATTTTCTTTATCATGATACAACATTCGAAAAATCGTATCTTTGTATGGCCGTTTTGCCTTTAACTGACGGTTGTTTACCTGATACTTTTTGTTGCGTCTCTTCTGACTCTTTCTTCTCGCCATATTTAATTCCTCCTATGTGCAGGAGGATATCTTACTTACACGTTCAGTCCTCTCCTGCTTTTTACAATTGATTGGTATAAAAAGCATAGATTTCTGAAATGTAATTAGAATGTAGATGGTATATGATTCAATATACCTTAGATTTCTTTTGAAGTATACTTTTATATAGATTAACATACAAGTAAATATTATTCAATATATTTTTTCAGATAAATTAAACAGCAAAAAAATTCAACTTCGTCTCATCAAACGTAATCTTCTGCCCTTTCCTTCTAAAATACTCCTCCACAACCTGATACATCTCCTCATACCGTCCTTCGCATGCACAATTTCCCAACGGTTCGATCCAGCATGACTGCTTCCCACAGGCATCTCTTAAGTGGACTTTAAAATTCAGTCCTTTCTCCTCCAGCAATCCGTTCACTTCAATAATTTCATTAAATGTAATATAATTCATATCTGCTATCTCCTCCAGTTCTTTCCACTATAGTATCCGGCTGCATTGAATATCGTTGCGAATACATTGATCATCTTGTTCGACGTATACACTGCATGATACCGGTTATATTTTCCCCAGTCTGCATTCGCCAGTGTCCATGTTCCGGATACAGCAGCAAGATAAATAACAGCACACAAAAATCCCACGATAATTGTCCATACTTCTGATTCAGCATCTGTGCTATCACTCCTGCCATGATCAGGCTTGCAAGCATACTGATCCAGAGTTTGTTCAGAATATAGCGGTTCAGCTTTGAGCCCATCCACAATATAATTGCAAGAATAAATGCCCCGCCATACAGGTAGATTACATACTGCTTCAATACCGCTGTATCACGACACACAATATATCCGCTTCCCATCAATGTTCCGATTGTAAAAAATCCGACAGGCTGTACAACTACCCCCAGAAGCAACAATGTCAGATGCACTTTCATATTCGCCGAACATGTTCCTATGATCAGCAGACCTACCACAGCTGCAAGTGAAATCAGCCCGACATAAAGATGTGTTCCGATATAATCCTTCGGAAGCAGCCATATAGATATCACACTTAAGATCGTTCCTGCAATAAAAAAGCATGCAATCTCATTGTTCATCTCATCCCTGCTTAATTTCTTCTGTACAATATCCTCTTTCAAAAGAATTGCCAGACGTACCTGCCACTCTTCTTTTTCTTCCTCAATCTCAAGCTGATCGATCGATGTAATGTCAAGCTTACTTTTCAATGCCTTCTGACAGGTCAATTTTGTCTCTTTTAATGTTCGTTCTTCTTTTTCGATCTCATCTAATCTGTGAGATAATGCTTCCTGTAAAGTCAATCTATTTTCATAGATATCTTTGATCTCCTGTACCGGAATACCGATCAGACGCAGCTTTTTAATTTCCTGAAGCTGTTCTACATCTGTTTCTGAATACTCCCGGTAATTATTTTCCTGATTACGTGCCGGATGGATCAGTCCTTCTTCTTCATAAAATCTTATATTCGCCTTGGAAATCCCAACCTGTTTTTCTACATCTTTAATCTTCATAAAGTGACACCTTCTTTCCATTCTTCCAGTCTGCCTCTGTAATGATCTCTTTGCGGTGTTTTATCGTCTTGTATTTTACTTTACCAAATAAACCTTTCTGCTCTTTACAATAAATGATATGAACTGCCATATGAAACTTCTGGTTCTCGTCTTCCAACTCATGACTGTATTCCAGATGAGTCGCACTGTAACGAAGCAGAAGCACTTCACCGGCTCCCACCGATACATTCCCACCATCCACAGACATAACCTGAAATGTAATGGTTCCCGGTATTTCGATTTCTTTTAATTCAATCTGTTCTTTTATTATTGTCTGAAGCTCAGAAATAATTTTATTTCTTTCTTCAAGCTTTCCCGTATCTTCCATACTCTCACCTTCCCCTGTTCCGGATATCTGTATCCTTCTCTCTTTTTGTTAAGGTGATTCTATTCCTTCAAGCCGCTTGAAGGTCAAGAGATTCACCATATTTTTTCCCATTTCTTCTATTTTTTGTCTTTATTCGTATTCCCGCTCGACTTTTTCCTCTGCTATCCGCTCTGTCTCTTCGATTGCTTCCTTATATCCGTTCAGGGCCGCAAATGGTGTAAACTGAGCCGCCCGATCTGCTGTCGGCATCGGCGGATGTGTCTCTGATACATGATGCGGAAAGCCCAGAATATCACCATATTTCCGCTGTACTTCCAGTACCGATTTCTGCAATTTCCCAGAAAATTCTATCCTGTTTTCCTTAGAAATATTTTTTACCGATTCTCTTTCTTGCAGAATCTGTTTTGTTGAAATATTTTCTTTCGAAATATTTTCATTTCCTAAATTGTTTCCTACCTTGCTGTCTTTTCAACCCTCTCTTTACTGCTCATAAAAATTTTAATCTTGAAATTGTATTTATTTCCCTTCCAATTTTATCAACAAAAGGGATCAAGCAAAATTTTTGCTGGTGAAAGGGTAGAGAAAAGAAGATCCGGTTATAAATTTAACTTATTTCGTATAACAACCGCCAAAGGCTTGTAAGGACAGCCCACGAACTCTTGAAATAAAAATCTTCTGTAGGCCGGAAAGATATCATCTTAAAAAATAAAAAATTACATCTATCTCAAAGAATGTTTTCTGAAAATACAGCTATAGCCAGATATAGCTCTGCTGTACCCATATTCCAAATCTTTAGTGGCTCTTTTATCCTCCTGATTCCTTTTAAATTTTCCCCAGAGGGACGGACCTTTTTTGCGAAAACAAAGATCCCTTACGGTACGATCCTTATCCAAATTTAAAAGTAAAAGGATGTAAAATTACACATTAGGGCACGTCCCTACTGTGTAAAATAATAGGAAATTTTATTTGATCGGACA
>OLIX01001759.1_pt1 | contig 17586 bp, 14 predicted proteins | sample 1601331 | NCBI WGS metagenome assembly OLIX01 (sample SAMEA2452120, study PRJEB22498) | human gut metagenome | biome: human feces; feature: human gut; material: feces | place: Australia | collected 2012 | reverse complement strand
GTTTGTGTCGGTGAAACCCTGCAGGAACGAGAAGACGGTCAAACCATTGAGGTGGTGAGCCGTCAATTAAAAGCTGTTTTGGATAAGGTCGGCATTATGCCCCTTGTAGCCGGAGCTCTTGCTTACGAGCCGGTCTGGGCCATCGGTACCGGTAAAAGCGCGAGTGCCGAAGACGCTCAGGCAGTGCATCAGGCTTTGCGCCAAGTGTTGGCCGAGGTTGATGAAGAAGCAGCTGCCCGCACGCGTATTTTGTATGGCGGCAGTGTGAAGGCAAAAAATGCTTCGGAACTTTTCGCTCAACCTGATATCGACGGTGCCTTAGTGGGCGGAGCGTCGCTTAAAGCGGAAGATTTTCTGGCTATCTGTCATTGTGCAGATAACCTCTGATAAAAATTTAAAACTATTTTTGAGTTAAAGGAAAAGTATAAAGATGTCCTCCATGTTGGTCTCTATCGCAATCGTAGTGCAAATTCTCTCCGCGGTCGCCGTGATCATTTTGGTCTTGTTGCAACACGGTAAAGGCGCCGACCTCGGTGCTGCTTTCGGTAGCGGTGCAAGCGGTTCTATTTTCGGTGCCTCGGGCTCTGCCAACTTCCTGTCACGCTCTACTGCTGTCGCAGCCACACTCTTTTTCCTGGCTACGATTGCTTTGACGTTGGGTTCCGGTGCCTTCAAACAAACCGCTGCTCCCACGTCCGGTGTCTTGGGTTCTGTCGAACAATCGCAATCTATTGACACAGATCAAACAAATACGACAAATTCGACTGCTCCGGCCTCGCAATCTCAGCAAATTCCGCGCTAAAATAACGAACTCTGATTTGGGAGATTTCTCCTAAAAAGAAAAGATTTCGCGGCCGTGGCGAAATTGGTAGACGCACCATCTTGAGGGGGTGGCGGAGCAATCCATATGAGTTCGACTCTCATCGGCCGCACCAAATTTCAAACCCGAACTGATTCAATGTCAGTTCGGGTTTTTACTTTTTCCCATCCTCTTTAAACGAAATCTGACGTTTTCCCAGCGACTTTTTTCAAAAAAATCACATTTTCCCAGGGAGTTTTTTCAAAAAGATTACGTTTCCCTAGGGACTTTTCAGAAATATTTAACGTTTTCTAAGCGAGTTTTCGAAATATAGCTCTTTTAACTCTTTTAGATTTAAATAAATTCTTTCGGATAATCAAATAATTAGATTTGATTATAAGTTGATTTCGTTAGTTCCTTTTTGATTTATCTACTTAGGTTCGTTATCTTCGTACTTGTTTGATTCAAAAAATGAATAGCCATGCCTCAGTATTTACTCGCAATGGCCATCTTTGGCACAATCGGACTTTTTGTTAAATTCATCGATTTGCCGTCCACCGTCATTGCACTTTCTCGCGGAGCGCTCGGAACACTTTTTCTGATAGTTGTTCTGCAGTTTATGAAACGGCGAATGGATACGGAAAGTATCAAACGCAATTTCAAACATCTTTTTATTGCTGCAGTTGCATTGGGATTTAACTGGATTTTCCTTTTTGAAGCCTATCGTCTGACAAGTATCGCAACCGCTACCCTGGCCTATTACATGGCGCCTGTTATTTTGATATTGCTCTCTCCTTTAGTCCTGAAGGAGCGTGTCGGGTTCGCTAAGTGGATTTGTGTGATCTGTGCTTTGATCGGTATGAGCTTGATTGCCGGCATATGGGAAGGCTCTGATCAGATTGCTTTGAGTGGTATTGCGATGGGGCTTCTGGCGGCTTGCTTTTACGCAACGATTGTTATTAACAACAAATTCCTCAAAGGAATGAATCCCTACGATTCAGCTATCGTACAATTGGGCATTGCTGCTTTAGTACTTCTACCCTATGTTGCTTTTACCGTAGACTTTGAAAACCTGACTTTAGACACTCAAACCATCGGTTTAACTTTAATTGTCGGTATTGTGCACACCGGTGTTGCCTATTGGCTCTACTTTTCAGCGCTTCCCAAACTCGAAGCAGCACGCATTGCCATTTTCTCGTATGTTGATCCTGCCATTGCCATCTTATTGTCAGTTTTTGTTTTGATGGAACCAATGACCATTAATGCAATGATCGGAGCTGTGTTGATTTTGGGAGCAGCAATAACCTCTGAGTTTGTCGGTAAAAAGAACTAAACATCAGCAATTCAACTAAAACGCGCAATAACTAGTCGCTATTTTGGGCTTCTTTTAGCTTTCCTCTTAAATAGTCTCTTAGCTCCGGGTTGCAACAAAACACGCGAGCACCACGAATACCGCGTGACAATAACACACGGTAACATCGGCAAACATACTTCAACAGATTTTTCTCTCTTTCGGCCTTAGTTTTTCCTAAGCCGTTTTTACCACCAGTGTCATAATAATTGTCGATACAAGCGTACAACTCTTGTTTAACCGGATCGTATTTAAGATCATTCCCAATAAACACACCAACCCAATCAAATTCCAAGCCCTGACTGGTGTGAACACAGCCGACTTCCCCTTTAACCTGCTCTGACTTATTTACGGCCCACTCAGATCCTACATGGCGATTATTCCAAGCTAATTTAACAGAGCCTAAATCAACGTCTTTCACCTCCCCGTAATCATTGTTTTCTTTAGTCCATGGCCAGGCATATCCTGCCAATAATCTGGCTCCGGAAATGACCGTTCTACCCTCCATAGATTCTGCCTTAACCTCTCGATTCTTTTTGCGGACAAATTTGAGAACTTCTTCTGGGGTATCCACAATATCAAAATCATATTCGTTCCGGTTCCAACCTGTCGAATGAGCATTACTGTCAGCGTCATCAAGTCCCAAAACAACTGCGAGCCAATTGATAAAACCGTCAGCTCCATGACAACGAAATTGAGCACTTAGATCAATTTGCTCAACTTCTGCCGAGTACTTCGCTGCGGCTTTTCTGATAGAAGCAACTGAACCGATATCTGCCGGTCGCAAAGATTGGTTATCATCGACGAAAAAAACGGAAACGCGGGCTGCTTGAACAATATCTTCGATTTGATTTTTTCCCCGATACATATTCTGATGGTCATGCAATCGGTGCGCTTCGTCACAAATGAGACAATGAAACTGATTATTTGGTATTGCGTTCTTTTTGGGTTCTGTGGCATCCGGTATGAAATAACTCATACTGCTCGTAAAAAGATATTTCGCCAAACGCCGATGATTTTTGTGTTCCTCTTTCGTTTCACCTCCGCTACTTAATATGCTGGTCATCGCAGTCTTATACGATGCAGTCGGAACAACAAAACGAACATTGCGTCTTATATCATCATCAACAAATTCTCGAAGAATATTAACTAACGCACTGACGGCTACGACACTTTTACCTGTTCCGGGACCTCCGGAGATAATGACACATCGTTTCCCCTTTTTGGTTTGGCGAACGGCCCTCAAAATAGTCTCATACGCTGTCTTTTGCTCATCAATTAAGGTAAAAGCCTGGTTCTTAACGTCGTCAAACATTTTGCAAATTGCATCGGCCAGACCTTTACTTGGAACGATCTTACCGTCAGCGAGCAGTTGCATAATTTCTTGACCGTTGCCTTCCCCAACTGTATCGCTGATAAACCGACCCAATTTTTTCCCGTCATGTTTACCAAAGATGGGCGTTTCTTCTACTAACTTCTCATTCGGATCAATTGCCAATTCATCTTTATGTAAACCTAAATAGTCGTAGTTGTGCATGCAGGCACAGGCAACCGAGTGCAAATGATGCTTTTGAACCGAATCAAGCATGTTGTTTAAAAACATTCTGTAAGACCATGCCTGATAACTGGGGTGATTCGTTTCACATCGGTAACTGCCTGCCACATTAGCCACAACAATCCCCGGTTTATCCTTGACTGCATCAGCCTCTGACCATTGTTTTAACTCGATAATGACAAAACCGGGAGCCCCGTTTTTATCGTGTCCTGTAATAATAAAGTCCACACGTTTACTGGTAGCCGGAAGTTTATATTCGATCAATACACCGCAATCATCTTTGAGACCTGCCACCAAAAATTCGCGGGATAGGTAGAGTAATGAATTACTCCATGCACGATATTGAGGTGAAGTTCTGTAGGAGTCAGCATGCTCGCCTCCGGCGAGCAAATCCGGAATATGGCTGAGATTTTCTTGAAAACTTTTCAAACTGCCGGTAAAAATCAAAGCCATTATTTCACCCCTATTTACAGTTCATTGTATTTTTCAGAATGGCCGTAACTTTTTTCGATCGGATATTTTTGAGCATTGATTTTTAGCTTATCCAAAATAGCCCGATCCATATCTATCTGCAAACGGTCTGCCATCAAAACAGCATGGATCAATATATCACTTAATTCTTCCTGCATGAGTCTTTGCTTTTCTTTAACTTCAGTATCTGAGCCTGACCATTGGAAACAGTCTAGCAGCTCCGCAGCTTCTATAGATATTGAAATAGCTAAATCTTTAGGATTATGAAATTGTGACCAATTTCTTTCATCCCTAAATCTAATAATGCTTAGTAACGTTTTTACGTTTATCTGAGTTAACATCGTGAATTTTTTCGACGTTATTAACCGGTAATTTTGTCAAACATTGAGGTTGTTTCAATAATTTCCAAAAGAGATGAGCCTCCTAAACTTAAGTCTTTTTTCTCTGAATCGAAAGGAACAATATATAAACTAAGCTTCGGTTCATTATCAAATAAAAATGGACCAATAATTTCTTTAAAATCCTCGTTTTTAGGGAAAACAAGAAAAATAACACCAGATTTTTTACCAAAATACTTTTTTCCATATACGTACATTTGATATAAATCTGCCGGGGAAATATTTAAATCTTTTGTTGCTATTTTCTTCCACTTGGTATCCATAATAGCAACAACTTTGTCATTATCTTTTATAACAATATCTGGTCTCAATGATTGATTCTTAAACTGTTGCGTCTGCAAGTCATTTACAAATAGGTAATGCAAAGCTTTCTGAGATTCAAACTTAAGACCATTATTTTGACCCTTCAAACACTTAAAAACAAATGCTTCAAATAAACGATGCATGGGGAATAACAAACATGGTGTTCGTAATGAATGTCTCTCTGTTTTCAAAAAAATAGGGGATAGATTTCGCAAGATAAATTCAGACCACCTCAAGGCATTTTCATAATATTGCATCTCTCTATCACAGTATGTTCTTTTTATCTCATCGAGATATACGTTGGGAGAAACCCCTTCAAAAGCTGACAGCAGTTCATTAGTGATTTTAAGATGGCGTGGATTTAGAAAATATTTTTTTATCGTTAGCAAGGCCGCTTTTATTACCCTATTCTCTAATCGGTTTGGTAAGAATTCATCATGTTGAGTATAAAAACTATTCATTAACCCTGCAGTTTTTTTTATTTGATCGCCAAACAACAAGCGGCCTTTTAAATAAGGTAAATTTCCCTCAAGATTAATATACGTTCTAGCTACACCATGTCGGACAAGACAAGAAACATCATGCAAAAAAAGCTCAGTTAAACTTTCATACAACGTTGTTTCTTTTTGAGTTTGTAAACTCTCCTCCTCAAACTGAATGTGCCTCACATCTTCCAATAAGGCACATACCATTTGAAAAAGTACTTGCCTATCGTCTTCTTGTTGAGGACTAAGTCGAATTTTAGGGAAAATTTCTATCAGAGAACCTAACTCCACAGGAATAAGACCAACATAATTAGTAAATTGAAGCGCATCACCACCATACGGGCATCGTCTGATCCACTGGAAAGAATCCTCTCCATTAAACTCTTTTTCTGGCTCCTCATTAGCCCATTGGACTACTATATTTTCTAGCCAACTAAAAAGTCCAACACCACTAGACAGTTGATACATTTGCAATGACTGTTCAGTCACTTTTTCATATTCTTTTATTGAGAGCTGAAAGGCCACTTTCTGTAGGTCTCCTCTTTATCAAGTGCTTGTATATCTAAGTCACCTTCATTTGAAACCAAGTCTCCCAAAGCTTGTTTCAACTTTTTAGGCTCATCAAAAAAATAATTTTGCAACAAGGGGTATATCTTCTCTTGTATAGCATTGATCAATTCCTCTTTTGACTTAACATCGCAGAGATAACCGTGCCCAATACAGTGGTCCGAATCTCCCATGCACTTTTTTAAGTACGTATTAATATTTGACAAAAAAATTGAAAGTAACACTTTCGTATCACCAAAGAAAACCGGTGTGTTCAAAACAGTTGGATCGGGAGGAAAATACTTGAATTTAAACCTTCTTCTCAATGCCGCATCAATGCGAGTTAATGAATGATCTGCCGTATTCATCGTTGCATAGATTGAAAGATTCGAAGGGACAGAAAATAATTCTCTCGAATACGGTAATCTCACCTGCCATACCTGTTGTTTACTGTAAACATCCTTTCGTTTATCTAACTCAATTAATGTAATAAGCTCACCAAAAATTTTACTAACATTCCCTCGATTTATTTCATCAATAAATATAACATATTCATTATCAGGATCCTCTAAAGCTCGTAAACAAATTTCCTTAAAAATCCCGTTTTTGAGTTCATATGAAAGTGAAGAACTTTGTTTCTTATGTAAAACAGGTCGAATTCCTTCAACAAAATCTTCGTAACTATAAGACTGATGGAAAGTTACAAATTCATATCTTTTTTCTGTATCTGTAGGCTCTGATTTATTAACTTTTAGAGATAATTTTTGTCTAGCATCTTCAGTTAATGTCCATACAGAGTTTTCAGATTTAGAAAAAACTAAATCTCCTACACGACTGGTGGTTTTAACATTCTCGCATTCCCAGACTGTGTGCGACTGTAATACTCCCCACAAAAACCTGCGCAAAACCTCTTTGTCGCCCACTTGAGCCCCCTTTTCTTTTACGGGAGACTCTTTCATCAAATTTGGAACTGTCAAACCAGTCGGGTGCCTTTTAAGAACCTCAATTATCGCTTCTACCCAAGTTTGGTTTTTTTGATCTGCTTTACTATCATGGATGGCCTCTAATTCCCGTATTTTCTCTTCAAAAGCACGTGTTTTGCCGGTTCCAGGTGGACCATAGAATATGACATTTTGGGGCGATATTTTGCTAGACACTTCGTTGCTTCGATTTACAGAACTAACAGCTTTTGCTTCTCTTTGTTCGTAGTCTACTGGGAAATATGCTTCCCTAAACTGTACTTTCTCGCTTACTTTCTGCAACCATTGAATCAATTCTTCAATACGCTTGTCCGCAATACCAACACGTTGGGAGCGTGCTTGCTTAAGCTCAATAGGTTTTAAATATTTCTTATTATTCTGAATACGACCCTTATAAAAGTGACATGCAAATACTTTAGGTCCGATTGTAACATCAAAAAGTACAGTACCTTTAACAGCGTCACTTGCATTTATTTCCTTTATGGCACACCGAAACGTTTTATCCTTTTTGTCCTGAAAATACAAAAAATACCAATCAAAACCCAATCTATGCGTTTCACTTACAAGAGTCAGAAAAATTTGAATGTTTTTTACCGAACTTCTATTTAAGTAATCTACTACTTCTTTTTTATGATCAACAAGAAGAAACTTATCAAGTATGTTTTTTTCTTTTAGATTCAGCTTGCTATACAGAGATTCAGAAACTGTATCCATTTAACAAACTCCAAATAAATTACTAATAAGTTGGATTTTTTCAAAAACACAAGATCAAAACCATTCTGATTTTTACTAACATAGACAAAGTACATAATCCCATGCTCTTCAGATAAAAAAAGACTTTCGCACCTAGTTTTTTTTATGACCTAACGATTGAATGTTTTGTAACTGATTCCAAGACTACAGACAACACTTAATTGAAATTCTCCCTTTTGGACACGGATGACTTCTGAAGAATTTACGCTCTTAGAATACGAATAAACGAGAAAGTAGCTAATTTTTGAGCAACGACTCAATATCTGTAATAAGTTCCCGTAATCAATCATTCATAAAACGATGTAATCATCATTAGTTTAAAAGTACACAGAAACTGTTAAATTAAACGAATGAAGAAATATCCTTACTCTCTAATTATTAGTAAAGCTGTTTTCAATGCTGGTCCTGACATTTTGAGAACTATTCGCCGAGCAACACCCGAAGAAACACCATGGTACGAAAAAAGTTTCCTGGCTGATGCTACAAAATACGGCCCTAAACTCACTACCTACACATTAAAGAAACGTTGGCCTCAAACAAAAAAAGACTGTAAGAAAATTCGTTTGGGCCGTATTCTAGAATTGAAAAATTACACCTCTATTCTTTTTCACAAGGAAAGCTCCTGGCGAATTGACTTTTTAGACTCAAAAGGTAACGTGGTTGATCGTTGTAAAAGAAATGATAAACGGGAAGTGATTATTCAAAAAATAAAAATATTCATCGAAAAAGCCTATCCGCACTATTCAAAAAGTAATTTTGCCAATCGCATAGCTGCCACCCTTATGAGTGGTTTTTCGAATGTTTGGTTAGGGTTTGTGGATATCAGCAAAGAGTATTTAAAACCACTTTGTTCAGAAAACGAAGTCCCCAAATTTTATTGGGACGGCGGCAGAGAACTCTTTTTTTACGATGAAGATTTCCCATACTACACTCATCAAGATAGCGGTCTTTGCTACATACGTTCTAAGGTGTATTCCATCAACACTGAGCCCTTCATTAACGATGGAAAGGGAAATTGGCTTTGGCTTCATCGCCATACTCACGATAAGCGACTGCGTTTAAAACTTCTGCCGAAATTCAAGTCTGAAATACTCTCGCAGTTAGGTGCTCTGGAAATAGTCTTTAAAGCACCTCTGACTGAGTCCGACATGGATCACTGCTGGGTTGATTAATTTTGAGAAAAAATGAAACCTTCTCGCGCATTTTCCTATAGCATATTGCATAAGGAGAAAAAATCATGGCGCGAACGACATCCGGCATTACTCAAGCATTGATTTATCTGGAAATCATTAAGCGAATTCCACGGCACTATGTCAGCACCACAGAAATCATGCAGGGCTTAGAAACTGCCGGCATTCACATTCGGGAACTTACTCTTCAGCGCTATTTGGCAGATTTGGCCGAAGCGGAAAACAGTCCTATTGAGCGCGATGTTCGCTCTCGTCCATACGGCTATCGATTAGCCTCAACCAGCAATGCTTTTAACTTCCTCTCGCCTTCTCCTACAGAGTCCTTACTCCTGAAGCTTGTCCAGGAATACCTGAAATTTCAATTACCGGGAAGGCTCACTAAGACGTTGGATCCTTTCTTTAAGGCTGCTCAGGAACAATTAGATACTCCTTTGGGTCTCGTTACAAAAGAGCGTCATTGGCTCGATAAAGTGGCGGTTGTTTCTGACACATTGCCGAGAATCCCACCAAAAGTTTTACCTCGTATTTTTGAAGACGTAACCAATGCGTTATACGAAGAAAAGAAAATTGAAGTCAAATACCGAAATGCCAAAGGAGAAACGATCGAAGCAACCTTAAGTCCTCTGGGGATGGTGCAGCAAGACGGACGCTTGTATTTGGTTTGCCAATTCGATGGTTTTGATAATTATCGCCACCTCGCCCTTCACCGAATCGATTCTGTTAAACAATTAAAAAATGACGCCCAAGGCACGCGCCAGTTTAAAGTGAAGGACTACATTAAGAGCAAACATTTCAATTACACCGGGGACAAAACAAGACTCATACACTTGGTTTTAGACTTTAAAAATCCTCAAACAAAGGTATATCTGCAAGAGTCACCTTTTAACAAAACTCAGAAAATCACTGAACCGGAACCCGGCTTATATCGTTTAGAAGTCGATCTTATTGACAGTATTTTGGTCGACGGCTGGATCAAGACTTGGGAGGATGAGGCTCAAATCGTTCGTGTTGAAAAACTCAAATCCCTCCAATAAATTTTCTCTGTTCAGAGCCGTCAGAGCTATTGAAGTCTGGCGGCAATCTTTTCAGCACAAGAGTCAAACAAAACCAATTTTAAACTCATTGATGCTCTCGTCATCCCCAAATACAGCAAAGAAAGAACCTTCTCATCAAGTTCTTCAAAATCGACTTCTGTCAAAATCACACACGGTGCCTGAAGTCCTTTAAACCTTCTGACGGTGTCATTAAAGAGCGTCCCGCTACCAAACAATTGTCTGCCGTTTTTAAACGTACCTAGTGGCTGCCTGAGCAAATACTTATCCGTCCCTAAAGAAGGAGAAGACATGATTTCTGATGAGTGCCGACTTTTCATAGTCAATACTGCAATCTGATCATCGGCAAAACCTTCACGTCTTGCTTCGTCAATTGCACGACGGGTTTCTTTCAGTAATTCAGAAGGACCATTGTAGGTAAAGAAGGCAGGAACTTCCCCTTCATAGGGGCTATTTGAGAGTAAGGAGTTTTTTATCAGTCCCAGCTCGTTGATCACACTGCAAATTGTCTGGGGCACGCGCGAAGTTTCATTGGAGACAATCTTCACAGATTCCGAAAATTCCACACTATTGACTTCAAAATTGGGATCTGACAAAACATAGAGCGTTCCATTATCTGACAACGCACTTGTCAGGGCTGCTATCCAGTCAGCACGTAAGTCCTGAGCATCATCAATGACAATGCAGTCTTTGCTGTATTTACCGGCTTGTAATTGGGCAGCAAATTTCTCTGAAACCTCATCAAAAAAAGTTGCTCTTTGAGACGGCTCTATGTCAGCCGGACTTTCCGATCGTGTTTCCTCTATTGCAAGTTCATGCCACGTACCGATGAAATCAACATGCTGATTAATCGGTAAATCCTGAAGTCTTTGAGCAATGTTGCGCGTGGTATTGATATACCAGGCAGACTGATGATTCTTTGCCGCTCTTTCTAAAAGCGTCAGAGCTAACTGAGTTTTTCCGGCTCCAGCCGGTGCCTTAACTTCTACTACGGCTAAAGGCGAATCAATGCGAGGTACCCAAGTGGCAAGACCGGAAGCTAATTCCCTGCAACGAACGTCAAGCGTTTCAGAGATAGAGCTGATACTTTGACGAATGACACATCTGTTTTGCAGAAATTCAATAATCGCTTCCTTTGAAACGTCTCGTGAACTCGTCAGTCGGTCACAATCTTGAATAATTTGGCAAAGTTCATGGAAACGATCTGCATCGACAAGATTAGTTCGATCAATGCCAATGCCGGAACCTTCTAAGTAGCCGTTTGGTAAGACCAAAAAAGAGCGAATAGTGAGTCTTCTACTTAGTTCTGAAAGGCGCGATCTAGCAATTGATCCTTGTCGACCTAATTGATGGGTAATATCTTTTTGAACACCACCATAGTCACGAATAACCTGACCCCAATCGTTCGTCTGAAGACTTCCCGCTTTGACTTCAAGTACAACAATGACACCCGTGGGCGTCACAACTACTGTATCCAGCTCGGAATTTCTTCCTCGATCCGCAATATCGACATTACGAATGACGGTAAACTCAGCAGGAAGTTCTTTGAGTTTTTCAGCTACTAAGGACTCTGCCCAATCACCTGATTTGATCTCATTATTCATTTTTTTGAGCCTAAAAAGTCTGTCATGCTGAAAATATCACTTTCCTGATAAGTTTTCTATATTTACCCTTATCTACTTCATAAATTGATGTAATAGAAGATATTATTTCTATACTGAATAAGGAGATCGGATCATGTTGAATTTTATTGTCCTTGACTTTGGTGACTACACTGTAGAACTTTTGGACGAACGAGAGTTCATCGAGAAGTACGACGTTGATCCGCTTGATCCTAAGGACTTTCGCAGCGCCTCAGACAGAATCACTGAGCTTGTTGAGGGCAATTGTTATGATCTGGCCTGGTGCCGCCAGGATGCTGTTGACAAAGTTATTGATGAAATCGAGCTCCTGGCTGTCGAAGAGGGTGGAGAGGATCAAATATTAATCGAACTCTCCAAAATGCTCATTACCATTGGAGAAGCCAAGTGGTGGGACGGTATTCTTGAGCACAATTCTGAATTCGATATTGAACCCGATTTTGATCTTTAATAGATCCCAAAACTTAAACGCATCCTTAGAGTTTCAAGGCACGATCCAACAAATTAAGCTGATCTTTCAATTTGCCGGGATTTGTGCCTTGTAATTTTTTCAGATTCTGTAATTTCCATTTGATGGCCGGTAAGTTTCGGGCAGACTCAAAAGGCACCAATGTCCAATTGGGATTACCTTCTGCAAATGAATGCAAGAATCTTTTTCTGTTAATTCCCAGCCGTTCGGGCAAAATGATCCTCAGTTGACGGCGCACCTCCAAAAGCTCTTCTAAATTAACCGATTCTTTTGTCATGCCGACAAAACTATTGTTGTAGATCGCTTCCAACGGGTGATCATTACCGGCAAGAACCTCATGCATCGGTCTGTTGTGCGCTGCAAGATAGATGACAAAACAGTCAAGCATCTTTTCAGTAAGGCCATTACGTTTGAGTAAAAGCCAGCTGTCAAATAAATCCCTGGGGTGCTGTCTGTCTAATGCTGCCACAAGTTTTCCTGCATAAAGCTCATCGGGATGCAGGACTGGAACAGAAAAAGAATCTCCTCTGATTATTTTTCGCAGTGCATCACAAACCGGCATATCAACCGGAGAAAGTAATGTTCCCCTCATCACAGGATTGACTTCGATTTTCACAATTGTTTTTCCATTGCTGATCGTTAACTTCTCCCCGCTTCCCACTCTTTTTGTTCTGAAACCCGCCGACTCATAAACAGCTGCCATTCTCTCAATTTCATTTTGAATCGCAGCGAGTGCTTTGGCACGGGGCAATGAGGCATCAATCAATGTGCAATCAATATCAACAGATACTCGAGGAAAGTCATTTACAAAAAGGTTAATCGCTGTTCCGCCTTTTAAAGCCAGATGTCTGTTATCAAAAACCGTGGGAAGAACCTGCAGCAACAGTCTGAGGGTAGCCAAATAACTCTCATGCATATCGTTTCCTTACCGGGTTGACTGTCATTTTTCTACCACCGCCTAAAGTAACCCGCCAAGAACTGTCTGAACCCGTTTTAATTCCTTTTTCTTGGTAGAAGGTCTTTACATCTAAAAGACCGCTCGCTTGGCTGAATTGAGCAAATAGCCTGATCACTTTCAGACTTCTGCAGGCGTGAAGAAGCATTGCCAAAACAGACTCTCGAGGATACTGAATCAGTTCAAAAAGGTTTTGTACTTCCTCAACATCCAACTGCTTGAGTTCATAAAGCATTTCGAGCAAAGCTCTTTCAGGACATGAGCAAGAAACTGTATTAGAAAATTGACTGACACACGGCCTGGTGCTGAGATCATCATTTTCCGATTGAAAATCAAATAATCGAGAGCATGAATAACGAATATTAAATTGACGTTTCACCCACATCGGAACTGCCCTAACTTTTTCTCCCCAAACAATACTTTGTGGCTGATGATAAAGATTGTGGGAAATACCGTTCCAAGCCAAAGCGGTCTTGCTGGCTATATGTAAACTCGGCACCTCTCTTTGAATACCTGAGAGGATCCCCTGCACTTCTATTTTGTCATTAGGGAAACAATAGTAACCTTGCCCCACACGGCGTAACCACCCTTGATTGACGTAATAAGCTGCCAATTGATGACTGACTCCCATTGAACGGAAATCTACCGTTGTAAAAGGCACACCCGGTTGCCAATGCTGAAGCAACAATTTTAATCGTTGACGATCATATGGCTTTCCCATTTTCGTGTATTAATAGTAATTAATAAAATATAACTTTATTTTATTACATTAATTAACCATTTTCTAAAAAACTTCGTAAATAGAAGTAATGGCTTTTATTCTTAAAAAGAGAGACAATTCGTTAACTTATCCACATTGTCAGTAAAACTTTCTTTTCTATTAAAAAAGCTATGCCGTCAACGACTGACCTTGAAGTACAAAACCTTCTGAAAGAAGTACAGGTCTACCTGGATGCCAGGAAGCTTGTGAAAAGCAATTATGAAAGCCGCGTGGCTGATGACTTCTCTCCCATCGAGCTTTTCTCTCTCAATGAGCCTGATATTTCAAAAGTTTTAGCTTATTTTTTGGATCCCAAAGCCGCTCATGCCCAAGGAACATTATTCTTAGATGAGTTCTGTAACGCTGTTCAGAAATTGTCTCCCCTTTCTGAAACCAGTGTATCCAATCCGTTGCAGGAATCGTTTAAATTAACATCAAATACTATGGTTGACACAGAAGTCGCTGACTCAGAAAGCGGACGAATGGATATTCTTATATGTGATTCAAAGAATGCCCTTTGTATCGAAAATAAACCATGGACCTGTGACCAAGAGAGCCAATTAAAACGCTATGGAGAAGAGTTACAAAAACAAGGCTTTGAAAACTGGTTATTGATCTATCTTTGTGATCATGAACCTAGCGAGTACTCCACTTGCGGTGACCCAGAGAATTTAAAGCATACCGTTCAGCTGAGCTTTTCATCAATGGGGAACATTTTACTAACCGCCGCACGCAAAGCCCAGGCGCCTAATGTGAAGTACTTCGTAGAAGTTTTTGCAAAATATCTAAAACAAAATATCGCCGGAGAACCGAAAATGACTGATGAACAGATTAAACAATTTATTAGGGATAACATCAATTCCGCTAAAGTGATTTCAGAAACTTTTGAGAAGTTTTCAGAAGATACATGGAACGATTTCTGCACTGTCCTTAGAGATCAATGTCATCAAAAATACAATGGTTCCCTGGTTTTTGAATATCGAAATGAAATCCGTACATTAAAAACCCGTTGCCATTTCAGGTTTAAACCGACCAATAAAAACTGGTATATCTGCTTTGAGAAAAGGCACACTAACCGCCTGCAGGACTTTTATTGGGGAATTAAAGTTAACGACGAAGTCAATGAAGCTGAACGAACCGGCATTACTTTAGCAATGAACAATTTATTTAGAACCGGTGACAAACCTGAACTTTTGTGGCCCTGGTGGGTTTGGGGCAAAGATCAAACAGAAACGATTTCCACTGATCCTGCGTTTTTCCCCTTAAATTTGGATGAGCAGAAATGGATGACTGAAATGAGCGCACAAGACGGAGGGGAACTGGCGAGAATTGTCTGGCGTATTGTTGATCGCATCATGCAAGCAATTAAAGAGAACCAACTCTAAAACCACTCAGCGACTTCTGGCCATCCTGCCCCGATTTCCACTGAGTAGGATGGTTCACATGGCTTCCATAATCTATTGCCATCCTTTAAAGCAAGCTGATAAAAATTCTCCTAAAAACCTGATTCTTAAACTTTCATAAATTGAACCTTCCGGTCGTACCCTTTAGGAAAACCGAGAGGTTATGAATGACTGAATCAGAATATTTACCAACTTCTAAATTTACCAATGATGAACTATTAGTTCCTGGATTTCTTTGGCATAAGGGCATTCCTGTAGCCTTAGTAAAAAAACACTATCGTACTCAGCTCTTGCTGCCTTTTGAGTTTTTAAAGGATTATCCACACTATTCAGCTTCTTTTAACGGCTTTCTGGAGCTCTCCAGTACTCTGACGTGGTTCTCTCCCAACTTAGTAACAACAATTGTGCGAGTCTGGGCTAACCGCTATTTCGGAGCCTCTTTCAAAGTAGATCTCCCAAGACTTAAAGCCAGCATACAGACTCTATTCGGCTTTCATACCGGCTACCCTGACTTAAGCTCGCGAGTCAAGCATCCCGAGAAGAAAAAGGACTTCCGGAGCCTTGCCGACCTGCCCATTGAAGAATCTTTTAATGAAGTTCTCCGGCGAGTCAAAATCTCAGACCTCAATTCACTCTACGAAGTGACCCCTTTGTGGTCCAATCATGTTAAGCACCGAGCTTCAAACGAAGACACTATGAGAGTCGCGGAGCTTCGGATAAAAACCAAGTCACTGATTGAGGTTCAGACAAGTCAAGAGTTAGTTTTATCACGCACCTTTATCGAGGATTTTGATTTCAAAAGCCTATTGGGTTTCGGAATCAGGAAGTTTGATACCGAAGGAACCCTGAAAGATTATTGGTTCATTCCGAGACAAAGAATTCGCTTTGACACCCTTCAGAGCCAAGTACGAAATTACCTGGTGAACTATGAAATAGCTCAAAAACTCACATTGGATGGGGAAGAAAAAATCAAAGCCATTGATGTTGATAAAAAATTAGATGAAATCGCCTGGTCAAAAGACCGTTCACTTGATCTTGATGGAATCGAAGAGGTGGCTATTTTAATGCTTGCGCTTGAGTATCCGGAGGCAAGTCTGACGCTATCGGATCACATTCTCTACGATCTTTTAGTTGAGAATATACCCCTGTCCGAAGCCATTGAAAAAATCGAAGCACTCTCAAACGGCAGACACACGACAGGTAATGTTAAAAAAGAATTGTTCGAAAAAGCCTGCCGCGAACGAGCAATTGAATTTATAGGGACTCGATCCAAGCTTCCTCTAAGCAAATACTACGTTCCCGGAGCTCGACTTTGCACTCTTTAATCTGAGTCTCAGCATCATAAATTGATACTTCATACTCTATTCTTTCATTGTAAGAAAAAGAATTTCGTTCCAAGGATCTGTTAATTGATGAAGCTGCAGGAAGAATACCTTATCAAAAGGACGCTGACCGAAGAGTTTCTTACGCATGAAGGTTACGTCCGATTTAACGGTTTTCCGGTTGCTTACATAAAAAGCGATCTCTCTGTTGAATTGCTTTTGCCCTTCAGTCAATTGCGCCGTCACCCCTATTACTCTGCCACGTTTAACGGTTTCATTGAGTTGGATAGCTCTTTGTCTCTTCTTTGCCCGAAGTTCACGCTTGCTGTTATCGAAGAATGGGGCGCTCGCTTTTTTAATACGCCCAAAAATGAAAATCGCTGCAAATACATAAAAGCAGCCTTAGGTCGTTTATTTGGTCAACATACTGGAATTAATAACCTGGTTCATTCTCTGATTCATCCCGAGATACCGGAATACCCGTTAAGTGACATGCTCTCCGAGAGTGAAAAAGAGGTCTTTCTCGGGCAACGTTACAAACAGTCTCCGGTTTATATCACAAACGGCTTTTGGTCCAACCACCTTAAAAACAAAAGTCCCGTTTATCAACCTACGCGAGAAGCGAGACGCCTTGTTCCTATGGACGGCAGCTTTATGGCGGTCTTCACGAGTAATGAACTTTTCTATGAAATAAAGATTGATGACGAGCACCGTCACAACCTGCTCGGCATTTGCATTCGGAAAGTCAATTCCGAGGGAGTGATTGAAAAAGCATGGTTTTTGCCCAGAAAACTTTGGAAGTGGTTTTTGTTCGAGCCTGAAGAAAAGCACTTCTTATCGGAATCGAGTTTGAAGAAATTTTTACCTCAAAGCTCGACTTCTGATGACGAAGATAAAAGTCTGGATGAGAGGCTTGATCAGTTGGCTTGGACTCAAGATAAAACTCTCACTTGCCAAGAACTTGAAGATGTTTTGGTGTTGCTAACAGAAATAGAGTCACCTCAAACACCTCTTCAAATAACCGATCCTATCCTCAAGCAGCTACTTGTTGACGATCGGTCTTTGAGCGCTGTGATTGACGAAACTGAAAACCTGACCAATCGCCGGCACACACTCTACAAAGTTAACCCCGCCGGCTTTGCTCTGGCTTGTCC
>OLIX01001746.1_pt1 | contig 17730 bp, 20 predicted proteins | sample 1601331 | NCBI WGS metagenome assembly OLIX01 (sample SAMEA2452120, study PRJEB22498) | human gut metagenome | biome: human feces; feature: human gut; material: feces | place: Australia | collected 2012 | reverse complement strand
CAAAAACAGGATAAGGAAGCAAGCGAGTTCGCCAAAATGATTGAGGCGGACACAAAATCTATTGTCGAACAACAAAACAAGTAATTTATGTCAGCAGGATTTAAGTACAACATTGAGCCTGAACCGTCCATCGAGGAACGCTATGATGTTTCTACCGGTGTAAGACGCAGAGGGCCTTACAAGCTGGATACGGCCAACCTTGTCGCTGGTTCGTTTCTTCCATCCTTTACACCGATTGCCGCCGACTTGGTGAAGAAGACCGCTCAGGTGGCTATCCGTGTAGAAGTCTATGAAAAGTTTACCACCGGTTCCAATACCACATTGAAAATCAAGAAAAACTCTTTGGCTTATGTGGGTATGCATCTGGGTAATGGTTCTCATGGGGCTACCATCAACAGTATTGACAAATCAAACAAAGATTTCGATAAGTTGACGCTGTCTGCCGACTTTGGCGAAACATTGGAAGCTGGTACTGTACTCTATGAAGCTACAGCGGTAAGCGGCACAACTCCGAAAGTCATTGCTAACTCAGCCTTGTACGGAAGAGTACAAGTAGAAGAAGGCATTGTATTAGTTGCTCTTTTGATGCGAGCATTCGAGATTGAGCCTACCAAATTGGTTATGCCTTTCTCTGACATTGACAAGGCCAACATGCCGCATTTCCAGTTCAACGCTCCTGACGTTACTCAAAGTGGAAAGGCTGTAGTTGCCAAAGCGTCTTCCAGTCAAGATGGCTTGATGAGTAAAGAAGACAAAGCTAAATTGGATGGTATCGCATCCCAAGCCAACAAATTCACTTTGTCTGCAGCAACATCTTCTGCTCTCGGAGGTGTAAAGCAAGGTGTTAAAGTAGATGATGCTACTGGGCAGGAAGATGCACATACAAAATTGAATGCCCTTCTGGCATCTTTGAGAACAGCAGGTGTAATTGCAAGCAAATAAAGAAAGGAGGTAAAACATGATGCTAACTATTCATACTCTGTTTAATGACCCCAATATCGTAAACGCCGTTATCCAGCGCGTACTTCAGACTCGTAAGGATACAATCTACTGGCAGCAGTATCTTGATTTCCGTAGAACGACTACCCGTGTGTTCAAGGACTACATCGGTCAGGTTACTGGCGTGATGGCTGGTTCTATCAATTCTCGTTATGGCGAGAAGCCTATCCGTGAACGCCGGAATATCGGTTCAGGATATGGTGAAATCGCTTATCTTGGCGATGCTTACCAGATTTCCATTGACCGCCTGTCCGAACTTCAGGACTTGATTGACAAGTTTAACGCAGCTAAACCTGCTGACCAGGTAGCAGCCATGCAGGAAATCGTGAACTTCATCTATGACGATTACCGCCAGGTACTTTTAGCAGCTCACAAGCGCATGGATATTATCGTAGGTTCACTTCTGATGACCGGAGAAGCAGCTGTTAAGAACAAGGACGACAATGCCGGAGGCGTTGACCTTCTCAACATTGAATTGCCGTTCAAGTTCATCAAGCCTGATACTGGTGCGAAGACGAACTTCATCACCTATTTGCAGCAGCAGATTAATGCACTGAAAGCGGACTACGGTAATTTCCAGAAGATGATTATGTCACGAGGAACTTTCGTGAAGAATATCATCGGGTCGGCTGAGTTTGGTGACAAGTTCAAGATGCAGCTTACAGGAAATGAGATGTATCTTTCAACTGGTTTGATTACATCTCAACTGGCTTCCCAAGTATTCACTGGCATCGGGCTTCCGGCCATTGAAATCAAGGAAGATTACGTGAAAGACCAGACCGGGAAGAACGTGCAGATTTACGCAGACGACCGTATCACCTTGCTTCCGCAGGATAAGGTCGGTTATATGCGTTTCCACACTCCGTACGAAGCAGTGGACGGCGTACCGGGACGTAACTACACCCAGGCAGACGGTGATATGCTTATTTCCGGTTACAAGGACAAGAACGGTCGTTATTTGGAATACACTGCAGAGTGGATTCCTCAGATTACGAACCCGAATCTGATTGTGAACTTTGATTTGTCAACCATGAACGCATGACAGTAAACGACTACATATCACAGAAGTTTCAGACCTTCGGCATCAACTTGTCGGAGGCTGACCTTTTGGAGATAAGTTTGTCTTCAGAAGTAAGCGGAGAGGATGAGATGGGCCCGTCAAACATCGGACTTGTTTCGGTGTCTATGGCGAAGTTTATCCCCTCTCTTCTACTTCGTGCTACTTCCATCAGCGAGAACGGTTTCTCTATGTCATGGGATACAAAAGGCTTGAAGGAATACTATTCTTTCTTGTGCAAGAAGTATGGTCTTGAAGACACGCTGTCAGATAAACCTAAAGTCAGATTCCTATGATATTTGCTCCACATACATTACAGGTTAAGGTCTTTACTCCGATGGAAACAGACGAGTTCGGCCGGCCCATTCCCGGAACCGGTGGAGAAAGCTGGCAGGACGTATGTAAGTGCCGGTGCGACGATAACTCAACCAAGGAGTTTACTTCGGAGAATGGCAAAGTGTACCGACCGAACTATCACGTAGTCTGTGAGAAGAAAACCTCACTGAAGGCTGGTGATGAGGTCAGATGTATGGATGGCGATAATATCCGTGGAACTGGCAAGGTTTGCATGGTGAAGAATACAAACTATTTTGGTTACTCAGAGATATGGCTGTAAAATTTGATTTTTCGGACGTGGATAGCTTTTTCGAGCAAGGCTATGCCGAGGTGAAATCTGTTGAAGATAAAGTTGGCAAGGAAGCTGTCGATTACGCTGTGAAGAACGGAAGTTACCAGAACCGGACCGGAACGCTCCGTAAGTCAAACAAATACTCAGTTCATGATGATGGACTGGAGTTAAGGAATGAAGCTGAATACGCTTCTTTCGTTGAATCCAAAGGTTACGAAGTCTTGACTGGTGCAGCCATATATGCTGAGAAACGATTAAAGGAGGAAATAAAATGATAGTTACCACCGACATAGCGAACATACTCTATCGTGATTGCCAGCCTTTCGGCATTGATGTTGTCCCTCATGGCAAGAAACTGACGGGTGCGATGAAGTCCGAAAGGATTGTCATTCACTCTAAGAAACAGCAGCCGGGAACGTACTGGAAGAAATCCTTCGTTGAGGTGAATCTTTGCGTTCCTGACTTGAAAGAAGATGAAGCCAACACAATACGTCTGAACGAGCTGGAGAAACAGGCGCAAGAATTGTTTGACGGAGTAACCGGATGCTATGATGGTAGCACCTATCATTATTCCATCGAGTCAATCGGAACTGAGGAGGACACATCCTTAAAGTGTCACTATGTGAATGTAAGAATTTTGTTTGAAGTTTTAAATGTGAAATAACATGGCAGAAGCAAAGAAAATCACAGCTGTAAATATTAAGAAACTTTGGTATGGCGAAACAAGTGCTATAGCAGAAGATCTAACCGGAAAGACTTTGTACACTCTTTTACAGGGTGAAACTTTGAAAGAGGTAAAGAATATCCACCAGGATACGTGGACACTCGAAGAGGCAGAAGCAAGCCGAACGAACTATAAGAACCAGCTTACCGGCCAGACCTATCGAAGTGAAAAGGAAATGGGTGACGTGACCGTCAACTTTACCATTGGCGAGTACGACTATCCTACTAAAAAAGACCTTATGGGTGGCGATGTCATCAACACCGACAAAGGTTGGAAGCGTGCAAGAGGTAAGGTAAACATTGAGAAGTTACTTGTTGCTTTAACTGACGATGACCAGTATTGTGTGATTCCACGTGCTGACATCGGTGCACGTGAAGCCACAACAGACAAGGCTGTCGGTATTCCTGTAAGTGCGGTGGAACTGGAACCACAAAATGCAGAAGTTGCACCAGAATACTGGTTTGACTCATCTGAAGTAACAGCAGGTGCTTAATGCCTATCCAATAGGTAGAGATTGAATTCCATAACAGGGGTGGGCTTTATGGCTTCACCCCTTAATTTTTATCTTTTATCAGAATGAATCAAGGAGCAAAAATAGTAACTGAATCCATTATCGGAAGTGATTTCAGAACGGTGTTTGTCGCTGGGAAAGCCTACACGGTCTACCCTCCTACTATCCACAAGCTGGCCGGGGCAATCTCCCATTTGTCAGGCGTAAAAGAAGCAGACAATTTGAAAGAAGTTCTGCTCTCCCTGGGAGAAAGTGAGGCCTACAGCAAGGCTCTCTCTTGGCTAATAGCTGGTGACGAAAGTTTAAGTGAAGAACTGGCAAAAGGAACATACGAAGAGAATGTGGACGCATTGGATGAAGCACTCTCTATGATTGACTCAAAGGTTTTTCTCAAAGCTGTCAGCTTGGCGAGGAACGTAAGTCTGCTGGCAGCGAAACCGAGGTTGTAGGAAATGATACTCTCTTGGGACAGATAGCGTCGTTCATGGAAAATCTGCATCTGTCATACCGGGAAGTAGTCTACGAGATACCGTATAGAAACTTAGTATTAATGCAGCGTGACAAGCTCCATACAGTTACCGGAATCAAGGTTACAAAGGTGAATGGTAAGGACATGGCTTCACGCAGAAGAAGAAATAAAGCCGGATAAAATCCGGCTTTTGAATTTACTTTTTAGGGGTACGTGGTCCAGTTCCTGTATTTTGACTTTCATTGATTTTCCCTCCTTTACCATGTGAAGGAACAGGCTTAGGAGTAGCAGGTTTTGGTGTACTGGGTTTTGATACAGTTTTTGCCATGATTATTTTATAATTTAGAGATTAAAAATATACCAATTTCTATATATGCCCATATAAGTAATACTATTTTACCCATGAAAAAAAGCCATGGAAGTACATTATAGATTTCAGGCTCATTCACAATATTAATGTCATCATCTTTATTTTTATCTTTTTTATAACAATAATAAAAATACCAAGCCAATGAAGAAACAGCATATTGTAATATGTCGAAAAATATTGAACCACATAATAATAATGCTGGTAAATATAATTCTTCAGGTACTGCTATATCCCCTTTTGATTTATTGAAAATCCAGATGATTGCAAATCCTGCAAAGCATAATTGCCGATTTATATCACTTAGCTTTCCAGATAAATCCTCATAGGCTTTTCTGATTTCAGATAGCTTCATCATAAATAATATCTCCTATTTTTTTTGTAATGTAAATATATAAAATTGCCTTATTTAAAAATCATTGATTGAATCTACTGAATGCCTTCTTTTGTTAATTCACTTATTTTAAACAATTTAATCTTCATATTGTAAGGGTCACCAATATAACATAATACATAATCTCCTTTCACATTCTCAATGGTCAGAATACCATATCTTTCAAACTCTGACTCATTTATATGCCTAACTCTATCTCCTCTTTCCATATCCCATGGACTACATGGTGTATATTGAGAAGAAGGTATGTTTTTCGATGAAGAAGAGAATATCTTTTGCCATATGTTTTTTATGAGTACAACTCCATCCTTAAGTTTAGGAAGGAATGCTATTACAGAAGCTATTAAAACTAAAACTGCTATTATCCAATTTTCTAAAAAGAAATTAATAATTTTATTATACGCCATTATTAAAACATATAATTACAATAAATAACACCATGCTATTCTAATATAAATAACATCATCGTCATTTACTTTGGTTTTATTGATTAAACATTCGGATTCAATTTTATCTCTTTGCCACAATGAGGGCAATGTATAACTCCCTCTTTGGGCTTATCAAAGAGTTCTGTTACTGGCACACCTAAAGCGGTGGCGATTTCTTCAAGTCGGCTTATGTTAGGATTTCCATTAAGGGACTTAGAGAGTCCAACTTCCGTAATTCCTATCATGCTCGCAAGGTCTTTAAGCATTATACCTTTTTCTCGGCAAATTTCTTTTATTCTAAAATTCATAATTAAACTATTTGTTTATATCGCAAATATAGTGAAAAATTATAATTCGTATAAGTAAATCGCCAAAATAATACTATTAGTTTAATAATTAATATTTATTAACCATATTATTATTGTAGATAATTATACTATCTGTATATTTGCATCGTGATAATTAAACAGATTGTATAATTGATAAAATATAAAGGACTATGGCAGCAACATTCAAAACTCAGTTAAGTTCAATCATGCGTATGGCATGGATGTTTGTAAAGAAGTACGGCTTTTCAATGAGTGAAGCATTAAAACAAGCATGGTTAAATGCAAAACTTAAACAAGAACTAAACAAACGTATTGTAAAATTCTACTTTCAGAAGATAAACGGTGAAATCCGTGAAGCATGGGGCACGCTTGCAAGTGATAAGATACCTGCTATTGCTGGTACTGACAACAGAAAGAAGAACGACAGCGTGCAGACATATTATGATACGGTCAAAGAAGAATGGCGTTGCTTTAAAATCGCAAACCTTATAAAGATAGCTTAGTATTAACATTTAAAAGAATATGACTTATGAGAATTATAGATTTCAATCCAGAATTGCACAATATAACATTTACCAACAAACAAGAAACAGTGCTTACAGAATCGAACATAATGCTATTGAAACGAATGTTCAAAACCCCTGAAAAGTATGAATACTATATGAAAGTCCTTTGGCTACTAAGATCATTGACTGAAAAGAAATGTTGTAAAGATGGCATGATAGACTCTAATGATGAAGTTTATCCGATATTCAGACTTGCGAACGAACTTATTGGTAGTCTGCTTCGAGAAGACACCTTTTTTGACTGCGAAGGTAATCTTATGCAAGGCTTTAATCCAAACATGATGAAAACAGCAATGTAAATCCCTTACACGATTATTTTGAAACAATCAGCCAAATGTTTGTTCTGAGAATGATAATTTTTAGGATAAACATTTGGCGATTGGTAACTTTGCTTTAGAACGAAATGCGCTTCGTGGCAGTTGCGTTACAAGGATATTCAAGGCATTTCTTTCAAGGGGTAAACTGCCACATTAGACCTCTTCTAAGATTTGCCTTTTTATATGTCAGGCGTGATAGGTCAAGGCAAGCCATTCAGGTGTGTATGGGTTCAAATCCCAGCTTGCTACAAACTCAGTCAAAATAAAATCCCCAAAGGTGGAAATGACTGAGCCGCCAATGGGGATAATGTTTAATCTAACATACACAAAGGTATGAAAGAAATTCAAAATTTCAACGGCAAAGGTAATGAAAATATCCTTACGTTGGTATATGAAAATGAAAAAGGTGTAGATATTACCACAAGTTTAATTGTTGCAAAGGTGTTCGGTAAGCGCAACTCTGACGTACTTCGTGATGTGAGAAACTTAAATTGCAGCAATGACTTTCGTGAGCGCAATTTTGCGTTGATGGTGGAAATGAGGAAATTACCTCAAGGTGGCGCGCAAAAGACAGAGTATTATACTATGACAAAAGACGGTTTTAGTTTTTTGGTTATGGGGTACACAGGTGAAAAGGCTGGTGAGTTCAAAGAACGCTTCATCAATGAGTTCAACAAGCGTGAAGCCATGCTTAAAAGTGATGATTATATTCTTATGCGTTCTATGCAAATCCTTCAAGGTAGAATATCTGCAATAGAAGAGGATAACAAAAGGTTGCTTGCTGAAAATCAACAGAAGCAAATAGTAATAGAAGCAAAGACAGAAGAGAATAACATTCTCAATGATACGGTCAAGCGTCAAGCACCTATGGTTGAGTATGTAAATACAACATTATTGTCACCAAGGACATATACAAGTACACAATTAGCTAAAGAGTTGGGGCTTCGCACCGCAAACGAGCTACACAAGAAGCTAAAGGAATGGGGAGTTATGTATTATCAGTCAGGTCAATGGATGCTAACAGCAAAATATTGCGGTAAGGATTATACCAAGCCGAGAACCCAGAGCGGTGTGGATGATTACGGCAAACAATGGTCAAACACCATAACTGTATGGACTGAAACAGGTAGAATGTTTCTTCACTCATTGTTTAAACAGAAAATAGCAGGTTGATATGGATTACAAGGAAAGATTAAATCATTTGAATCTGCAAGAGTTGGCTTGCGTACTTGGTATAGATTTAAGTGCTATTTATCAGATTATCTTACAGAAAGAAGAAATGAGGACAGCAGAAATCCCGGTTGTCATACAGTACGGTGATTTGTGCAGGATAGCTTCTGTATTATGGCATTCGAATGAAAAGTTGATAAAAGCAACAGGTACTATTTTAAAACATTCTGAGACGAATGAAGTCTTGGATTTAGTGTCGAGTATCAATCATGTTGTTAAAGAACAATCAGAACTTTTTGAGTATATAAACAATGTCTTATGTGATGGGAACGTTGATAGAAAAGCTGTTATGAAAATTGAAAACATAACAGACGAAAGTATGAACTGATTTCAATCATGCGCACGTCATTAATTTGGCGTGCGCTTTTATGCTTATAGATTATGAGGTTTAAAGGTGATATTTCAGGATTGGAGGAACTACAGAAACAGATTGACGATGCGTACTTCTCGGTTCTTTCAGATGTTGGGCGGGATGCGACACGGAACGCAAAGAATCAAAAGACATTTCAAAACAGGACAGGAAATCTTGCTAATGCCAATGGTGGATGCGTTGTACGCAATGGTCAGATAGTAGATATTTGGGTGGAAACAGACGGATCTCATCCTGATGCGGTAAAGAAAACGGAGAATTTGCTTATTTATTCTGAAAAACCCAAAGACGGACTTTATTTAGCAAACGGAATGGAATATGCAAGCTATGTGGAAAGCAAAGGATTTGAAGTGATACTAACCAATGGGGTATTATTTGCGGAACGGAATATTAATAAGAAACTAAATATAAAATGATATGGCAGGTATATTTTCAGACGTAAGTACCGACATTCAGAAGTTAAGGCAACTGAAAGCGGAAATCGAGAATGTAAAAAAGGCATTGAAGGGCATAGATGTCAATGTGAAAATTGATATTGCAAAAGGAATGGAAGCCCAACTACAGTCATTGATGAAAAAATATGATGCTTTGGTTAAGAAGGTTAGTGAAGCGGAAGGAAAAATTATGAGTTCAACCAAACGCATCAATGATGCCTCAGAAAAGATAATCAAGGCGCAAGAACAACTGTCAAAGGCAGCTGGAATGAATACAAAGCCTGATAATGGAAATGCTGGCGTTTCATTAAATAATGTAGGCACAGCAAATGTACAGGCACAGGCCAAGGCTTATGATGAATTGGCGAAAGAAATAGATTCCGTAATGGGAACACGTTCCCAGAACATTAAGCGGATGATAGATGAACAGAACGCTATCCGTTTGATTAGGGAGGAAATAAAGAAACTCACCAAATTTCAGACAGGTAATTCGACGCTTACAAACACACAGCAAAAACGATTAGAACAACTCAACAACTCGTTACTGACACACAAAGCGGCTTTGTCGGATGTACGGCAGACGTTAATGAATAATGTCAAATTAGATAATGCCGCAACAACTTCAATGAACGGACTTTCGCAGTCGTTATCACGTATGAGGGTAGCTTATCGTGAATTGACAGAGGAAGAACGTAATTCACCATTTGGAAAAGAATTGCTTGCATCTATTCAGCAGGCAGATGCGAAAATTAAGGAACTAGATGCTACAATAGGGAATCACCAAAGGAATGTTGGGAATTACGCTAAAGGATATAACGGCTTGAATATGTCCGTCCAGCAGATTGTGAGAGAATTGCCATCCGCTGCGATGGGATTAAATATGTTTTTCTTGGCTATTTCAAATAATCTGCCTATTCTGACAGATGAAATTAAGCGTGCAAAAGCAGCCAATGAAGAATTAAAAGTCTCCGGACAGAAAGGTGTTCCTGTTTGGAAACAAGTTGTGTCATCATTATTTAGCTGGCAATCTGCACTAATGGTAGGTATTACTTTGCTTACGGTTCACGGAGATAAGGTTTGGGAATGGATTAGCTCTTTGCTTAAAGCCAAAGATACCGCAACATCTCTGTCCGGAGTTACATCAGAATTGAATAAATCCATGAGTGAGAATAACACCGGGTATGGAAAGAACATAGCTACGTTAAATAAATTGCAATCCAAATGGAAAGAGTTGGACGGTGATTTATCAAAACAAAAAACTTTCATTTACGAGAATAAGGATGCCTTTTCGGAGCTTGGCGTTTCCATTAACGATGTTAATGATGCCGAAAAGATTCTATCTGACAATACTGGGAAATTTATTAAAACTCTTGATTTAAGAGCAAAAGCAGCAGCAGCTTATCAATTAGCAATAAAGAAAGCAGAAGAAGCCTTTCAACACGGAATAGCCGCTGACGAAATTTTAAATGGTGGGGCTAATGTTTGGGATTATTGGAATGCAGGAATCGATGTATTGGGAAACTTGGACTGGGTAATTCAAGGTGGAGATGTATGGAATCCTGAAAAGTTTACTCGAGGAAGAGCTGGAAAAGAACTTATAGCTTCCGATAAAGCAAATTCGCAATTTCAGATGTTAATGCAGTTGTCCGAACAGTTCGCAGAAAAAAGGAAAGAGTCTTTAAAACAAATGGGACTGACAGATGATGATATGAATTTGGTGAGTGGTTCAATAGAAGCTATTGAAGCTGCTATTTCAGCTAAACGTGAAGCCTTAAAGAAAGTAACAAATCGAAAAGATTACATTAAGATAGAATCCGAAATTAAAACCGAAGAAGCCAAGTTGAAAGCCATAACTGGCAATACAACCAAAGAACAACAAGAAAAAGAGCGACAAAAGAAAGAGCAGCAACAACTTGCAGAAGAACTCCTTCAGCTTCGCAGGACCAATCAACAGAACGAAATTAACCTGATGGAAGAAGGTTCTGAAAAGAAGCGCAGACAGATTGAACTGGATTACCAGCGAGAAATCGATGAAATTAGGAAACAGCGCAAAAAATGGGAAGATGCGCAAGGAGGAAAGCTTACGTCTGAACAGCGGGAAGTATTAGGAAGTCGTGCGTCTAATGCCATGCAGTCACGTGAAAAAGGGCTGGCCGAAATTACGAAAGCCGAAAATCAGGCTGCAATCGAGGCTAATGAACGCTACCTGAAAAGCTATGGTACATTTATGCAGAAACGTGATGCAATCATAGCTGAGTACACCCGTAAAATCTCGGAGGCTGCTACTCAGGGAGACAAGGACATACTCCAGAAAGAAATGGATAAGGCACTCTCCTCCCTTGATCTTGAGAAGCTGAAACAGGGAATCAATTGGGAACTTATCTTCGGTGACTTGGATAAGGTCTCCAAAGAATCCTTGAACAAGGTAAAACAGCAGCTTAGGGATTTCAAGAACTCAGAAGAATACAAGAATATGGCTGTTGACCAGAAGAAGGTCATTGACGAGGCGTTAAGCAACATCCAGTCAACTCTTATCGACAAAGGAGGATTGCTGGCCGACCTACCCGAACAGTTAAGCGAATTGGCCAAGGCGCAGGAAGAACTGTCACAAGCTCAGGAGGAATACAACGAAGCCATGAGAAGCGGAACAGATGAACAGAAGGAAGCGGCCACGAAGAAACTGAATGATGCCCAGAAAAGACAGCAGAACGCTCAGGTCAATGTACAAAAGTCGACAGATAAAACGACAAGCAACCTTGTCACATTGTCGAACGTCATTACCCAGCTTGGTTCAAATTCTGAAATTTCACTCTCTCAGGTCGGTGATTTGGCCGGAAATATAGTAGACATATTTGCAGAAGAGAGCGAGAAACTTGGAGGTATAATTGGAGCTGCATTTTCTCTTTTAGATGCTATCGGGACACAGGGGCTGGATGGTTTCGTCAGTAACATATTCAGTAGTGTCTTTAAGTCTGTAGGTGGAATATGGGATACCCTGACTTTCGGCGGATTCAGCAAACTCTTCGGTATTGGAGGAAACGAAAAAGAGGTGCAGGATACCATCAACAGACTCACGGACAGAAACGAAAAGCTCCAGTCTGCCATCGAATCCCTTACGGAAGAAATGAAGTCCAGCAAGGGAAGCGAGAAATCCGTAGCAGAGTACAATAAAGCCATCAAGTATCAGGAGGAATACAACAAGAATGTTCTTGCAAAAGCGCAGGCTAATGCTGGCTATCACAGCAGCCATCATAGCTGGGCCTATTACATGGGCTGGTCGGAAAGTGACATACAATGGATTCGGGAAAATGTCATGGCAGAATTCACAGGTACAGATTCCTTGTGGCAGATGTCGCCGGAGCAGATGGACTTATTACGTCAGAATGTAGACTTGTGGCAGAAAATGGCCGATTCAGGGAAAGGAGGCTATGGAAATGCTGTCGTTGATGCACTAGGTGAATATGCAGATCTGGCTGGAAACCTCGAAGAACTGAAAGAGGGTCTTTTCGAACAGCTTACCGGAATAAGTTTTGATTCCATGTATGACAGTTTCATAGATACTCTCATGGATATGGATGCCTCGGCGGAAGATTTTGCGGATAACCTATCCGAATACTTTATGCGTGCCATGCTTTCAGATAAAATCGGTAACATGTACAGCCAGAAGCTGGAAGACTGGTGGAACAGATTCGGTGAAAGTATGAAGGACGGAAACCTGAGTGAGAGTGAACGTAATTCACTCCAAAACGAATATATGGGGTACGTGAATGAAGCATTGAAACTCCGGGATGAACTTGCTGCAGCTACCGGATACGACAAGGCTGACAGCAGTTCCCAGCAGTCGGCTTCCAGCCGTGGATTCGGAACAGAAATGACGCACGAGGATGCCGGTGAACTGAGTGGGCGGTTTACAGCCGTATATGAGTCCAATCTTAGGATAGAAACAGCAGAGCAGCAACAGACAGTGGCCATCACGGAACTACGAGGTTCCATCAGTGCCTTGACAGCACAAGTAACCGGATTGTACAACATCGCCGACGAGACACGTACCATCCTGGCCAATTCCTATTTGGAGTTACAGCAAATCAGAGAGAATACTGAAGACTCAGCCAAATACTTGAAAGATATTAAGGCAGATATTTCAGAAGTAAAACGCAATACATCAAGATTATGACAGGAGATTTATTTATTAACGGAAAAGATGCCTGGAGCACATGGGGTGTACGCATGGGGGACGGTTTTCTCGATGCTATCGACGGATTCAACCAGATGAAAGATTACATCGAAGATGAGAGCCGGCTGGAGCACGGTAAGCGAATGATAACCGACAATGCAAAAGTAGACTCTCGTGAAATCACTCTCCAGTTCACCATAGAAGGAGACTCAGAAGGTGACTACCGGACAAAGAAGAAAGCCTTTCAGACAGAACTTGAAAAAGGTGCCGTAAACATCAAAATCCCAACTCTTGGGAGCGAAGTCTACAAGCTGGTTTACCTGGGGAAAAGCATCTCTTACGGGTTGAGTATTGACAGGTGTTTCGGTAAGGTTTCAAGTAAGTTTTGCGAACCGAATCCCATGGACAGAAGCGAATAACGAACATTTCCTTTATTGTTTCAAATGGAAGTCCGGATTTTTAGGGCTTCCATTTTCTATTTATGAACTTTGGGGATATGATTGAAATTAAGGACATATCCGGAAAGACAAGGTTCTCCACCCCTATCAACAAAGGGGCAAAAGGAAAGTTTACACTGATGAAAGAGGATTATATAATCCTTCCCTTCTCGGTGTCCTCTCCCATTCCGTTCAAAATTGGTGATTATGTTGACCTGGCTGGAGCGTTGGATGAATCGCTTGGCGGCAAGCTGGCTAAAATCTACGAGATTACCGACATTCAGAAGCCCACCTACAACACTTCTACTGGGGGATATGATTACGAATTAAGGCTGGATGCCTACTACTGGAAGTGGAAGAACAAGGTTTTCAAATACACCCCTGAACATGCAGGCAGCGAAGCGTCATGGTCGCTTACTGCAGCTCTCGACGTACAGTTAGGCGTATTCCTCCGAAACCTGAAATCATTGGGGTACACTTACCGGGGTTCAGACTTCACATTCAGCATAGACGATACCGTAGAGAACAAGGCTGTAGCAATGACCTACGACAACATGAACCTGTTGGATGCCCTGTTCTCTATGGCGGGTGAGGATAAGTGGAACTGCGATTGCTGGATAACGGACAACGTGATTCATTTTGGGCGAAAAGAATTCGGAGATGCCGTTAAAATCGAGCGTGGTGTCGAAGCGTCGGCTATCACCCGCAGTGAAAGTCAGGGCACTTATGCCACCCGTATCTATGCGTTTGGCTCAACAAAGAATATCCCCACGAACTACCGTCCTACCGACGAGCAGGCCGTGGTGAACGGTGTAGTCCAGAAACGGCTTATGCTTCCGGCTGATACTCCCTATATTGACGCATACGAAGGAATGCCGCAGGAAGAAGCCATCGAGGACGTGGTTGTATTCGATGATGTCTATCCCCGTAGGATTGGTACCTTTTCCGATGTGCATACCCGTACCGAGGAAGTGGGAAATGAGGACGGTACGAAAGAGACCGTCACCTACTACCGCTACAAGGATACCGGGTTGGAGTTCAAAGAAGAGTATATCATCGAAGGACAGGAGCTTCAGGTAACATTCCAATCCGGTAAACTGAACGGTATGGTCTTTGGTGTTATCTTCAACCCCACCCCGAAGGACGAAACGCGTGGCAAACAGCTATGGGAGATTGTGAGGAACGAAAACTATGGCCGTCCTCTACCTGATGAGATGATGTATCCTGCCAATGGTGACGAATATGTTCTTTCCGGATTTGACATCCAGCTGGTTTCCGACCAGTATATCCCAGAAGCTGAGCTGGAACTAAAGGAAAAGGCGCAGAAGTACGCCGATAAAGTGAAGAAGGATGATGGAACCTACCCTATTACCCTCAGAAGTTCATGGGTAAAAGAGGATTTGATTTCCCGCACGTTCGAGTTCGGCCAACTTATCAATCTGATAGATGACACCTATTTCGAGAACGGACGTATCTCACGTGTCCTGGGATGGGAAATTAACTTGGACATGCCTTGGGACAGTCCGGCCTATACTGTCGGTGAGAGTATGCCTTATTCCCGCATAAATGAAATTGAGGACAAGGTAGATTCACTTACATATAAGGGTCAGACGTATTTCGGAAATTATGGTGGCGTTTATCTCATTAAGGTGAACGACAGAACTGCCGCCAGCGATAGCAATGTTTTTTCCGCTCTTCGATCTTTGAAGATATTTCATCGGAAAGACAAAACGGACGAAAACCCGTATCTACAGAAATTTCTAAAAGGGATTGAACTGGGTAAATTTGTCTCTGGCCTACTTGGCACAGGTGGAGCCATACAGATAGACGAATCCGGATGCTCACACGCTGAGTTTGACTACTTGACCATCCGTAAGCTGGCCATCTTCATCGAACTTATTATCCAGGAAGCAAAGCACGTGGGTGGAATGCTCATTGTGTCACCTTCCGGTATGACGATTTCCAAGGTAGAAGAAACTGACACTGCCTATCGGTGTTACTTCGAGCGGACGGACGGAGACCGGACCTTGCAGAACCAGTTCACCGTTGGCACCCAGGCACGCCGGCAGACATTTAATCTCACTGAACAGGCTTACTACTGGAGATTGGTAACAGCTGTTGGGGCCGACTACATCGACCTGAGCAAGACTGACTGCGACACCGGTTCCACCATCCCGCAGGCCGGCGATGAGCTGGCCGGACTCGGCCATCGGACGGACAAGACGCGCCAGGCGGCTATCATTATTTCTGCCTTTGGTACGAACAGCCCTTCTATCATGTACTATCAGGGAATTGACTCATACAGCCTTGAAGACAAAGCTGTAAAGATGGATTACTATGACCCGGTAAGCGGAAGATACAAGTCTGTTACATACGGAGATACCTATGTGGGAGACAAGGACGGGAGTACATACATGAAGTATGACCAGGAAGAAGGTGTGGAAGTAGCTGGGAAGGTTAAATTGAAGGCTGGTTCTACTGGTGCATCTCAGCTTGAAGATTTGCCTGATGAAATCTATAATGCTGTAAAAATAGGTGGAGAAAATCTTCTCTTGAATACTGGGTTTTTGGGTGATTTTGAGTCTTTAGAGCTGGAATCAGGAACGCCACTGAAAGAGGACACAAAAATGTACAACTCCTCACTTGACAAATGGAGAGGTACGGCAACATTGAAAGAAGATTCTGATTCTTTATCAGGAGTTTCTGCAACTTTGGGTAGTATTTCTCAAAATATAAATTTAATTGAAAATGAGAACTATGTTATAAGTTACAAAGCTAGGAACGGTATGGTGATAATTACTTGTGGAGGTAATGTAATGTCGCAAACGTGTACAAGTGAATATAGTAAATATTCTCACATTTTCACTAACAAAGGAGGAAGCATTATAAGCATAGAAGGGAGTGCTACGATTTGTGAAATAAAACTGGAACGCGGCACGATACCAACAGACTGGTGTCCTTCTGTATTAGACCCTGACGTTGTAAAAGATGAATTTAAAAGTCTGTGGTACTTACAGGATGCGCTAAAAGGTGAAACACAGATTTTTGGAGGGCTTAATCTTACATCTATGATAATGTTGGGTAAGTGGATAAATGGTGTAATGGAGAAGGTGAACGCAGGTATCAGCGGTATATACAATGATGATACTGATGTGGCTTTTTGGGCTGGAGGTACATTTGAACAGGCAATAGCTACTGTTCAAAAACTGATTGGAGGAGACAACCCTACCGATGAGGAATGGAAGTCGTTGGCAAAGTTTGTGGCAACCCATGGTGGAGATGTATTTTTAAGAGGTTATATCTACGCTTTAGGTGGTGTGTTCCGTGGAACCGTTTATGCCAATGATGGAGAATATAACGGGATGGTTAAAATCGCAGGCGGAAAGATTTTGCTTAATAAGGATGGTTCTGGAAGTTTGGCTAATGGAAATCTATATTGGGACAAAGAAGGTAATGCATATCTAAAAGGAGAATTTGAATTTAAATATAATGATTTCAAAATAAAAATATCTCCTTATTCAGAAAGTGATACTCCCAGCATAGTTATTGATTCACCTGATGATGAAACACTTGCAGCAATTTATGTATATAACTACGGATTGTCTTATGGTGGAAGAATGTATCTTAGAGACCAGTTTTTAAAATCTATAATTAACATATATGGTGGATACATAACTATGGAAGAGCAACGTGATGATGGAAGATATAGTACATTGTTATCACCAGGATTGCTGCAGATGACAAAAAACGACCAGATTCTTTGGGAACAAAAAATATAGAAACATCAAAATACCAATTAAATAATAAATAGTTATGTCAAACATATCACAGGTAAAAAAAGAATCGAATTGGGGTGATGCATCTACCACAATCAATTCCAATTTCCAGAACTTAAATACAGATCTGGAAAAGGTTAAAAGTTCGACTACGAAGTTCAAAGGATACTTTACATCAGAATCATCATTGAAAGATAAGTTTCCATCTCCTCAAAGTGGAGATACCGCATGGGTAGGAGAACCTTATCCTGGTAAAGTATATGATGTACAATCAGGACAATGGCATAATACTAACACCGTTCCTGATACCGGTTCTGTTGATTTGCAAGACTATGCAACGAAAGCTGAGGTAAAAGAACTCGAAGATTACACAAAAAAATCAATTACAGAATACAATGTGTCGGTTAATCATCCGACATCCGGTACCGATGGAAGCAACCGCTATGACCTTGCAGGGGCTATTGCGCAAGTTCCGGCAGAACTTAGGTCTTCCGGACTGACCGTTAGCTTCCTGAATAAA
>OLIX01001736.1_pt1 | contig 17801 bp, 16 predicted proteins | sample 1601331 | NCBI WGS metagenome assembly OLIX01 (sample SAMEA2452120, study PRJEB22498) | human gut metagenome | biome: human feces; feature: human gut; material: feces | place: Australia | collected 2012 | reverse complement strand
CGGAGATGGCAGAAACTGCCCATAAGGCGAAGCGCCGAGTTTCTGTCTCCGGAATGTTGAAACATCTTGGCGTTTCTCGTTCTGGTTATCATGCGTGGCTAAAACGTGTTCCTTCTAATACGGAAAAAAGACGTGAAGCCGTAAAAGCTAAAATTCAGGATATTTACGATGAATCCAAACAGAATTATGGTGCCCCTAAAATCACCAAGGAATTGCGTAAATCAGGAGAAATCATCTCCGAACGTACTGTTGGTAAGTATATGAAGCAAATGGGCATCAAAGCCCAGTGGGTCAAGCCATGGACTATCACAACCAAAGATTCTGACTTCAGCAGCGAATTAAAAAATATCCTTGATGAACAGTTTAATCCAGAACGTCCAAATGCTGTTTGGTGTTCTGATATCACTTATATCTGGACGATAGACGGATTTGTTTATCTGACCAGTATCATGGACTTATATTCCAGAAAAATCATTGCCTGGACACTTTCCAAAACATTGGAGGTATCCTGCGTGATTGAAACAATAAAGAAAGCCAAAGCAAGACGCAATATCGATAAGCCTTTAATTCTGCATTCAGACCGGGGAAGCCAAACGTGTAACCGCAACCATGCAGTGTAGTTATTCTAAAAAGGCATATCCATGGGATAACGCATGTATTGAGTCGTTCCATTCCCTGATTAAGAGAGAATGGCTGAATCGGTTTAAGATTCGAGATTATGATCATGCATATCGTTTGATTTTTGAATATTTGGAAGCATTCTACAATACGAAACGAATTCATAGTCACTGTGATTATATGTCACCAAAAGATTATGAAGAGCTGTATCGTAGGCTTCAGCAAGACGAATTGCAGATGGCAGGTTAAGATGAGGAAAACCTCATTTTAACTTGTACTAAATCTTGACATAGGGCCATTCCGGCGCCAGAAGGAACTGTGATCAAAAAAGTGCGGGATGCGGAAGTGCTTTGTCTGCAAGATGGTACTTTTTGCCGTGTATTATATGATCAGGAACGGAGCAGGATACTTCATGCCATTTATTTTGATAAACAGTATACATCTGTGAGAGCTGAGATTAGAAGAGACCGTAAAATGGAAGAATTACAGGCAACAGACTTTGAATATATTTTTTTCGGTAGTGCGTTTAGTGATCGCTTAGCAGTGCTCGGAGATGCTGTGCTACATGGATCTGCCATTGCTTTTCAAGGGCAAGGCGTGATATTTTCTGCAATCAGTGGAGTTGGAAAGTCTACTCATACGGGACTTTGGAAAGAACGGTTTAAAGAAAAAGTGGAAATTGTGAATGATGATAAACCGGCGATTCGCTTTCGGGATGAAGTGCCTTGGATTTATGGAACACCATGGAGTGGGAAAACAGACTTAAATCGGAATATATCAGTACCGCTTGCAGCAGTTGTATTTTTAAAGAGAGATATAAAAAACTGGATAGAACCGATGAATATTTCAGAGAGAATGTATAATATTACAAATCAATTGATGGTTCCATTCTATGATGAGGAAGTAGGAAGGAAATTAGCAGCGTTTGCGGCGAGACTGGCACAGAGTGTTCCAATGTATTATTTGCATTGTAATATTAGTCAGGAAGCAGTGTAGATTGTAAGAAAAGAAATATTTTGCGATAATTAGTAGAAAAATAGAAGTGGAAATGGAGAAAATAGGATGAAGATTAAAGATACTTTTCAGCTTGTAACAGTAGCAGGGGAACATATGGTCATTCCGATTGGAGAGCAAAGTGTGGATTTTCAGGCAATGATCACACTAAATGAGACAGGCGCCTTTTTATGGGAAAAATTGCAGGAAGAAATGTCAGAAGAACAATTGGTTTATGCGTTGACAGACGTATATGAAGTTGGAAAAGAAATAGCAGAAGAGGACGTTAGAAAGTTTCTTTCTATTTTAAGAAGGAAAAATATTTTGGAATCATGATGGAAGAAAGAACAGTAATACTTTCTTTGGAAGAACTTTCTCCGATATTGAATAGCCTGTTAGAACAAGGACAGACCGTCACTTTGCAGGTGACAGGGACAAGTATGATGCCGTTGTGGATGCATAGAAGGGATCAGGTTGTTTTAGAACATTGCCAGGAAGGAAGTTTAAAGAACGGAGACATTGTTTTATATCGGCGAGAAAATGGTCAGTATGTCTTACATCGGATTATAAAACTTTATGATCGACAGATGAGTTTATGTGGAGATGCACAATCAAAGCTTGAGAAAAATGTTTCAACAAATGCAGTGATTGCAAGAGTTGTGAAAATCTGCAGGAAGGGGAAATGGTTTTCCTGTGATCATAGGGGATATTTATTGTATGTGTATCTGTGGGGAATAATGCGACCTGTTCGAGGGAAAGTGCTTGGAATTGCAGGCAGAATCATAAGTCTTAAAAAAAGCAGGAAATGAGGATGAATATGAATACGGTGCAGACAGCTGTCATACAGTTATTGCAAATTTACATGGGAATGGATGAGTGCGTAGACACATTCCCAAAGCAGGTGGATTGGGCGGAAGTATATGAGTTGGCAGTCAAACATAATATAGGCGGAATCTTATATACAGCGATTAGAAAACTTCCTGAACAGCAGGGATTACAAAAGGATATTCAGAGAGAATTGCAAGTACACTTTTATGCATCTGTTAGCCGAAGTAAGGAGCAGGATATGCGGATGGTTCAAGTAATAGAATACCTGAACCAAAAGAAAATTTTTCATGTTTTAATGAAAGGGTGGGTTTTAAAACGATATTATCCCATTCCGGAATTGAGGACGATGGGGGATGTTGATTTTCTGATTCGGGAAGAGGATAGACAGCGTACACATGAAGCACTTTTACAGCTTGGATTTCTCTGCACATCTGACAAGGGTTTTGTGTGGTGTTATGAAAAAGGAAATACTATTTTAGAAGTGCATAGTCGAATTGTTTCTCAAAAAGTAGGAAGAGGGGTAGATACGGAGCAGTACTATTTAGATGCTATTTCTCATACAGAAAAGGTTCGGGGAGAATACACACTGTGTTTTATTAAAGAGTATCATCTTGTATATTTATTTGTACATGCAGCGAAGCATTTTCAATATGCAGGATATGGATTGCGTGGACAGTTGGATTTTGCATTGTTTATAGAGAAATATGGAAATGAATTGGACTGGGATTACATTTGGCAGGAACTAGAGAAGTTGGGACTATCTGCGTTTGCAAGAGCAACTTTGACTTTGTGCAAAGAGTGGTTTGGTACGAAAATAGACTTTCTTCCAGTGCAAATGGAGGCAGAGAACTATGAAAAGATGAAGGAGATTATTTTTGCGGGAGGGGTGTATGGCTATTGTGGCAGAAACATGGAGGCATCCCAAGTGCGTAATCAGTTGGAGGGAGCAGAGAAATCAGATTTAAAAACACTGAAATGGAAAGCGATGATAAAGATGATTTTTCCAGATCGACAGTATATGAGAATGTACTTAAAGAATGTCGAGAAGCACCCGTCACTTCTGCCGGCAGCGTGGGTAATCCGCTGGTACCAGGCTATATTTAAAAGAGGAAGCAGAAATACACAGAGAATGAAGCAGTTTCTGTCAGTGGATGAAGGGGTTCGAGAAGAATACACACTTTTGAAAGAACTTGATCTACTTCAATAGTGAATGCATAGAAGATGAGGGGAAGGAAACATATGGGTAGATTTTTTGGGGATATAAAGAAATATTATAAATATGCCATTTACTCTGGCAGAGCGGGATTGAAGGCAGAGGTGGCAAATTCACGCTTGAGTTGGCTCTGGTGGATTTTAGATCCTCTGTTATTTATGATCATATATTGGTTCCTGTCGCAGATTGTTTTTGGGCAAAGAACAAGATATTATATGGCCTTTGTATTTATCGGATTAAATATGTGGGATTTTTTTCAGAAGAGTATCGTGACCAATGTAAGAGTTGTGACGAATAACAGTTCGATTGTAACGAAAGTCTATCTGCCGAAATTCATTCTCGTTTTGATTGAGATGTTTAAATACGGATTTCGAATGGCGATTGCATTTGGATTGGTAGGTGTGATGATGATACTGTATCGTGTCAGAATCACTTGGAAGATTTTATTTGTGCTCCCCATTTTCTTTACACTATTTCTGCTTGTATTTGGAATCTCCTGTATAGTGGCGCATTTTGGTGTATTTATCGAGGATCTGCAAAATGTGGCAGCAGTAGGGATGCGGCTTTTATTTTATATATCAGGAGTATTTTATGAAATTGAACCAAAGCTGAAAGGAATCAGCCGGATTCCGGGAACGCTTGCGGACATTATGATACAGTGGAATCCGATTTCTTTTTTGATTACGCAATGTCGTGAAGCACTGATTTATGCAGGAAATATAAATCTGACGATGCTGTGCTTTTGGATGGCTGTCGGATTTTTATTATCTGCAATCGGTGTTTTTTTAATCTATAAATATGAGAAAGATTATGTGAAGGTGATTTGATGGACGATAGAAAAAATGCAATTGAGGTGGAGGACGTTCATCTTTCTTATCAGTGCCTCCAGGCTTTTCCTCTGCGGAAGAGTATTTTTAGTTTGAAAAAGAGTAAGGTAGAAAAATATGAGGCGCTCCGCGGTATTTCTTTTGGAGTTAAAAAAGGAGAGATTGTGGGGGTGATTGGAAGAAATGGGAGTGGAAAATCTACTTTGCTAAAAGCAATTGCAGGAATTTTTGCACCAGATCAGGGAACAATCACACTTGCAACCCCATCTGTTTCGCTTTTATCTATTGGAGTAGGATTTCAGCGTAAACTGACAGGGCGTGAAAATGTGATGCTTTCTGGAATGTTGCTGGGCTTTAGTGAGCAGCAGATTTTAGAAAAGATGGATGAAATCATAGAATTTGCAGAAATTGGTTCTTTCATCGACCGCCCGGTGAAGACGTACTCAAGCGGAATGTTTTCCAAACTGGCATTTTCCATTACTGCAGTTCTGGAGACAGATATTATGCTGATCGATGAAATCCTGAGTGTAGGAGATACCAAATTTAAGAAAAAAAGTTATGAGAAGATGAAAGAACTGATTTTTGATAAGAATCGAACGGTAATGATCGTCTCTCATAATCCAGATACTGTTAGACAACTCTGTACAAGTGTATTGTGGATCCACGAAGGAAAGGTTAGGATGCAGGGAGATGTGGAGGCGGTGCTAGAGGCATATGAGGGGGAAACATAAGGATTTTCAATTGCAGAACGGCACAGAGTCTGCTATGATAATTTTATGTTTGGTGCAGTGATGATGGATGAGAATACTAAAGTATGTAAAGGCAGACCTTGCAGGAAGTATTTGATGATTCCTATGTGGAACAGCTGCAGAATTTTATCCACAAGATCAAGGGAAGCCGGGAAATGGAGGTGCGCTTTATGATTTTTGAAGAGATGTTGCGAGAAGAGCGTGAAGAAGGATATGCAGAAGGATTTGCGGAAGGATATGCAGAAGAATTTGTAAAAGTACTTGCAGAAGGACGAAGTGTTTTGAAAGAACCCCTGCTTTTGTGCTTGAAAAGATTCGGAGACATTCCGGATGAGATTTTGGAGCAGGTTCAGTCTCAGCAGGATATGGAAGTGTTAAAGAATTGGATACAGACCACCGTTCGGTCAAAGAAGTTGGAAGAGTTTGCACGGAAGATGTAAGAATTTTCAATTGCGTAACAGCACAGAATCTGCTATGATGAATTCATAGAATTCCTCTGTCAAATGGAGGAGTATCATGAGAAGAAAACATCGTTTAAAGGAACTTACGATCAAAGATAATTTCATGTTTGGTGCAGTGATGATGGATGAAAATAACTGCAGGGGACTTTTAGAAAGAGTGCTGGAGATACCGATCGATCGGGTGGAAGTCAGCCGGGAGAAGAGTATCGTATATCATCCGGAATACAAAGGTGTCCGATTGGATGTTTATGCGAAAGATAAGTGCCAAAGTCATTATAATGTGGAGATGCAGGTGAAAAGAAAGGAAGCACTCGGGAAGCGAAGTCGTTACTATCAGAGTCAGATGGATATGGAACTATTACTATCAGGAGAAGACTATTCAGAGCTTCCGGATACTTACGTCATTTTCATCTGTGATTTCGATCCATTTGAAGAAGGGAAATACCGGTATACCTTTAAGATGAATTGCAAAGAGTCCGGGAAGACGAATCTGGAAGATGGAAGGACTATCGTATTTTTAAACACACATGGAAAGAATGAAAGTGAAGTTCCAAAAGAACTGGTAACATTTCTAAAGTATGCAAAGGCAGACCTTGCAGGAAGTGAGGAAGCATTTGATGATTCCTACGTGGAACAGCTGCAGAATTTTATCTGCAAGATCAAGGGAAGCCGGGAAATGGAGGAGCGCTTTATGATTTTTGAAGAGATGTTAAAAGAAGAGCGTGAAGAGGGACGTGAAGAAGGACGAAGTGTTTTGAAAGAAACCCTGCTTTTGTGTTTGCAAAGTTTCGGAGACATTCCGGATGAGGTTTTGGAGCAGATTCAGGCCCAGCAGGATATGGAAGTGTTGAAGAATTGGATGCAGACAGCCTTTCAGTCAAAGACGTTGGAAGAGTTTGTACAGAAGATGTAAGAAAAATCTATTTCTGATCGATGATCAGATCTAAATCTTCGGGGGTTTCACTGTTCTTGTGAAATCTCCGAGATAGGAAACAAGTCGATGCCGTTTCAGGCAAGTATTCAAGAATAGACAGAGGAATTCTAGAATAATAGATAATGTGGAAGAGAAAGTTTTGGGGAAATTGTACAATTACTTTATATGGAAACTTCCATATTTTTTGTAGCAGCCTTCCAGTAGATGTGGTATGATAAGTTTATATCTTACATAGGAAGGAGGGGTATGTTTCCAATTTGGATTCATACAAAAGAAGAAGTGAAACGTTTATTGATTTTAGGTGCCGGCGGTTTTGGCCATATGATCCAGGAAACAGCAAGATTGTTGGGGTACGAAGAGGTTGTGTTTTTAGATGATGCCGTAAAGGGAGCGGATGTAATTGGAAAGTGCTGTGACTATAAGGCATTTTTAAATGAGTACGATACGGCAGTGGCAGCTCTGGGAGACAGTGGAATGCGGCTATACTGGACAGAGAAATTGATGGAAGCGGGCTACAAAGTTCCGGCGATCATTCATCCGTCAGCGGTCGTTAGTCCTAGTGCGGTGATCGGCGATGGAAGTTTTATTATGCAGAGTGCGATTGTCAATACCAATACAGTTGTGGAACATGGTGTGCTTGTCAACAGTGGGGCAGTTGTAGATCATGATTCTCATGTTGGATGTGGAGCACATATCGGACTGGGCAGTGTCGTAAAGGCGAACTGTGTAATCCCTTCCAGAAAGAAGATTGAAGAGGGAGAAGTGATCTTCTCTACGAGAAGAAAGATTGACGGTGTGACAAGCAGAAATCTGGAAGATGCACTGTATGCGTTTGGGTTCGGTCTTCAGTGCAGCTATGTGAAGCCGTTTGGAGAGGGACATATTAACGAGACGTATGCGGTCTATATGCCGACGGAGGAGGGCGATGAGTTTGCCTATATTCTTCAGCGGGTGAATAATAATGTCTTCAAAGATCCGGCAGGTGTGATGGAGAACATCTTCGGAGTGACAGAATATCTAAGAAATGTCATTCGAGAGGAAGGTGGAGATCCGGACAGAGAGACACTTTCCTGCATTAAGACAAAGAATGGATGTACCTATTTTGAGGATAATGAGGGACAGCCGTGGAGATGTTATAATTATATTTCGAATTCGGTATGTTATCAGCTTGTAGAGGATCCGGAGCAGTTCTATCAGTCTGGAAATAGTTTTGGACACTTCTTAAAACAGCTTGGAAATTATCCGGCATCCAGCTTAAAGGAGACAATCCCAGATTTCCACAATACGGTGAAACGGTTTGAAAATTTGGAGAAAGCTTTGAAGCGAGATATCAAAAACAGGGCGATCACTTGCAGACCGGAGATTGCATTTGCCCTTGATAGAAAGCAAGATTGTAAGGTATTAGTAGAACAGCAGGAGAATGGAACGCTGCCGCTTCGAGTGACACACAATGATACAAAGCTGAACAATATTTTGTTTGATGCAGAGACTGGAAAGGGACTTTGTATCATTGATCTGGATACGATCATGCCAGGGCTTGCTGCAAACGATTTCGGAGATTCCATCCGGTTTGGTGCGGCGACAGCGGAGGAAGATGAGCGCGATCTGGATAAGATGCATTTTGATATCTCTTTATATGAGCTGTATGTGAAAGGATATTTGGAGGCGACAAGAGATGTGTTGACACCGGAAGAAGTCGAGAGTCTTCCATGGGGAGCGCGTCTGATGACGTTTGAGTGTGGAATTCGGTTCCTGACAGATTATCTGGAAGGAGACACTTACTTTAAGACGGCTTATCCAGAGCACAACCTTGTCCGTGCGCGGACGCAGTTCCGTCTTGTGGATGAGATGGAGCAGCAGTTTGCAAAGATGCAGGAGATTGTAAGACAGTACGCATAAGAAAAGAAAGCCGGGGTGGAAGAAGCTCCGGCTATTTGATTGGAAAGAGAAATGACAGATCGGAAGTGGACGATGAAGAAATTTGGAAAGATAGTTGTATTTAGTTTCTTTTTGCTGACAGGAATTTTTTTGGTCAGTCTTATCTTATCGCAAAAATATCTCATTGTTCGGCAGTATACTTACCAGAATCCAAAGATTGCAATTCCAATTAGAGCTGTGCAGCTTACAGATCTTCATAATTATCAGTATGGAAGGAACAATCAAAGGCTGATTGCTAAGATTCAGAAGCAGAAGCCAGATGTAATCTTTATGACGGGAGATATGCTCAATGAGGATGAAGACCGCACGGATATTCTTCTGCATTTGGTTCGGGAAGCGTGCGCGATTGCGCCGGTGTATTTTTCGCTGGGCAATCATGAAGTGGGTTATGAGAAAACTTATGGTGAAGGCGATCTGACGGAACAGCTTGAAGCTGCCGGGGCAGTTGTGCTGGAGAAAGAATATGTGGATACCAAGATTGCCGGACAGGAAGTAAGGATTGGGGGATCCTACGGATATTTACTGCCGGAAGACTGGGTAGATGGATCGGAGCAACGATTTCTGGAAGCATTTGTGCAGACGGATCGGCTGAAGATTTTGCTGAGTCATGTACCGGAAGGCTTACTGTTGTGGAAGAGCATGGAATACTGGGATGTAGATCTAGTTTTCAGCGGACATGTGCATGGTGGTCAGGTAAGAGTTCCGTTTGTAGGAGGACTGTTTGATCCGGAGGAAGGATTTTTCCCAACGTATACGAGAGGAATGTTTTCCAGCGGAAATGGAACGATGATCTTGTCGGCTGGTCTTGGCAGTTCCAGAGGGATTCCGCGAGTTAATAATCTTCCGGAGATCGTTGTGTGTGACATCGTAAGATAAATCAAAAAGAAAGAGAGAAGTAGATGAGAAGAGAAAAAGAACAGAAGGCGCTCTTTCAGTTGATCAAGAGTGTTTTACTGGAAGAACCAATAACGATAGAGGTCGAAGGGCTTGACTGGAAGTATTTGCAGCAGTTGTGCAAGTATCAGAAGATTGACAATCTAGTATCCTATGGAATTTTACCACTGCAGGAACAGGAGAAAATCCCTGCGGATGTGGTCTGTGCAATGCAAAAGGCGCAGCAGAAAGGAGTTGCGAGAGAGGCTACCCAGTATTTTTCTTTGCAGGAGATCCAACAGAAGTTTGAGGAAGAACAAATCGAGCATCTCCCATTAAAGGGAGCTCAGTTGAAAAAGGAGTACCCTTCTCCTGATATGCGTTTTCTCACAGATCTTGATATTCTGTGTCAGAAAGAGCAGCAGGGCAAGATTCAGGCGATTATGGAGTCGCTTGGATATACTTTGGAACATGGAGGCGGGCATCACGATGTCTATGTGCGGAATCCTTTTATGACGGTCGAGATTCATTGGGACTGCTCAACGGAGAACCGGGAGCTAGACGTGCTTTTGGAGGATATCTGGAGCAAATGTAACCGAAAGGAAGAATTTGTTTTTGCATATCAGATGCCCTGGGAAGAGTATTATGTATATATGATCGGTCATATGGCAAAGCACTTGAAGTACGGAGGAATTGGAATACGGATGCTGTTGGATCTTTTTGTGTTTGCACAGAAGAAAAAAGACAGTTGCGACTGGAAGAAGATCGAAGCGTGTCTGGAACAAGGGGGACTTTTGAAGTTTTCTGAAACGATGCAGCGCTTTTTACAGCAATGTATGGAGGAAGACGAATCGTTTTTTGAGGGAAATATTCTTTTGGAACATATCATTGGCAGTGGTGCATACGGCACGATGGAAAATCATATGGGAGCAAGGCTCTTAAAGGCGGGCGGGGAGAAAAACCAAATCCGAAGGACACGCATACGGTTAGTGATGACAATGCTTTTCCCGCCTCTGGAGGCAATGAAAGAACTTTCTCCGGCAGTGAGACGGCATTCATTTTTGTTGCCGGCAGCATGGATCTGGCGTTTGGTCACGAAGACCATTTTTGCAAATAGAAAAGGGCGAGAGGCCTTAAAGAGCGTTGCGGTGACCGAGCAGGTAGACCAGATGGATCGCGTGTGCAGGGCGGCAGGACTTTACGAGTAAAAGCATCTGTGACATTCGTATTGGGCAGCACAGGGTTCGCGTTGGCGGCAGAGAATGAAATACATATTTCTACCGAATCCATGGAGATTCGATCAGAAGGAAAGACAGGACTTCGGACGATTTCAGCAATCGATAAGGCTTACCTGGAGCAGCTGAAAGCAGAAGGGAAAGCAGTTACTTACGGAATCGTGGCAATACCTGCCAGTGTACTTGAGGGTTCCGGAGGGGAACTTCAGGTTGGCGGAAGTTATATGTTAAAAGGGAAAGTATACAAAGCTCTTGAGATTCCGGCAGAGAAGAATTGGAAGACAACAGCGGAGAAGGTCTATTATACCGGAGTCCTTACCGGGATCAGTGGAGCAGGGTTTAATACTAGATATGCAGTCAGATCCTATATGAAAGTAGATGGACAGGTATCCTATGGGAATACACTTGTACAGTCTGCTTATGTGACGGCACAGGAGATGTTGAAGTCTTCGGAAGTGTCGACGGACCAGAAGAAATGGCTTGCCAAAAATGTGTTGGATGCGTGTGACACTGCGAAGAAGGTGACACAGGATACACTGACAATTACGGCGGAGCAAGTAAAGGACGGTATTTACACAGTGAATGCGACTGAGAAAGTGCGAAATTATAACAAGGTCGTTGTGGACAGCTCTGTACAAGGTGGAGAGATCGTATTGAATCAGCTTCGTGTAAAAAATTTGGAAGTGGCAGCAGATGCGGACTGTACTGTGACAGCAAATGACACAGTATTTGATCAGATCGGGAAAAGTGCTGCCGGTGCAGGCCGGGCAGCGGGGAATTTCACCCTGAATCTTGGAGCTGGATCCAGTGTTGCGAAACTTGTGGCGGGAAGCAATATGACGGTCAATGGAGCATTGAAAATTGCAGAAGTGGAAGTTGCAGAAGTAGTACAGGGATTTACAGTGAATGTACCTGCGGAGGAATTACTCGTGTCTGAGGCTGCAGGTGGATCTATGATCACTGTCAATGGAACCGTGGAGAATGCTATTTTAAATGGAGACAATTCTACGATTGGCGGAAGCGGAAAGCTTGATAAAGTGCAGGACAATGGAAATAATCAAGTAGAAGTGGAAGTTGGGGAAGAGATCTTGACCAACAGCATTGTATCTGTGGAAGTACGTGGAATGAGTCGGATGATCGTTACTTTGGAGAAAGCGACAACACAACCGCTTGCAGTAGAAGATATGAGAATTATCTGCCATGGCGGGAAGGAAATGACACTTTTAAGCGCAAAGACGGAAGACAATCGCGTGTACGAAGTTTCTACTTCGGTGTTTGCAAAAGACGATACCTACACATTCTCGATGGAGATTGCACCGGGCAAGATCATTTCCAAATATTTCAGTTACAAAGTAGACTGCCCGACTGTTAGCGATGCAACGGTACTGAGAAGTGAGGCGACAAGAGCAGAATTTGATTTGTTTGATGTGGATGAGGGAGGATATGTATATGTATACCTTCCGGGGCATACACAGGTCAGTCGTGCGGCAGAGGAAATCCCTTCTGTGGATACTGTGAAAAAAGGATACCGTAAGGAAATGAAGACGGGATTCAATAAGGTGTTGATCAGTGGACTGGAAGAAGGAATCTCTTATTCGTTATATTATGTGATGGAAGCTCACGATGGAAGAACATCGGATGTTCTGGGGCCGATCACTGTTAGTGGAAATGTGCAGGAAGATCCGAACATTTCATCAGAATACCAAATCGTATCTGTCGGAGAGAAACCGAAAAACACAATTACCGTAGAGTTAAATAAAGCTCCGGCAGAAGAGTTGACACTGGACAATTTTTCCTTTATCTGTCCGACCGGTTCACCGATCACAACAGATAAAGCACAGCTGGTTGTCAGCGAAGACAGAAAAGTCTATACCATTGTGATTCCGGAAAATTATGGACACAAAGATAATCAGTATATTGCAAAGGTGACATTTTCTGATGGAACCGTTGCAAAGAAATCTTTTGTAGTGGAATACAATCCGCCGCGGATTACAGAGCAGAAAGTAGAGCGAATCTCAGAGACTTCTTTCCGATATAGTTTTGTATCGGATGAGAGTGGAACACTTTACTACGGAACATATAACTTTAATGGTTCCTATAACTGGGAGAACAATACACCGACCGGAGATCAACTGGTAGGTGGTGAGATCGCTTCGTCGCAGATTCAGATGCACAGTGGATATAACCAGGTGGAGATCTCCTATAATGGAACCGATAAGGACTATTTTGCGTTGCCTGTAGATGTTTACGGCAACTATGCAGGCTATACAGAACATGATAAGATTCCGGCATATGTGCCGCAAGTTCCGGAAGAACCGAAGCTTGCAATTGAATCGATTTTCTATAATAAAGAAGAGTCGGATTATGGAACCTGTCTTGATGTTACGTTTACAACAGCAATTGATGACTTTCCGGATCAGCGACTGATTAAGTTTGAAGTGATCCAAGGGACATCTGTAGGGAAAGTGTTGTTGGAGACAAGCTTTTTAGATGAAAGCTATACAAAACTTCGCATGCGTACGCTGAATGGAGCATTTGGTCCGGGAACTTATAAAGTCAGCATGTATGTATCGAAAGATGGACAGCTGCAAAAAGTAGAAAAAGAATTTATCATTGACTGATCACAGGAGGATCTGGGAGCAATACTTCCAGGTCCTTTTTCGGAAAGGAGAAGAGGAATGCGATATCAGATTGCGGATTGCATTGTAGAGTATGAGCCGATCTATGAGTTTCTGAACAAGAAGATGGAGTCATACCGTTTTGATGGAGATGCGAAGACGCAGATCACACTGACGATGACAGAGGAACTCTGTATACAGAAGCAGGCAGAGCAGCCTCATCTGACATTAGAAGAGTGTGAATATATTTTTGTGGGATTGGAATTTTACCGCAAGCTTCTTTTGCAAGGCGGGATGATGATCCATGCATCTGCGGTGGAAGTGGATGGCAGAGTCTATCTGTTTTCGGCGGACAGTGGAACAGGGAAATCTACACATACAAAACAGTGGCAGAAATATTTTGGAGCTGAGCGGGCATTGATTATCAATGACGATAAGCCGGCAGTCAGAAAAGAAGCGGATGGCTGGGTCGTGTATGGGACACCGTTTAGCGGAAAAACAGATGAGCAGTTGAACCGAAAGGGGAAACTGCAGGGAATCTGTATGCTGGAGCGTGGGAAAACAAACGAGATCAGGCGCATGGATCCTCAAGAAGCGGTGCTGCTTTTGATGCGGCAGACACTCGTTCCGCGCAGGCAGGAGATGGCAGAGAGGCTGCTGGGGATGCTGGATGAACTTTTTCGGGAAGTTCCGGTCTATCAGATGCAGTGTACGATTTCAGAATGTGCGGCAAAGATGGCATATGAAAGTATGAGAGGAGAAGGAATATGAGAATCAAAAATGGATTTTTTATGCGGGAAGTGGCAGGAAAATATGTTGTAGTCCCGGTTGGAGCACAGACAAATGAGTTCAAAGGAATGATTCAGATGAACCAGACGGGGGCTTTTCTCTGGAAAGCGCTTGAGAGGGATCTGACAGAAGAAGCGCTGACAGAGATGATGCTGGATCAATATGAGATGACAGAGGAACAGGCAAAAAACGATGTACATACATTTGTCACCAGACTCTTAGAGGCTGGCATTTTAGAAGCGTAGGCGGAACATACGATGCGCAAGAAAATGGAGCAGATTCTTTTAGAAGACGGGGAATTATTTACAGCGGCATCTGGGATCAGTATGCTTCCCTGCATCAGACCGCAGAAGGATATCTTGCATCTCGTTCGGCCGGAGGGAATCGTGGAAACCAGTGAGGTGATTCTCTATCGAAGGAAGAATGGATCTTATATTCTTCATCGAGTCATCGGAAGAGACACAGAAGGGTATATCCTCTGTGGGGATCATCAGTGGATACCGGAGCATGGAATCCAGGAGGAACAAGTGCTTGGAGTGCTGCGAGGATTTTATCGGGGAGAGGATTATGTCGATTGCAGAAAGGATAGGAGATATCGGATCTATGTAAAGATTTGGTGCAGTTCAATCCGAGCGAGAAAATGGATCATAAGACTGACAGATCTAGTGTGGAGAGGATGGAAAGGATTGAGAGGGAAATGGAACAAAAACCGATAAGCTGGATCTATCGATGCAGCAAAAACCATCTGTGGGCAGTTGCACTATTGGCAGTTGTCAGCGCAGCCATTGCCGGAAGTTTCCTTCTGCTTGCACTGATCTCCAGCGCACTTCTTGATGTGGCATCCGGCAGCAGACAAGGAAGCCTTTGGAGAGATTGTCTGATCCTTGTAGGGCTCATTGGCCTCCAGGCGATTCTGAATATCGTAAACAGTAATATCCGTGTCCGTGTTTCAGGCAAACTGGAGATGGAACTGAAGCGCAGAATGTTCGCGGTGATTTTAAGGAAACCGTATCTGGAGATCAGCGGTATTCATTCTGGAGAAATTATGAATCGACTGACAAGTGATGTAGAGCTTGTAGTTGCAGGGATTGTCGGTATTTTGCCACAGCTGATCTCTCTTGGGACAAAACTGTCTGTGGGGCTGCTGATTCTATTTCGGATTGATTTTCGATTTACGCTTGTGATCTTGCTGATTGGGGTTGTGGTATGTATCGGAAATAGGATTTACAGTGAGAGATTTCGCCATTTTCATAAGGAAGTGCAGGAAAGTGGAGGGCAGGTGCGTGCATTTTTACAGGAATGTATCGAAAACCTTATGGTCATCAAGTCTTTTTCCAATGAAGAAATGATGGAACAAAAACTCACCAATTATCAGGAGATCCATTATCAGATAAAAAAGAAGCGGAATGCAGTCAGCAATCTGGCGAATACCATCGTCTATGTCATGTTTACGGCAGGATATTATGCGGCTCTGGCATGGGGTGCGATTCAGATTTCCAGAGGATTGCTGACCTTCGGGACATTGACAGCTTTTCTACAGATCATCGGGCAGATCCGGGCGCCGTTCCGAAATATTTCCGGGCTGATTCCTCAATATTATAGTATGATCGGATCGGCGGAACGATTGATGGATTTGGAGCAGATCGAGGAAGAAGAGGCGTCTTCCATGGAAGAGGATTTTGAAAAGATTTCTGAAGAGATGCAGGCGATTGTCTTTGAAGAGGTTGGATTCTCCTACGAGAACCGAAGCGTGCTGGAACATTTTTCTGTACGTTTGGAAAAGGGAAGTCTGACGGCAGTTGCCGGTCCTTCTGGTGCAGGCAAAAGCACGATGATGAAGTTGCTGCTCGGTTTGCTTCAATGTGAGGAAGGACAGATTTATTTTGATCTTGGGAAGAAAAAGATACCGGCGGATGCCGGGACAAGAAAGATGTTTGCCTACGTGCCGCAAGGGAATATGATCTTATCAGGAACCATCCGTGAAAATCTTGTTTTTTCCGGAAGACAGGTATCGGAAGAGGAGATTTGTACGGCGGCAAAGATGGCATGTATCTGGGAATATATTCAGGGGCTCCCTGATGGATTGGATACGGTGCTGCGGGAAAGAGGAAATGGACTTTCCGAAGGACAGGTCCAGCGGATTGCAATTGCGCGGGCACTCTTAAGTGATGCGCCGGTTCTTCTCTTGGATGAATGCACCTCGGCGCTGGACGAGAAGACAGAAGAACAAGTGTTAAACAATTTAAAACAGATGAAATCAAAGACCATTTTATGCATTTCCCATAAGGTGGCAGCATTCGCATGTTGTGATCATAAAATCGTATTAGACGGATCCGGCAATGCTGAGGGAAATTAGACAATCTTTTGGATGGGAAAGAAAAGTGATAAGAAGGAGAGACAACGAATGCAGAGAAAAAAGAGGATAGCAGGTGCAATCGCCGGAATTGGATTTTGCATACTGCTTGGAAGTGGGATCGCTTTGTGGGAACACTTCCAGGGGGATGCGAAAGAACAGCAGAAGAAAACACCGGTGTCGGATGAGGTGGCAGAGATTGAGAATCTCAATGCACGTGACCATGTGTTGGATCTAAATCATCTTTTTGAAGAAGAGGATGTTACCTGGAAAGAAAAGAGAGCGCTGAAGAAAGATGCACAGAAGCAGGCAGAAATGTCTGACGGAAAGAAAAAATCAGCGGATAAAAAGAAAGACACCAAGAAAGATACTGAAAAAGAAACAGAAGGAAAATCAGAGGTGCCACAGAAGCCGAATGAGGAACCGCAGCAGCCGCAGGAGCCAAATGGGGAACCAGAAGTGCCGCAGCAGCCGCAGGGACCAAATGAGGAACCGGAAGCGCCACAGGAGCCGCAGGGACCAAATGAGGAACCGGAAGCACCACAGGAGCAACAGGGACCAAATGAGGAACCGGAAGTGCCACAACAGCCGCAGAAACCGACACTGCCGCAAGTGAGTGAGCCGGGGTGGATTACAGGAATATACTAAGGAAGGATTAGAGTATGAAACAGAGGAAAAAGAGTTTGGGCATCTGGATTTTTTTGCTGCTTTTGTTCTGGGGACAATGGATAGTTCCGGTCAAAGCATCCGGACCTGAGTTGCGGGATGTAGATATGCAGATGTTGGGTGGACAAATCCGGACGATTACTCCGATGGGATTAAGAATGATCGGTTGTATCAAGAAGTCTTATCTGCAAGAATTGGAGAGCAGTGGTGCAGTCGTAGAATATGGAATGGTTCTGCTTCCTAAAACATATCTAGGGGAGCAGGAACTGGAACTGGACCGCAAATATCTTTACAATGGTGCAGTGTACAAGCCGGCTAAAGTAACGGCAGTTAAAAAGTTTTCAGAAGATGACGACAGAATCTATTTTACAGCGGTTCTGGCAAATCTTTCGAAAGAGCGATATAAAAATGATTATGCTGCCAGAGTCTATGCAAAGATTACAAGAACGATTTCCAATGAAGAAGGATCTTCGGAGAAAAAGACGGAGATTGTATACAGTGACGATACAGTCAACCGCCAAGTCTATCAGATTGCACAGGCGGCAGTGGACGGAACGACAGAGACAGAGGAAAATAAGGAGTGGCTGCGGGAAAACATTTTGAATCCGGTAGACCAGCCGGAACAACCGCAGGAAGAAGAAAAGAAAATTCCATTTGAACTCGGAACCGTTTCCGGTGTTACGCTGTATCACAAGACTGGAATCGG
>OLIX01001727.1_pt1 | contig 17869 bp, 19 predicted proteins | sample 1601331 | NCBI WGS metagenome assembly OLIX01 (sample SAMEA2452120, study PRJEB22498) | human gut metagenome | biome: human feces; feature: human gut; material: feces | place: Australia | collected 2012 | reverse complement strand
AACTACAACCAAACCTCAAACTATGAAAGATGCATTTGTCCGAATGCTTACTAATTATCTTGAAATATATAATTAATCTATTCCTTTTTTAGTAAACGGCTTTTCCATGGTTTACATGAGAATCAATGACTTACAAATGTTTTTCATAATTGTTTGTAGTTTGCTATGTCTTTATAATCATGGCCTATACAGTCTCCGTCCATAATGAGCATTATCGGTAAACGGCAAAATCATTATTTTGTATGTGAAGATTATAAAAAAATTTAATTTGCTTTGTGCTGTAAAGCTGTTGATTTATATTTGCACAATATTATTAACGCTGCCGTAAGGTCTGACGCAACGACACGGCTAATTTAACACTGTTACACAGCATACCCAAAAAACGATGAAACGCCAAGGCAACATACTGATATGCATGCTGCTGTCGCTCATGGTGACGGTGGGCGGAGTCGGGTTTGTGATAGTGAAATGCTGCTGTAAGGGCAATATGGCAAAGGCCGAATGCCGCAGCAAATGCCACACACAACACGGCAAACATAACATCGCAGCCAAGCCTTGCGCCAAGACAATTGTAATGAAACTTTGGCCGTCGGCCACGGGACTTCAAAAGCAGGCATACGTGCCCGATGCTCCGGCAATGATGCTGCCGCCGTATCAGGCAGTGATGTATGGCCACATACCCGTAACGGCATACTATATCAGCAGGTATGCAGCGAGGTTGCTTCACGCACCTCCACGGCTGTATCTGGCCATGATAAGAGTGTTGATAATCTGATTTTATCCTGTTTTTATTATCATATTTTCCACTGCGTCAAGCGCAAAAACATACACGCCTGACAAGGCAATATAGTCTAAAGCCCCAAAAGCAATACAAAGTCGTAATGAGGGGACAAATACATAAGCAACTGAGGCACAGACAGACGTCAGGCAGGAAATGACAGAACAATAAAAACGGATAGGAACAATGATTACAGATGGATATAAGACTTACTGCAGCGGAAGCCGCACCGGCTGCCTGCACCACAATATACACCCACAACGGTACGGCCGGATTGGCAGCTGACAGCATAAGCCATAAAGACAGCATAGACAGAGAATATGCGCTGAACGGAGTGACAGCTGCGGCGCACTGCTTCGGCACAACACGCATGGACGGAGCCATAAACGGATTTAACATGAACCGTGAGGAGATGTTCGGCGCGGCATGCTGCTATCCTGACAAGAGTTTTATGTCAAATCCATCAGTAAACGTCAGCTATAACGACGCCACTACGGGCGCACGACAGATAAGACAGCTGGAATTGTCAGGCAATTACGTACTGATGATGACAGAGAATTTAATTTAAACCAAATAAAAAAATAAAGTTATGAAACGAAACCTTTTATTATTAACATTGGCGCTGTGCGCTATCACAAGTTTTGCAAAAGATATCAAAAACATTGTAGTAACAACAAATCCACAGATGCATTGTGCATCTTGCGAGGACAAGATAAAAAATAACATGCGCCTCGAAAAAGGCATAAAGGGCATTGAGACAAATATTAGCCGACAGGAGGTTACGCTTACTTACGATGCAGACAAGACAACACCCGAAAAATTGATTAAGGGATTTGAAAAAATCGGATACACTGCGACAGAGAAGACAGACGATAACAAACAACAGACAATTTGCAACAAGAAACAAAATTGCTGTAAGAATGGACAGAAAGGATGCGACAAGAAACAAGGAAAATGCGAGAATAAGCTGAATTGCTGCAAAAATGGACAGAAAGGATGCGACAAGAAACAAGGAAAATGCGAAAATAAGCTGAATTGCTGTAAAAAAGGACAGGAAGGATGCAACAAGAAGCAAGGCAACTGCGAAAATAAGCTGAATTGCTGCAAAGATGGACAAGTAGGCTGCAACAAGAAACAAGGCAACTGCGAAAATAAGCAGAATTGCTGCGAAAACGGACAGAACAATTGCGACAAAAAGCAGAACAAATGTAAGCAAGACTGCAAGAAATGCAGCAATACTGAATGTAATGCAAAGAAATAAGACGCTGACAGACTGAAACAAGCACAACAACAATGGGGGATGCAACTGCCGGATTAGACATAGGCAGACGCATCCCCCGTTTATTTTATATTTGCCTGATTGACTGTATAAGTTACACGGCGGTTTTCAACAAAAAAGCGCGACACAGCAGTATGTTCTGATTTTTATCCGTAACTTTGCATTTCGGAATATAGATAAAGATCTTACTTAAGGAAAGTAATAATGAAGAAACTTCACCCCATAATGTTCGCAGGAACCGGCAGCGACGTCGGCAAGAGCGTGGTGGCAGCCGGATTCTGCCGTATATTCAAACAAGACGGATACAGTCCGGCACCGTTTAAGGCGCAGAACATGGCTCTCAACTCTTACGCCACGCCCGACGGACTGGAGATAGGACGGGCGCAGGCTGTGCAGGCCGAGGCGGCAGGACTTAGTCCGCACACGGACATGAATCCGCTGCTGCTGAAGCCTCAGACAGACAAGACGTGTCAGGTGGTGCTCAACGGGCGGCCGATAGGCAACCGCGACGCATACAGCTACTTCAACCCGAAGGGACGCGACGTGCTGAGAAAAGAAGTGAACGCCGCGTTCGACAGACTCAACAGCCGCTATAATCCTGTTGTTATGGAAGGTGCCGGCAGCATATCTGAAATTAACCTGCGCGAAACCGACCTTGTGAACATGCCGATGGCGATGTATGCCGGCGCCGACATAATACTCGTTGCCGACATAGACCGCGGAGGAGTGTTCGCAAGCGTCTACGGCTCGGTGATGCTTCAGCGTCCCGAAGAGCGCAAGCGCATAAAAGGCATAATTATCAACAAGTTCAGGGGCGACCTGCGACTGTTTCAGCCGGGCGTGAAGATGATTGAAGATTTGTGCGGAGTGCCCGTAATAGGAGTGCTGCCCTACTTCAAGGACATATTCGTTGAAGAGGAAGACAACATGCAGCTGGCCACAAAGGCACGCCATGCCGCCGGCAACGGCAAGGTGAGCGTGGCAGTGGCGTTGCTGCGGCATATAAGCAACTTCACCGACTTCAACAAGATTGAGCGCGACAGTCGTGTAAATCTGTATTATGCCGACAGTGCCGAAGACATAAGCAAGGCTGACATAATAATAATTCCGGGCAGCAAAAGCACAATAGCCGACCTTAGCTATCTGCGCAAAAGCGGCATGGCACAGGCAATAATAAAGGCTGCCGAAAGCGGAAAGACCGTTGTTGGCATCTGCGGCGGCTATCAGATGATGGGCACGACGATAAGCGACCCCGAGGGCATTGAGGGCAGCATAAGCTGTATGCCCGGACTGGGACTGTTGCCGATGCACACAGTGATGAACAAGGAAAAAACCACGACACAGGTGAGATTCGGTCTCAACGGCGACAACAGCTGCGACATGGAAGGCTACGAGATACACAACGGACGCACCGAAGCCGACGGTGGCAGCGACATAAAGCCGTTGTGCATAAAAGAGGACGGAACGCAAGACGGATGCATGGCCGGAGAAAGATGTATGGGAACATATATCCACGGAATATTGGACAACAGCAGATTTATAGATTTTCTGCTGCATCCTTACGCTCAAACGCAACATTCGCAGAGCGAGACAGACAACTGGAAACGGTTTAAGGATGAACAGTACGACAAACTGGCTGAACTTATACGCAGCAATGTTGACATGAAACTGGTTTACGAAATTCTGCAAAACGACAACGATGATTAACGGACACGGTGACGACCTATATAAATATAATGTTGAGGTGAAGTCGAACTTCAGCTCAAACATCTACTCGCATGCCGACCTCAACGGTCTTAAAAAGCATCTGGCATGCAGCATGGACGTGATAGGCAGCTATCCAGAACCTGAGCCTTACTCGCTCGAAAAAGCCTTGGCTGAAGAATGTGGAATAAACAACGACGAGATAATGGTAACCAACGGAGCAACCGAGGCCATATATCTCGCGGCAATGATGACAAACGCAAGGCAGGAGAACGGCAACAACATTAATCTGATAAGCATGCCGACATTCAGCGAATATGCCGATGCCTGCAGGATGTTCGGCGGAAAGGTGATGAGCGACGAAAACGGATATGAGGGCAAAGCCACCCACTGGATGTGCAACCCGAACAACCCGACAGGCTCGGTGATATGCGGCAACGAACTGCTCCGCATTACTGAAAGCCACAAGGATGAGATATACGTGATAGACCAAAGTTATGAACACTACACCACGCTGAAACTTATTTCTGACCGCGAGGCTGCCGATGCGGGCAACATCATTCTGCTACACTCAATGACAAAGCAGTTCTGCATACCCGGACTGCGTCTCGGATACGCAACAGCCTCAGCCAGACTGATTAGCCGCTTAAAGGCTCTGCGCCATCCCTGGAGCGTAAACGCACTGGCTATAGAAGCAGGACTTTACCTCATAAGGAATAAAGAAAAGGCTATATCTGATGCAGACCTGTTGCTCGAAGAGGCACAAAGGCTGAGAAACGAACTGAACAAGATTGACGGAGTGAGCGTAAGATCGACAATGACAAACTTTATGCTCGCAAGTATAAGAGGGCGAAAGGCTGCAGACCTGAAGGATTTTTTGGTTCAAAATTACGGCATACTGATACGCGACGCATCCAACTTTGAGGGACTTGACGACTCGTATTTCAGAGTTGCGGCACAGACACGAGCCGAAAACGACATGCTCACTGAAGCCATAAAAGACTTTATGAGTAATGACAGATACATCAAATAACGAAAGAAACGCAACAGAACAAGTAAGGAAATGACATCAGTAATATCAATAATAGCCGGATGGATTGCCGACCGGTTGCTGGGCGACCCTGAGCGTCTGCCCCACCCCGTAGTGCTGTTCGGCAAAGTGATTGCAGCCGGAGAGCACCGGCTCAACAAGGGCAATCACCGCAAAATTAAAGGTGCGGTAATGTCATTGTCGCTCACAATCGTAACATTCGCCATTACGGCGGCAATTCTATTGGCTGCCGAAAGGCTGTCTGACATAGCCGCAATAGTCATTCAGGCCGTTCTGATATTCTATTGCCTTGCCGGACAAACATTGATAAAAGAGGTGAAAGGCGTATTCAAGGCACTCGACACATCACTCGACTGCGGTCGCAAGCAGGTGTCGCGAATAGTGGGACGCGACACATCTCAGCTGACTGACAATGAGGTAAGAAAAGCCGCTCTGGAAACTCTTGCTGAGAATCTGAGCGACGGAGTCATCGCCCCGGTGTTCTGGCTCATCATACTCGGAGTTCCGGGAATGGTGGCATATAAGATGGTAAACACGCTTGACTCTATGATTGGCTACCGCACCGAACGGTATAAAGACTTCGGTATGATGGCGGCACGCACTGACGACGTGGCAAACTTTATTCCTGCCCGACTCACTGCCTTGCTCATGGTACTTGTAGCAGGAAGACCTTCGCTGCTAAAATTTGTGGCTGCCAACGGACGAAAGCATGCCAGTCCGAACAGCGGATACCCTGAAGCAGCCCTGGCAGGAATACTAAACTGCCGTTTCGGCGGAGGACACACCTACTTCAACGAATACTTCTACAAGCCATACATAGGCGACAACGAACGGCAACTGACAACAGAAGACATGAAAAAGGCAGTGAAGACAAGCCGTAGAGCCGAACTGGTTATGTTGTTGATAACACTTGCGGCAGAAACAGCACTTGCAGCAATAATATAAGTGTGAACAGAAATGGATTTACAGTTGACAAAATACTCTAAAAACATCAATATGAACATAAAAACAAGTGTTTGACAAATAAAATTAATCAAAAACCCAGAAATATCCTTGGTTTTTACGCAAAAAGGATGTACCTTTGCAAAAGTTTTTGCGAAAAGGCTAAAAGGTGATGCTAAAACATACATTTTATGCCACAGCAAAAACATAAAAAGTCTGCGCCTGTGGCGGAATTGGTAGACGCGCTAGACTTAGGATCTAGTGGCTGGTGTCGTGTAGGTTCGAGTCCTATCAGGCGCACAGATAATAAAAAGAGGTGAAAAGTCAGTAATGACCATTCACCTCTTTTTTCATAGAAATAAATGTATTTTTCTATAAAATGCTAATAAACAGGGGATAAAAACATCACATTTAGACATAAAAAGCGAAAAAAACATATACACAAAAATTAGCCAATTAAGCACATACAGAGCAAAATAAACACACTTTGACACAAAAAAGGAAAATAAACTTACATATTGCGCTTGTGAAATAAAAAAGAATTCGTATATTTGCAACATAGATTTAAAAAATTAATTAATAATTAACCAAAAACAGAATCGACTATGAAAAAGATTTTATTAGTAGCTCTGTTTGCAATAGTTGCAATAGGCGCAAGTGCACAAAAGAACTTCACTATATGGTGGGGTGGTAATGTTTCTGACGTAGACGGCGATTTTAAAGCAAAATCAGAATTCAAAGCTTTAAATATCGGTTTATCTTATACAGCTCCAATTGACGACACGTTCGATTGGTCGGTAGGTGCTGCTTATGTTACTAAAGGATGCAAGGACTGGGATCCGGGATTCATACAGATTGAAGGAAATGGTGCTTGGAACTTTGTAAAAAACAGCGACGCCAAGGTTGGTATCTTTACTGGTCCTTACTTAAGTTTCCTCGTAGTTAAAGATGACTTGGAAAGCGCCAATACCTTCGATATAGGATGGCAAGGCGGCTTGGCTGCAGCATATAAATTTTTATCATTTAAAGTAGGCTATGAATATGGTTTCTGCAATCTTGTTGAGGACATAGACGGAAAAGCAGGAGACTTCTTCTTCAGAATAGGATTTAATTTCTAATTGCAATATAAACAAAAACGTCCGGTCAATGAGCCGGACGTTTTTTATTTATCAGTATTTGTTGTAAATTAAATAATCTCTGTATTATTAAGATACTTCAGCCAAAGCCAATAACTAGACATTATCATCCACTAAGATATACACAAACGCTTGTTATCAAAATTATATCGCACTGAAACGCTTGATAAGCTTGCGACGATAAAAGCGGCCGACCTTGACATAGTCGATGTTGTCAAACGGCGGATAAAAGCGGCAAATGTTGTCGCACACCTCCAAAAGATAGTTTATATTAATTATGTATTTCTGGCTAACCTGTATGAAACTGCTGTCTATTCCGAGAAGCACATCCTTGTTGACATTGCGTTTCAGTCGCAAAGGCTTATCGCATCCGGCAGCCACAGCCACCCAAACACGCGTGTCGTGATCGTAAGAGAACACGCAGATATCGCGTATCTGAATCAGGCGGAAGTCAACGGTGTTAGTGTAAAACAGCAGTTTTCCTTCGTTGATCTTAACGATCTCATCCTTTGACACATCCATTTTACCATTCTCGCGCTCATCGTAAAAACGGCTTATAACAGTGTCAAGTTCCTTGTCGTCAACAGGTTTCAACAGAAAATCAAAAGCCTTATTACGGAAGGCAGGCAGCATATAGTCGCTGTAGGCTGTATATATTACCACATAACACGGCCATTCAGCCTGGTCGTTAAATTGAGAAAGAAATTCAATTCCTGTCATGTCAGGAAGTTCCACGTCAAGAAACAGCAGTTCAGGTTTATGTCTCATTATCATCTCGAGACCTTCCTCTCCCGTTCCGGCTGTTGCAACGACATTAACATCCGGATACTTCTGGAGTTTCTCTATCAGATTGTCTATTGCAGTTTGAGTATCATCTATGATTATTGCGTTCATAATTTGCTAATGTTTGCTATGGTCTGATTCTTTAAGTCCAAGCGGCAAGCTCAACGAAACTTCACACCCGGCCACCTTTCCGTCGGTACCGGTTACGTTTCTTATGCCGAGTCTTATCTTACGCTTGTTGTCACGGTTTATAATATTTATCGAACTACGTATCACCTTAAGTCCCGTACCCGTTGAATTAGGGTCGCTGTGCCTGATGTCAAATCCGGCTCCGTTGTCAGTAACAGTAATGTTGCACCGTGCGCTGTCTGCACATACGCACACCTTCAGTGCCTTATGTCCTACCCGCCGCTTCAGTCCGTGCTTTATTGCGTTCTCAACAAGTATCTGTATAAACATCGACGGCACCATTATGTTTTGAAGCACATCGTCGGCAGGAGCGTCAATACTGAAGTCGAAATCATCGCCAATGCACGAACGCTCAACACTAATATAATAGTCGACAAAGCCTAATTCCTCCTTCAGCGACACATAATATTTGCCAGACATCTTAAGGTTGGCCCTTATAAGTTTGGCGAGAGTCATAAGTTCGCTGGCATCCTGTTTGTCAGTTTTAGATATACTGTTGTTCAATACATTAAATATGAAATGAGGCGAAATGCGACTACGGGCGTTGGCAAGTTTCAGCTGCATTAGCTGCATGTGTGTCTGCAGTCTGCGCTTGCGCATATATGTGAACAGATAAAGAAACAGCAACACAAGCACAACAGCAAGCAATACCACCCCATAGAAGCTCCATTGCGCCTTACGTATGTCAGCGTCTTTTTCCTGCAAAGCTATCTTATGATGAAGTTGCAGCGTATCCTGCGTGTAGCGCATCATTATTTCCGAAGTTCTCATGTTCACGGTATTGTGCTTCAGCGAGTCGTTGCGGGCAATGCTTCCAAGCAGGTTTTCGTATGCTTTCTTATAGTTTCCCGTCTTTGCGTAATATTCGCGCAGATATTTTTGGCGTATGTTCACAAGGTTGAAGTCAAGCAAAGAGTTTATTTTTTCATTTGCCAACACTCTTCTGACTTCGTCTACCCGTCCTTTTTTCAGAGCCAGTCCGATGCGTATCGTATGGCAATAGTACATTGCAGTGGCATCGCCCTTACTGCTGAAAAAACGTTCAGCCTCATCAAGACATTTATATGATTCTGCCGTATTGCCGAGGTTCAAATAAACATCTGCCATGTTAAGCTTGCACAAATACATGTCATAACTGTCCGTCAAACTGTTTTCCTCAAGCAACTTCTTCATCCTCATGAATGTGGTAAGCGCTGCTGGATAGTCTTCGGCGTAATAATAATAATTGCCGTAATTGTTCAGAAAATAAAGTTTCATGTTAAACGGCATGAGGTTGAAGTTGCGGTCGGACACCTTATAGCAATGCAGGGCCTCGTTGAAGTCGCCAAGGTTAAGATATATACGTCCAAGACCAACATACAGACTTACATTGACTTTAGGCGGAAGACGCAGTGAGTCAGACAGATAAAGGGCACGCCTGTACCATATTGCCGCATGCGGCATATCGTTTATGCCCACATAGGCATCGCCCAAATTTGCACATACGTCAGGAAGACGCGACTCCATATCGCTGCCGAAAAGATAATTATAAGCCTTATGGTAAATGTCGATTGTCTCGTGCGAGTTATAATGAAACTTGTGATAATATGCACCCTTTGTGTTATACAAGAATCCCAGCATTCCTCTTACACGAGGTGTCAACTTCTGGCGCTCAAGAAAACTGAAAGGACCTTCCCAATCGAGTTTTAGCGTGTCAGGCACATCGAGTGAAACACTGTAACGGAGATAACGAAGATAATAATCGTAATAATCAAGACTGTCTGATGACTTTTTCAAGCCAAGCAGCATTGTATCCAATACATTATCCGACTTTACGAACATCGAGTCGTCAAGCCGCTTAAGAGCATCCTGATGTTCGGGCGTGCGCTCATCACCGTATTTCTTGCCGCCGGAACATGACGAAAAGCAAAAGCACAACAAGGCTATAGCTGCAGCAATGGCTGCACATCTGCAAATGACAAAGCAAATATGATAATATAGCCTCATAACGTTAATCACATACGTTTGTTGAAAATACTCTTAAACTTTAATTTTATCTATAAACGAAACTAATCCGACACAAAGTTAACAAAAAATTATTTAATAGTAATGTTTCTTTAATTAAAATACGATTATAATAGCCTTTAAAACTTGGTTTTACATCAAATAGTTTAAAGAAAACGCCAATATGTAAACCAACTGTTTACACTTAAAGGATAAACAACAAAAAACGATGCCCGGAAACGGCATTCACATGCAGATTCCGGGCACTATCATCAATTGCTGCAATGCAGCGTTAAAATTATTTTACGTTACCTACTTTTATCAGATATTCGGCAATCTGAACTGCATTAAGCGCAGCTCCCTTGCGTATCTGGTCGCCACTGAGCCAGAATGTCAGTCCGTTCTCGTCGGCAAGGTCTTTTCTTACACGGCCTACATATACGTCATCCTTTCCGGCTGTATCAAGCGGCATAGGATAAACCAGATTAGCAGGATCGTCCTCGAGCGTTACGCCAGGAGCAGCTGCTATAGCCTTCTGAGCCTCCTCTACGCTGATAGGACGCTCTGTCTCTATCCATACCGACTCAGAATGAGCGCGGAGTGAAGATACGCGCACGCACATTGCAGAACATTTAACATCGCTGTGCATAATCTTGCGTGTCTCGTTAAACATCTTCATCTCTTCCTTGGTGTATCCGTTTGGCTGGAACACGTCAATCTGCGGTATCACGTTATAAGCCAGCTGATGCGGGAATTTCTTCACCGTTACAGGCTTACCGTCGATAATCTCCTTATACTGCTGCTGCAGTTCTTCCATTGCAGCTGCACCTGCACCGCTTGCGCTCTGATAGCTTGCAATGTGTATACGGCGTATGTGGCTGAGCTGCTCAAGCGGTTTCAGCACTACAACCATCATAATCGTTGTGCAGTTAGGATTGGCAATGATGCCGCGAGGACGGTTGAGAGCATCCTCGGCATTGCACTCAGGCACAACCAATGGCACATCGTCGTCCATACGGAACGCGCTTGAGTTGTCGATCATCACTGCTCCATACTTTGTTATATCGGCAGCAAACTCTTTTGACGTACCTGCACCTGCAGAAGTGAAAGCTATGTCAACACCCTTGAAATCGTCGTTGTGCTGAAGAAGTTTCACCTCATACTCTTTTCCCTTAAAAACATATTTACGTCCAGCCGAACGCTCCGAACCGAACAGCACGAGGTCGTCTATCGGAAAATTTCTTTCTGCGAGAACGCGAAGGAACTCTTGTCCAACGGCGCCGCTCGCGCCAACAATTGCTACTTTCATTTATTGCTTATTTTTATTATTAAATATATTATTATGCTAATTATTCAATGCAAAAGTACAACTTTTAGCCAAATCGCTGCTAAAATATGATTTTTTTTTGCACTTTTGCATATAGATTTGCAACATAACGAATAATTATGCCGGATATATCTCAATTTTTCCCCATAACAGCCCCGACTCTGATATTCTTCGTCGTGCTGTGTATCATACTTTTCGCCCCGATTATCATGGGTAAGCTGCGCATTCCTCACATCGTAGGAATGGTGCTGGCAGGAGTATTGGTGGGACCTCACGGATTCAACATTCTGGCTAAAGACAGTTCCTTCGACCTGTTCGGGCATGTGGGCCTGTATTACATAATGTTCCTTGCCGGACTTGAGATGAACATGAGCAACTTCAGAAAGAACAGATTCCGCACGTTCACACACGGCATAATGGCGTTCATAATACCTATGGCCATGGGCTTCGCGTTCAACACGACCATACTTAAATACACTTTTCTCACATCTGTACTGCTCGCCAGTATGTACGCGTCACACACGCTCATAGCCTACCCCACCGTGTTGCGCTACGGACTGTCCAACCAGCGCAGCGTAACAATAGCCGTGGGAGCGACGGCCATAACAGACACGCTGACGCTGCTCGTGCTTGCCATTGTGGGCGGAATGTTCAAAGGAGAAATAAGCAGCAGTTTCTGGATACTGCTGTTTCTAAAGATCGCAGTAGTGTTCTTCATCATAATATTCTTTTTTCCGCGCATAGCCCAATACTTCTTTCAGCGCTACGAAGACAACGTAACTCAGTTTATCTTCGTGCTGGCCATGACGTTCCTCGGCTCTGCGATGATGGAGATGATAGGCATGGAAGGACTTCTCGGCGCATTCCTTACCGGTCTTGTGCTCAACAGATACGTACCCAACATATCACCGCTGATGAATCATCTTGAGTTTGTGGGCAATGCCATCTTTATACCCTATTTTCTTATAGGCGTGGGCATGCTCGTCAACGTAAACTCTCTGTTAAGCGGACTTGGCACACTGCAAGTGGCGGGCGGCATGATTGTGGTGGCATTGGTGAGCAAATGGATAGCATCGCTCTTCACACAAAAGATATTCGGCATGAGAGCCATTGAACGTGAGCTGATTTTTGGACTCAGCAACGCCCAGGCAGGCGCCACACTTGCAGCAGTGCTCGTGGGATATAACCTGATAATGCCAAACGGACAAAGGCTGCTCAACGACGACGTGCTCAACGGCACTATCATACTTATTCTCGTTACGTGTGTGTTCAGCTCGTTCACCACAGAGCGTGCAGCTAAGAAGATTGCGCTCGAGACAAAGAGCAACATGCCTAAAGAAAACGACGGCGACGACGAGAAGATAATGATTCCGATGAAATACTCGGAAACAGCTGAAAACCTGATAAAGCTGGCTTCGCTGATGCGCAACCGCAAACTCAACCGCGGAGTGGTGGCACTCAACGTGGTCTATGACGATGACAACCGGCTGCAATACCAGGAACGGGGACGGCAACTGCTGGAACACATAACCAAAGTGGCCAACGGCTCAGGACTTATGGTGCAGACACAAGTCAGGATAGCCACTAACATAACCAACGGCATAAAGCACGCCTTCATGGAGTTTAACGCCTCTGAGCTTATCATGGGCATGCACATCCGCAAAGAGGTGTCGAAAAAATTCTGGGGAGAGTTCATACAGAGCATATTCTGCGGACTAAACCGACAAATAACAATAGTGCAATGTCTCAAACCGCTCAACACCTTAAGGCGCATACAGGTGGCAGTTCCGTCGCGTGCCGAATATGAACCCGGATTCTACCGCTGGCTGGAACGTCTGTCGCGCATGGCAGAAAACCTTGAATGCCGCATACAGTTCCACGCAAAACACGAAACGCTGTCGCTCATTAACGAATATATACAGAACCGCCATCCCGGAGTAAGAGCCGAATACACATACATGGCTCACTGGAACGAGTTGCCGGGACTGGCCGACAATGTGAACGAAGACCACATGTTTGTGGTTATCACGGCGCGCAAGGGTACAATTTCATACAAGAATGCACTGGAACGTCTGCCCGAAGAGATTACTAAATACTTTGCCGGCAAGAGTCTAATGATAATATTCCCCGACCAGTATGGCGAGCCGCTCGGAGCAATGACTTATGCCGAGCCTCAACACCACGAACAGCCAAGTGCATACGAAGTGCTGCTGACATGGCTAAGAAACAAATTCAACATATAAAGAATAACCTGAATAAAAATTTTCTCGATAAAAACGGACAAATACAGAAATGATTGATATAAAAGGAATAACTAAGAGCTTCGGCTCACTGCAGGTGCTCAAGGGCATCGACCTGCACATAGACAAGGGCGAGGTGGTGAGCATTGTCGGACCGAGCGGTGCCGGCAAGACCACGCTGCTGCAAATTATCGGAACGCTCGACAAGCCTGACAGCGGACAGATAATTATCAACGGTACAGACGTGAGCAGCCTCAGCCGTAAAAAATTGTCTGAATTCAGAAATCAGCATATAGGTTTTGTGTTTCAGTTTCATCAGCTCCTGCCCGAATTCACAGCACTCGAGAACATAATGATACCGGCGTTCATAGCCGGAAAATCGCGCAGCGAAGCAAAGAAGAAGGCAGAAGAGCTGCTCGACTTCATGGGACTTTCCGACCGTGCCGGACACAAGCCAAGCGAACTTTCGGGAGGTGAGAAACAGAGAGTGGCCGTGGCACGCGCCCTGATAAACAATCCGGCAGTGATTCTTGCCGACGAGCCTTCAGGAAGTCTTGACTCAAAGAACAAGGAGGAGCTGCACCAGCTGTTCTTCAATCTGCGCGACAAGTTCGGACAGACATTTGTCATAGTTACTCACGACGAGCATCTGGCAAGAATAACCGACCGCACGATAGCCATGCGCGACGGTATGCTCGAAACGGCCGACAACAGCAGCAATGAAGCCGGAGAGACAAGCGAAAGCGAAGAGCCTAAGACCGAGACTGCCGTAATCAACGCCGAGGAGAAAACAGAATAACCGGCTAAGGCAAGCACTGAGGTCATTGACATTTTATAATAACAAGAATAATCATCAATAAAAGAATATGGACTTCATAAAACTTGGTGACTACAACCTCATGAAGGTTGTCAAGAAAGTAGACTTCGGAATGTATCTCGACGGAGGCGACGAAGGCGAAGTGCTGCTGCCGCAGCGCTATGTTCCCGAAGGATGCAAGGTGGGCGACGAGCTTAACGTGTTTATCTATCTCGACAACGAAGAAAGGCTCGTGGCAACCACGCTTAAGCCATTGGCCAAGGTGGGCGACTTTGCCTATCTTGAAGTGGCATGGGTAAACGAGTATGGAGCATTCCTCAACTGGGGACTGATGAAAGACCTGTTCTGCCCGTTCCGCGAGCAGAAGATGAAGATGGAAACAGGCAAGGGCTACATCGTTCATGTTCATCTTGACAGCGAGAGCTACCGCATTGTGGCATCGGCAAAGATAGAACGCTATTTCAGCATGGAGCCGCCTACATATAAGCAGGGAGATGAAGTTGACCTGCTCGTATGGCAGAAGACCGACCTCGGATTTAAAGTCATCATAGACAACAAATATCCCGGACTTGTGTATAAGGATCAGATATTCAAAACCATACACACAGGCGACAGGATGAAGGGATATATTGGCGCAGTAAGGCCCGACGGCAAGATTGACGTGATGTTGCAGCCTACAGGACGCAAGATGACTACCGAGTTCAGCGAAGTGCTGCTGCAATATATGAAGGAGCACAACGGCGTGTGCCGTCTGACCGACAAAAGCCCTGCTGAAGACATCTACGCCACGTTCCAGGTAAGCAAGAAAAACTACAAGAAAGCCATTGGCGACTTGTATAAGCGCCGGCTTATAATATTGTGCTACGACTGCATAAAGCTCACCGGCAACAGATAACCGGCACTAAGAGAAGCCTGAGACACCAAAGGGCAGTCATGTGTATCTAAAACAGACATTAAGTCATAATACTGAATGAACAATGAGAAAATTCAAAAAACTCGTGGCGATAGAGCCGATAAAACTGACTTCAGAAGCTAAAGAGAAACTTAAACTTTACGCTGATGAAGTTATCATGCACAGCGATATGCCTGACACTGACAGTGAGATAACAGCGCGCATAGGCGATGCCGATGCCGTGCTGGTCAGTTTCACAACAACTCTCACGGCCGATATTCTTGCAAAATGCAGCAATCTGAAATATGTAGGAATGTGTTGCTCGCTGTATTCGCCCGAAAGTGCCAATGTTGACATAAGATATGCAGAAGGACACGGCATAACCGTTACGGGAATACGCGACTACGGCGACGAAGGCGTCATTGAATATGTAATAAGCGAACTTGTAAGATGCCTGCACGGTTTCGGTCAGCCGGCATGGCTGGGAGCGCCGAGCGAGATAACCGGACTGAAGGCAGGAATCATAGGTCTGGGCAAATCGGGAGGCATGATTGCCGACGCAATGAAATTCTTCGGTGCCCATATAGGCTACTTCGCACGCAGCCAAAAGCCGGAGGCAGAGGCTAAGGGCTACAGATTCATGCCGCTTGACAAACTTGTTGAATGGAGCGACGTTGTTTTCTGCTGCCTCAACCGCAACACAGTGCTACTTCATGAAAAAGAGTTTAAACTGATGGGCAACCACAAGATTCTGTTCAACACCGGCCTGTCGCCGGCTTGGGACGAACCTGCAATGGCTCAATGGCTAGACAACGACAACATCTGCTTCTGCGACACCATCGGGGCAGCCGGCAGCACAAACATGCAAAATCATCCGCACATGCACTGCATGGGCGTATCGTCAGGACTGACAAAGCAATCGTACGAAAGACTCAGCAACAAAGTCCTGACTAACATAGAGAACTATCTGAAAGATTAAGAAGCTGCTGAACAACAGCCGCTTTACCGGGGGCAATACAAGAAAAAAAATGTGTTGCCGCGGTAACAAAGCAGAGTATAAGCCAACACAAAATAAAAGCTTATGCCCTGCTTTTGTGTGTTCTGCAATAATTATTAACAAATATAAATGCAACGACAATGAAAAGAAAAAAAAGAAGGATAACAGGAATGAAAATGCCTGCAATCAAGAAAGTGAAGAAAAACTGTGCAAAGCTCAGACCTTCTCCACTGACAAATGTAGTATGTAAAAACTTTAGTTTAATTATGTCTTAATTTTCAACAGTAAAATGGCAACAATCAGAATTAAACTTTCTCCACAGTTGATACAACTTGGAGAAAAAGAACTTCTCATCGAAATTGATGAGAGTGTTCTCTCCGGGAAGGTATTAAAGCCCAAAAGCGAGAAATTTTTGTTTATCTACATGGAACAAATAATCAAGGAGCTTGAGGACAACAGACAAATCAGCACTGCCGCCAACTACAAAAGTACGCTGAAAAGCTTTAAGCGGTTCAGAAACGGTAAAAACATCGCATTGAGCAAAATCAACGACAAGGTTATACAGCAGTATGAAGCATATCTCAAAAATGAAGGCATTAAGATGAACACGGTGTCCTTTTACATGAGAGTGATGCGAGCGGTTTACAACAGGGCTGTAGAGGACGGACTGGCAGCAGAAAAGCAGCTGTTCAAAAACGTTTACACAGGGATTGACAAAACCGAAAAAAGAGCAGTACCGCTACAGGCCATAAAGGCGATAAAGGAATTATATATGCCCTCAAGAGCCTTACACTTTGCACGTGACATGTTTCTGTTCAGCTTTTATACGCGTGGAATGTCGTTCGTAGACATGGCATATCTCAAAAAGACAGACCTTGAAAACGGCATACTGACATACAAGAGACGAAAGACGAAACAGCAACTTTCGATAAAATGGGAAAAGTGCATGCAGGATATTGTCAACAAATGGCCCTCGTATAACGAATACCTGCTACCGATAATAACCACTGCCGGTAAGGACGAAAGGACACAATACAAAAGCTGTCAGAAGAACGTCAACCAGCAACTGCGCAAAATATCCAAAATGCTGAAGATGCGCAAAGGCATAACAATGTACGTAGCACGACATTCATGGGCCAGCATAGCCAAAAACATGAACATACCATTGGGGGTGATTAGCGACAGCATGGGGCATACATCACTAAAAACTACACAAATTTATCTAAATGCCATAGACATGGATATAATCAACAAGGCGAACCTGAAGATTATAAAGAGAATTGAAAAAATAAAAGAAAACTCCAGATAACACTTAGAAAACAAGCAATAAGAGACATTCTCACCTGCAATCGACAAATTGGATATTAATACTAACAACACCAACTTTAATGAATGAACCTTAATAAACCTAGTTCGACCAAAACATCAAACCGTATTTCTATAATTAATTTTTTATGTTCAATACTAACAATTTAATAAATTACGAATTAACCTAATTAACGCATGAAAATCAACAATAAAAGAAAGCAGAATTTTTGCAATACAGAAAGCACCTAATATTAAAAGAGGATATATATTTGTTAATGCGTCTTTTTATGCTGTCTAATAGAGTATATAAAAATTACAGCCAATATACATCTATATAAATAATTTAAAGACGTCAAATGCATACAGAAAAATCAATACTAAAATAAAGAGGTAGTGTTTCAAAAAGTGTGTCTGGAAGAAATTCTAAAAAAGGACCAGCCAAA
>OLIX01001712.1_pt1 | contig 17996 bp, 20 predicted proteins | sample 1601331 | NCBI WGS metagenome assembly OLIX01 (sample SAMEA2452120, study PRJEB22498) | human gut metagenome | biome: human feces; feature: human gut; material: feces | place: Australia | collected 2012 | reverse complement strand
GCATTAACTCCGCTGTTTAGTTTGACTATCATATGAATTTACACTACTCTCAAACTGGTTTCTACGCTGAAAATACATATTACGAGTTTGACTATCATATGAATTTACACTACTCTCAAACTATTGTTTATCCATGTTTGTGTCCTCACTTGTTTGACTATCATATGAATTTACACTACTCTCAAACACATTATCGACAGCACAGCAACAGAAGTAAGTTTGACTATCATATGAATTTACACTACTCTCAAACGTAGACGCATTCGGTAAAATTCTTTCTAACGTTTGACTATCATATGAATTTACACTACTCTCAAACCCAAGTGACTTTGCAAATTCTGTGACCTGTGTTTGACTATCATATGAATTTACACTACTCTCAAACATATATCCTTTATCAGATACAGTATTAACAGTTTGACTATCATATGAATTTACACTACTCTCAAACATATAATGAGTGTTAATGGCTTCAAATCTGTTTGACTATCATATGAATTTACACTACTCTCAAACAGCGTGCCAGGAGCATGTTCTTACATTCAAGTTTGACTATCATATGAATTTACACTACTCTCAAACAGCTGTACGCAGAAAAGAGGGCGGGCAAGCGTTTGACTATCATATGAATTTACACTACTCTCAAACGTAAATAGTTAATCGCTGCCCGTTGTACTCGTTTGACTATCATATGAATTTACACTACTCTCAAACTGTTTCAACCGGCTCTCCATATTTTGCATTGTTTGACTATCATATGAATTTACACTACTCTCAAACATATAGAATCGCTGTTCAATGTTATCAACAGTTTGACTATCATATGAATTTACACTACTCTCAAACTCACTTGTAAATGGCACGTACTGCTCATCAGTTTGACTATCATATGAATTTACACTACTCTCAAACATGTTCTTAGGAACACTATACAACAAGAAAGTTTGACTATCATATGAATTTACACTACTCTCAAACGGTCAGTAGCATATCCGCAAGCCTGTATCAGTTTGACTATCATATGAATTTACACTACTCTCAAACTTCTATTACTGAACTCATAGCAATTACAGGGTTTGACTATCATATGAATTTACACTACTCTCAAACTCATAGCTTCCATAAGGGTATCATTGTACAGTTTGACTATCATATGAATTTACACTACTCTCAAACTTGTGGACTAGCAACTGGACAGAAAACATAGTTTGACTATCATATGAATTTACACTACTCTCAAACCTGACGTCGGCAAGGATGTTGATGAAGCAGGTTTGACTATCATATGAATTTACACTACTCTCAAACATTTGTTCAAATTCCAGCAGACGCCGTTGGTTTGACTATCATATGAATTTACACTACTCTCAAACCTCAAATCCGATTCTCACCGAGTAAACATGTTCCTACATAACATGGGTACATTCATAATGATAACATTTTTATTCTAACTTTTAATAATAACACACATATCTTTATCTATAATGGTTACTTTTTCCTCCTCAATAATATCATTACTATCGTGGTTTTCAATTAACAATAAGTATATTTTCTCATAAAACATTTTCTTATACAGCAACTTTAATTCATCTTTTGTAAAATATGATTTTATGTTGACTAAAACAAATACTTTCTTACCAAACACCTCACTAATTACACATATGTAATCAATCAGTTTCTCCAATAAATTCTCAGGATTAGTCTCAAATTTAACATCTAACTGTTTAAAAAGGTCAGTAACATCACCTTCTTGATTACATTGCAATATATACGGCATATTATCCATTACATTAGATACCATGCCCAACATAGATGAATATAATATTCTCCACTCATTCAGCATTTCGCTCTCAACCACACTCTTTTCCATAACAGAATACAGTTTTGTTAAAACTCTTTTTTGATTAAGGTCTGTGGCAAATGGATCTATTATCAATTCTAATTTTTTTGAAAATGGTAATATTTCTCCATTATCTGATAAAATCCAGCCTGAATCATTATCTGAAAGCTGTTCTTTCAATTCACTGACAAAATCTGTGAATTTTTCCTGTTTCTCTAATATTAAGACAGCAACCCTCCCTTCTTCTAACTCTATTGGACATTCAAATTGTTCTTTTACAATCTTCACAATACTATTAACCTCCTATCATCATCCAATGTAGAATTAGTATTTTCTCCTACTATTATCTCCATTTTTGAATATTGTTTCTCAGTAAGTGTTAATATCTGCACCAATCCCTGCGGTGGCTTATTCTTCTTTACATTAGAGACAATTCCATCAACAACAGTAGCATTCAAAGCTAGCTTGCAGTATATAGATTCTTGCATCATCAGAAAACCGCTTTTAATTAAAAATTTCCTAAATTTATTATATTCTCTTATCTGAGATGATGATAAGACGGGTAAATCAAACATTACTATTACTCTCATATATCTATAACTCATTAGAATAAAACCTTATTAAAGACACATCATTATCATTAATAGCATCAAATACACTTTTACAATATATTTTTATTGCATTTACAACATAGTTTCTTTTTCCATCAATTGTAACCTCCTGATTAAGTATATTGACAAGTTGTAACTTTTCTTCTTTCTCAAGCTTTTCTGGTTTCATTTCATATACTTTTCTATCAACAAGTATTCTGAATGGCTCCATTAAGTCTGAACCGAGGTTAAACTGATTAAACATATTATCATGAAACAATCCCAACTGTGTAATATAACCATTAGATACTATTTCTCTGTTGAAAGTTGATAATATTATTCCATATCCATAATTCAATGCTGCATTAATAGGTATATCTAAACTCCTTGAAAAATCCATGCCAAACACTGCGTTAAAATATACCTTTGCAGCATGACCTTCTCGATTAGTTGTATCTCCTGGCTGAATCTCCTTTAAATATTCAGCCAGCATTACATTTTCTTTTTTACCTAAATCTTCTAAAAATCTTTGTTGATTTCTAATTTTTTCTGAGACTATTTCTGTCCACATCATTTTCTTAATTTCAGCAGTCCACCCAACCTGTTGCCTTACTTTTGCACTTGTATCATGGCTTCCATAGTAGCTTACTAATTCTGATGACGGATTTCTTTTTTCATCACAAAATATAACTTTTATTTTTCTCTTAGTAAGTTCACTAAGAAGCCCGACAGTCAGAGATACAGCTGTTGATTCTACTATAAGCATTGATATTTCGCTCAAATGTATCTTAGTTATCTCTGACTGTCTGACTATCATGTAATCCATTTTGTACTCAAGTTTAGCACTATTAGATATGACTACTATACGCCAGCTCATATATTAAGCAGGTCCGTCTCCTGCTTAAACAATCCCGTAACTGATTGATTAACAATTATAACATTGTTACAAGTTGATATAATTTTATTCTTTTTTATTATACCAGTAGCTTTTGCCTCTCCAAGCATACTTAAATCAGCTCCCATAATAGGTTTACATTGAAACAAATGTAATATTTCATTTAAAACTATACATTGACATTCTACTGATAATTGTTCAAATATTTCTCTTTTGTTTTTTAATTTATCAACAGGATTAGCTGGTCTTTTGCTATATATTGTATTGGTTAATTTATCAATAAACGTATCGTAAATTCTTATATTGCTCTCCTGTGTTAAACCATCATACTCTGTAACTGGAAGATTTTGTTTCTTATCCTTCCTTTGAGAATTCTTTTGGATATATTTCTCAAGCTTCTTCAAATATCTTTCTTGTTCTTGTGATACCATTAATTGTACAGCACATTGTAATATTAACTGCTTTCCTGTAGAGCCTCTAAGCAAAACAGGAAAATCATCTATGATCAAATATGTATTTTTCCGTATCTGAGATATCACTACCTTTGGATTCTTTAATCCATACACATTCTCAAAATATTCCATACAACTATTTGAATCATTTAAAAACTGATTTTTCATAAATAAAGGTACGGACTCTATACTTCTTTGTTTATTACCCTTTTTATCTTCTGATTCAATAAGAGTAAAAAATGCTGGTGTTATTGATTTGTATCCTCCATATATGTTTACATCTCGTCCTTTTTTTACTGGCATACTGGCATTTTCATCTTTACCTACCAATTGTTGATTAAACAAACCTCCATTTTGACCTCTTTTAATGGTTGTAACCTGCTGTGTATATTGTATATCCCTCTTGTTTATATTTTTCAACACATCCCTTAGTGTTCCATTATTACCTCTTTTCCATATAACTTTGTCATTCTTAATAAGGTCATAATTAAACATTTGATTAAGACTATATTCAGCATTTCTATTCTTCTTTAACCATTGTAATGGATTGTTAGTGAATTTTTCAAAATATACATTTCCTACAACTATATTAAGATATGCATCTTTTGCATGATGATAGTCATTTAAAGAGCGCACTTTTGTTATCTTAACATTATCCATATTCTTGAAATCTGAAACCAGATTAGCCTTCACATATGCCACTTTTGAATCTGGATACATTCTATTAAATAATCCAATTACAATTTTACTTGACTGCCTTGCTTCAACCAACTGCCTATTAATAAAACTTGCAAGTTCTTCATCAGTAAGTGAATCTTTTCTCATCAATCTATAATACTTTTCTTGTGAAATAAACCCCTTATTTAATAATTCCTTCCAGAAACCGTGCCTGTCTTTCTGTATTTCACTCGAAATCATTCCATTGCTTTTTTTAGCATTAAGTTCTCTTTTTACCAAAACAAGATTATCCAACGAATCGTCTTTTGTCTTTGATTGCGGATAAATGTGATCTCTATCATAAACATTTGCATCTGACAACCTTGACAAATCTATAGGTTCTCCCGAATACATGCATCTACCCATCTGTGTATAATACAGATATAATTTAATACTGTGAAAATCATCCTCTGGTCGTTGTTCTAATTCTTTTTTCCAATCCTTTGATTCGTCTTTACAACTTTCATACAAGCTTATTAATCTATCTTTTCGGGATACTGTACGCTTCTTTTCGCCAGCTCCTCTTGCAACTTCTACAAATATTTTAGCAGGCTCTTTTCCCATAATTTTTCTTATCTCTTCAGAAATTAATATAACCTGCCATACTGCTCTCTTAATAGAAGGCGAAGCAGCAATATCTTCAACAATATCCTTATATGAAATAGTCGCTATTTCTTTCATATTTTTATTGTTAATATTTTCTATTGTCTCTGAAAATGTATATTTCTGTCCTAAAAGCTGCATTAAATTATCCTGCGTGTCTCTCAGCGCACCTATTACCGTCCTAATCTCTCCGGTTTCTTTATCAGCACCTTCTATTTCACCCAGAAACTTTCTTGAGAGTCTTCCCCAGCCTTGATATTTTAATCTACTGACTTTTTTAATTTCTTCATCTGATATCTGATTGTCATCATACTGTTTTCTGATAACTCTTTTTAAGATTGATATTTCATCACCATATACTGTAATCCATAAAATTATCTGTTCCACCATAATCTTAACAGAATAATTATCAATCTTATCTCCCAGTATTTTTTTAAAATCAAGATATGAAGACATCGAACTTTTAAAATTTATATCAAATCCGGTGATTTCCTCATCGTCATTTATCAATCCTTCACTTTTTAAATACTCCCTTAAATTCCTACCTGTAACCTTCTTTTTCTTTTTAAACAAATTTTCGATAATGTCTTTTTTCAATTCAACATTCATTTTATTCGCACCAATTTTGACATTATTCAATTCATTTAACACATTAAACTCCTCATAAAGAAGTGCATGTTTTGGCAAAACATCTTCTCCAATGAGATATGTACATTTATTAGTCATTTTTCTAATAAATTTTTCTGCAGAAGCATCTTTATCTACTTTATTGTCAAAATTCCATGGTGTAATCTTACCATCAGATTTTCTTACCATCCAAGAATTAGTATTATTATAACTATTCAAAGGTCCCACATAGTATGGAACTCTAAACTCAAATATTTTAATAATCTTATCTGATACAGATAAACCATCTGCATCTTTTACACCCAAGAATGGCATATATTTTTCTGCTTTTGCTAAAATATCTTTTAATTCAATTTCTTGCACTTGATATGGTATCACTCCATTATCCTTTGATACCTGAATAGGAAGTATAGTATCTGCCTGAATTTCTTGTTCTATGAATTCATATTCAGACTGATTACTGACCGTCTTTTCTATCTTTCCCAATTGACCCTTTAAATTTTTTATAAAATCTTCTCTATTGCATCTTTTTATATTCTTTTTGTTTCCGTTAGAATTTACAAATCCTACATATGCACAATAATTACTTTTTCCTTCATCAACGAAAAATTCTTTATAGACTTTATGATTTTCCTTAAATAATTGTTTTAAAATTCTCAAATCTTCTTTGTGCTTATCATATAAATTAACCTTTGCAACTGACAAATATGATTTTCCATTTATTTCCCCATCATCTAGGATGTCTGCTAATATCGCCCAATCGTATACACATTTTATAATATCAATAACACCACATCGTTCACCTAATACATCTTCTAATTCAACCCGAAGCGTTTCATAAGATGATTCAGAAAAAGATATACTTGGCTTATCTATTTCTAATAAAGATTCATCATCAAATATATCAGCTACTTTTGCTTTCATTCCAGTAATAAGTGTAACTATTGACTTTATCTGTTTATTACTCTTATCAACATTTAATTCATTAAATATTTCATTGCATTTATCTCTTTTGGATTTCTTCTTATCTTTAAGAATTTCAGCTATTTTTTCTTCTGAATGACATACTAATTCTATTTCAAACTCATCTCTTAAGCATATCTTTAAATTATCAAATACAGAATGAAAAGATGTTGCGTTATTGACTGAACCTTGAAACAAAAAATGTCCCCTGTGCTTAACTATATGATGTACAGCAAGATATAACAGTCTGACGTCAAATTTCCTATCTTCCATAAGTAACGCTTTTCTTAAATGATATATTGTTGGAAATTCAGAATAATAATCAATATCAGAATAATCGTCATCATTAAACAATGTATATTTTTGTCCATTCGTTTTATCCGTTAATATCAATGGGCTTTCTTTCATTTTTACAAAAAAAGATTGATCAACTTTAGATATTTCTTCAGAAAACAATTCCTGTAAAAGCTGTATTCTCCATGCTCGTCTTTGAAGTCGTCTTCGACCACTTCTGAATGTTCTTCTTTCAGCTGCAGTCTGAGCTTCGTCAAACAACCTGCTTCCCCACATGTTTTTTCCATTAAATTTGAGGATATTATAATTTTCATCTGTTACAGCATATCCCACAGATTCTGTTCCAATATCTAATCCTAAATAATAATCTTGTTCCCTTCTACTTTTCATAATGTACCTCTCTTTTTTAGTTGACTATAAATAAAATATGTTTTATAATGTATTTGTTCATAAGATTGACTATCATATGAATTTACACTACAAGTTCAAATAAAGATTTTTCCAAATCGTTCGAAAGAACCATCCACAGTGTGGATATTTAAAAAGGCTTTTTAAGCCTTTATTTTTTCTATTGAAATTATACAATATTTACTGTCCAATAAACATCCCTCTTATCCCAAACTTTTGTTCTTTATTCATATTGATTAGTTAATCTTTTTATTTCTTCTTTCATCATATCAACCACCGATTGTGGTCCTAATATTGTTACCCCTTCACCCAGACCTATAACCCATGCAAGAAATTGTCGGCTTACGGATACCTCTACATTTGTCACAAAATGTTCTTCATCTAAGCGAACCATTGATACATCTTTTCCAAATCTGTCAATCATTACACCTGCAAGTGAATTATCACATTTGATATGTACATATTCTTCTTTACCACCATACATTCCAAACATTTTTCTTGCATATGCTGCCATATCAAAATTATTAAAGCTCTTTTTCCCTTCTCTAAATTTTTTTATTGATTTAATATGTAGCATTTTGTCAACTCTGAAATGCTTTATTATATGTTCTACACTATCATAAGCAATAAGATAATAATTCTCATCATCCCATGACAATGACCATGGACTAACTTTATACCATATACCATTATGTCTTAATTCCATCTTTTTATCTACATTCCATTGAAAATATTGAAATGTTATTTGAAAATTATCTGCTATAGCCGAATAAATCCTATCAACATTATAATAAATACTTTCATTCATAGTTTTCACTCTACCTGCAACAAATACCTGACGTTGCAACTGGATTGCTTCGTATCTGCTAGCAAATGCTTCAATCTTTTTAATTAAATCATTTGATTTCTTTTCGGTTATAAATTTGGCTGACTGGACAGAATCTACAAGCAATTTAAGTTCAGCTAATTCAAACTGTCTGTTACCAATATGATAAGAATATGTTCTATCTTCCTTTGTCCCAATTATATCTAATCCATATAATCTTAAACTCTCTATATCATTATAAAGGCTTTTTCGCTCTGCACTTATATCATATAACTTTAACTTAGTCTTTATTTCTTCCATTGTCAGACTATGTGTTTCATCTGTATATTCTAATAATATTTTCATAAGATACATAAGCTTTAATTTTTGATTTGACGATTTAGCCATAACACCTCCCATTTTTTCTAACACATTTGCATTCTATATCATTATCCCCCTTTTCTCCTCTCCCTTCAACATCTTTTTTACGACAAAATTCGACAAACCATATTATCTTTAATCCCCCAACCCTTTCCATTATTATTTCTCCCGACCTATATTATATTTTTATTAACTACCCCAATGATGAAGGTGATTTATTAAATTAAAGAAAAATAGTTTTTTCGCAGCCTGCCGTTTAAATTGCTGGTGGGCGTTATTGACGGCTCTGACAATTAATATGTTTCTTTGACATATATAAAGTGCTATAATCAGCACATGAATACACGCGCCTGCGGCGCAGAAATGAGGTAACACATGCCATTTATTAATTCTAAGATAAGCACTTCTCTTACAGAAGCACAGGAAACTGAAATCAAAACACGTTTAGGTCAGGCTATCCAGACAATTCCTGGCAAGTCAGAAAATTGGCTCATGGTCGGTTTTGAGCCTGACTACAAGCTCTACTTCAGAGGAAGCAATGCCGAGCCTATGGCTATGGTCGAGGTTAGCGTTTACGGCAGTGAGAATCCATCTGCCTTTTCTAAACTCACTGGCCAGATATGTGACATTTTTAAAGATGTTCTTGGAATTGCACCAGATCATGTCTATGTAAAGTATCAGGCCGTTTCTAACTGGGGCTGGAATGGAGATAATTTCTAATATGCATTAATAAGCGGGACACTCTTTTATGAATGTCCCGCTTATATATTTTCTAAAATTCTTTTCTTTCCATAATCCGCACACTAATTGCATAAGAGAGCAAAAAAGCACTTAATACATTTGTCTTTACCAGCTTCGCAAATGCAATCAACAATGCCGTAACCGGCAGAAACACCAATACCACAGGAATCTGGGAAGCCATGTCTCCAAACCTTTCCATTGTTATTTTTCCCAGCCTATATTATAATTTTTATTAACTACACCAATGAAGGAGATTTATTAAATGAAGAAAAATAGTATTTTTCGCAGCCTGCCGTTTAAATTGCTGGTGGGCGTTATTGCCGGCGTCCTGGTGGGACTGCTGTTAAGTTCAACTGATGGCAATGCATTTTCACGCGCCATTTTGAATATTGTTGTAACTCTGAAATATATTCTCAATCAGATAATTAATTTCTGCATACCTCTGATAATCATTGCATTTATTGCACCTTCGATTACTCAGATGGGTAAAAATGCATCAAAGCTTCTTCTGATTGCAGTTACAATCGCATATACATCATCAGTTGGTGCTGCATTTTTCTCTACAGCATCCGGATATCTTTTGATACCACATTTGTCAATATCCTCTACTGCTGATGGATTGAAAGAGCTTCCGGCTGCGGTTTTCGAATTATCAATCCCGCAGATAATGCCTGTTATGAGCGCACTCGTGTTCTCAATTATGATTGGACTTGCTGCCGCATGGACAAAAGCAGAATTGATTTCAAATATTCTTGAAGAATTCCAGAAAATCGTGCTTGCGATAGTTTCAAGAATCATGATACCGATTCTTCCATTTTTCATCGGACTTACTTTCTGCGGACTCTCATACGAAGGTTCAATAACAAAGCAGGTTCCTGTGTTCCTGAAAATCATAATTATTGTATTAATCGGACATTACATTTGGATGACTCTGCTTTACACAATCGCAGGATTGTATTCTAAGAAGAACCCGATTGAAGTAATCAGACATTACGGTCCTGCATACCTGACATCAATTGGAACAATGTCATCTGCTGCCACACTCGCAGTTGCACTCCAGTGTGCCGGCAAATCAAAGGTTTTGAGAAAGGACATGGTCTCTTTTGGAATTCCTTTGTTTGCAAATATACATTTATGTGGCTCAGTGCTGACAGAGGTATTTTTCTGCATGACTGTATCAAAGATTTTGTATGGCACTATTCCATCAGCCGGAACTATGATTCTGTTCTGTGTGCTTCTCGGAATATTTGCAATCGGCGCACCTGGCGTACCTGGCGGAACAGTTATGGCTTCGCTCGGACTTATTACCGGCGTGCTTGGATTTAACGACACTGGAACTGCCCTTATGCTTACAATATTTGCACTTCAGGACAGCTTCGGAACAGCCTGCAATGTAACAGGCGACGGTGCGCTCACACTTATCCTGACTGGATATGCAGAGCGCCACGGCATCAAAGAAGGTACTGACAATTAATATATTTCTTTGACATATGTAAAGTGCTATAATCATCACATGAATACACGCGCCTGCGGCGCAGAAATGAGGTAACATATGCCATTTATTAATTCAAAGATAAGCACTTCTCTTACAGAAGCACAGGAAACTGAAATCAAAACCCGTTTAGGTCAGGCTATCCAGACAATTCCCGGCAAGTCAGAAAGCTGGCTCATGGTCGGCTTTGAACCTGACTACAAGCTCTACTTCAGAGGAAGCAATGCCGAGCCTATAGCTATGGTCGAGGTCAGCGTTTACGGAAGTGAGAACCCATCTGCCTTTTCTAAACTGACTGGCCAGATATGTGACATTTTTAAAGATGTTCTTGGAATTGCACCAGATCATGTATATGTAAAATATCAGGCTGTTTCTAACTGGGGATGGAATGGAGATAATTTCTAATATGCATTAATAAGCGGGACACTCATTTTTTTATGAATGTCCCGCTTAAATATTTTTTTCTAAAATTCTTTCTTTTCCATAATCCGGACACTAATTGCATAAGAGAGCAGTATGAGAAGTACTGTCACTACCACTGCAATTCCTGCAAGTATCCAGCCATTCATTTGGTTTAAAAATGAAAAGGCACTTAATACATTTGTCTTTACCAGCTCCGCAAATGCAATGACAGACGCTCCCATTACACCACATGCCCCCGAAATGACTACTCTGCTCTTTTCTACTCCGGATACTAGCTGCAGCGGAATCAGCAATGCAATCAACAATGCCGTAACCGGCAGAAACACCAATACCACAGGAATCTGGGAAGCCATGTCTACCGGCATCTGCTGTTTCATTTCTAGGATCATGTAAAGTCCCGCTGCCACAAGCCATGAAACCGTTCCTCCTGTAAGACAGAAAAAATATTTTTCCCTCACATACGTTTCTGCATCAATCGGCAAAGTCATCAAAAATCCATATCCTTTATCAAGCTCGTCATAGGTAACTGTATTTATCAGAAGAATACTGATTGCAAACGGCAACCACCCCAGGATAACCGCTTCATTCTGTAATCCTATCACCACTCCAATGATAAGAAGGAAAATTAATGCCTGTTTATTACACCAAATTAACCGGAAATCTTTTTCTACTAATCCTGCCATTATCTGTACCCTCCCGTCATCATAAGAATTAATTCATCAATTCCGCCCTGCTCCACCGCAATCTGCGGATAATTTTCCTGATAAAATCTTCTGTCATTAGTAAAGCAGGCATAACCATAAGTTTCTTTCTGTACTTTTATGACTGCTGTCTTGTCTAATGTCCTGTATTGTTCCTCATTCACCTTCAAAATACCATACTGCTCTAAAATAACATCTGTGTCCTCATGCAAAATGATTTTTCCGTCATGAATGAGATAAATGTCGTCACAAAGTGACTCCAAATCTGTGGAAATGTGCGATGTAATCAATATTGTGCGCTTCTCGTCCTGCGCTATATATTCCCGTAGCAAATCAAGGATTTCATTCCTTGCCTCCACATCAAGCCCTGCGGTCGGCTCATCTAAAATCAACAAATCAGCTTTATGGCTGATTGCTGTCAGCACCCTCAGTTTTGCTTTCATACCTGTGGAAAATTCTTTTAATTTCTTCTTCCGTGGAAGCTTTAAAGCCTCACATTTTTGGTCAAAAAAATCCTTCTGGAAATCAGGATACATTTTAGCAAGGATATGCCAGACATCTTCCACCGTAAATTGTGAACTAAAGCCTGCCTCCGTCAAAGATACTCCGATTTTCTGCTTTACCGCAGCCGGAAGCTCTCCACCTTCGTTACCAAACACACAAATCTTTCCAGCATCCGGCTTTACCAGTCCAAGTATCAGTTTAATTGCCGTACTTTTTCCTGCGCCGTTTTTTCCTACAAACCCTGTAATTCTCCCCTCTGGTATTTCCAAGGATAGTTCCAGTTCAAAGTCCTTATATTTTTTTCGGACATTCTGCATTGTTATCATAATTCACCTTTCTATTTCTCATCAAGTATGAGCTTTACAACCTCTAAGATTTCTTCTTTCTCCATCCCAATTGCCACTGCCCGGTCAATGGCTTTGTCAAAGTCCTCTTCCACAGCAATTCTTCTCGCCTCCGACGCAAGCTGTTTATCCGAAGCAGTCACATATGTTCCCTTTCCGTGAACAGTCGTAACAAAGCCTTCCTCTTCTAACTTGTCATAAGCTTTCTTTACAGTCAGCGCGCTGATGCGAAGTTCCCCTGCAAGCGTCCTCACAGACGGAAGTGTCTCTCCCTCTTTTAATACAGACTGGATAATCTCTGACTTTATCTGCTCCATAAGCTGTTCGTAAATCGGAACCATGGAAGAATGATTTAATATAATATGCATATTTTTGTTTTCTCCTTTGTGATAAACAGTATATAACAGTTGATGTGTGTTGTCAACTGTTATATACTGTTTATTAAAAATATACAAAATAAGAGCCACTCTAAGGTGACTCTCATTTATTTTTATATTTAACTTAACTAAAATATTTTACCTATTTTTCTGTTAATCTACAAGAAGTTCCCTACAATAATATTTTAATCCTTTTTGAGCATTCTCTTTCTTATAAATATAAAAATCGTACCAAACTTTCAAAGTTTAGTACGATATCTCCACTATAATAGGATTATTTCCTCTCGACTATCCAACCAGCTTATCTAACATTCCTACAATCTTTTCTCTTTCACCACAGCCATTAGTCTTAAATCTTAATAATGGAATTTCATACAAATCCATTATGCGATCCTTTAATAAATCTCTTGAAGCCTGTACGGTATCCTTTTTATGAAATTCATATCCATCAACTTCAATCGCTAAAACCGGCTTTTTACTGATTCTGTTGTAAATCAGAAAATCCAGATGTGTTGCAGGATTCATTGCATACTGGCACTCCCTGTCATTTAATAGTTGAGGATTTTTAATCAGCATATTCAATGGAAAATGACAAACAACATCTAAACTTAAATATTTATTATCAGCAATTATTTCCTGTATCAATGAATACATAAGATTCTCAGAGTCATATTCTGATATCTTTTTATATTTCTGCAAATATACTATTCTTTCCTCAGTATACTGCTTGTAAAGATAATCAAAGATTGAATAAATCTTACTCTCAACAACTTCAAAATTATTATACTGAATGTAATCTATTAAATCTGTTATATTGTGTTCTTTTGACTGCTCATTTCCAGTCACAACCAACATCAGTTTCTTTTTTGCCCTTGAAACTGCAACATTAATCAAATACGGATCATCCGCAAAATCTGATATTTCATCATCTACAGTGGATATAATAATATTGTCTTTCTCCTTGCCCTGAAACTTATGTACGGTAGCTGCATCAATATCTGTTATCTCCCTGTTCAATGCTTCAACCTGATTCCTGTACGGAGTAATAATCCCTGTTTCTTCCGGGTTGAAGTTATATTTAGGCATAATTTCATTTTTTATAACATCTATCTGACGCTGACTGTAATGATTTCGTTCATGATTTCCGGCAACTGTTTTCACAACTGACAAAACATCATCTTCACCATTATCCTTTGTCATAATAATCAGTTCACCACGATAAAATTTCTGATTACAGAAATTAATTATTTTAGGATGACACCTATAATGCTCTCGCAATAATGTCTGTGTTACATCAGGCATAATATCCAGAATTGACTGCAAAAAGCTCTTTGTAAACTGATATCCTTCTTTCAGATTATATGTATCAAATATAGCTTTTGCTCTGACCCTCATATCTTCTGTAACAACATTTGGAAGCTGCTTAGTATCTCCCACAATAACCACATTTCTCGCACAAGAAAGTGCTAAAGCCCCTGTTGCAATATCTACCTGTGATGCCTCGTCCATAATAAGATAATCATATACCACATCTGAATTCAGACTATTTCTTGATGAAAATGTGGTACTTAATATAACCGGATACTCCTTCAATACATCATTGGATTCCTTCCACAGATTATCCTCACTAAATACTCTCCGGCTGTCGTTCCCTTCATATCTTCTTGCCAGCTTGTCTTTTAGTAAAATCATTGAATTGTCACATAAATCGTCAAGCAAATGCTTATCAACACCGTTTAAATATCCCTCAATATCTAAAATCTGCTTAGATAATTCTTTTTCTTTTGCCTTATAATACATAGCCTGAAATGTTGTAATTATCTTTGAAAATTCCTGCTTATAAAAACTCCAGTGTGTTATGCCATACTTGAAAAATGTCTTTATTTTAAAACAGAATCCTATTGTCTTTTTCTCCTCTGATATTGCCTGACACTCCTGCCATAACATCATCCATTGTTTTGATGATAACATTTTCTTGCACTTTATATTATCTGTATTAACATCGGATTCTTCAACATACTGGTTAAAATATTGCTGTTCTGTAACTAATTGAGATAATTCCTGCCTTAAATAAGCAAGTTTTTCCTGTTTATCAAAAAATTCTTTTAACCTAGCGGATTGCTCTGATATTTTCTTACGCATTTCACCAAATTCTTCAGACATTTTCCAAGTTGAAAAATCAGGATAAGATGAATCCTGATGTTCAACAAATGTTTTCTTATTTTTAGAACTTCCCAATGTTGCAGCAACAAATCCCAGATTATACTGTGGCGAAGACAGTTTGTCATATACATTTTCAGTTGCAGAATTATTATTAGATACAATCTGTACCGTTTTGTCCTGCATCAATATATTAGCGATAATATTTAATATCGTCTGTGTTTTACCTGTTCCCGGCGGTCCTTGTATTACACTTATCTGATTCTCCATCGCATTTTTTACAGCATTATACTGACTGTTATTACAGCCAAATGGAAATATCGGAACATATTCTCCCCCTCTTTTACCAGTATTCAATAAAGAAGGATTCAAATATTACGCTAATGCAACCTCATTACCAACATAAGTAATTTTATCAAATCTTTTAGGTAATAATTTTTCCCCCGTCTCTTCATTTCTAATATTACTCAATTCAGCAATCTGCTTTATATATTGGAATACATCGGCAGACCTTTTATCATTCAGGCACGACTCCGCAATATGTAAATCGCGCTCATGGTAATCCCGTTCACTGCCGTCTTTAAAACAAATATGCCAATAAGACTCCTGTCTGCCTCTGAACACAGATATTGCATCTATATCAAAAAACTCCCGTCCCTCTCTGCTAATACGATACGACTTAGGATTTAAAACATCCGGCTTAGTTAATTTCTCAACATTCATATATGCATAGAGATAGCTTTTCCCATTATTAAATTTCACGTTCCATTTATGTACATTGGTATCGTACACACATGACATTACTTCGGTTGTCTTTATCTCACCCCTGATAATAATCATATAGTATCTTGTATCCATTTAGGCCTCACTGTTTCTGGTTGTTATTATATTAATCTACATTAAAAATTGCATAACAAAAGTTACTGTACTAATTATACAGCTTATCAATGATATTATAATAGAGCTAAATGCATATATCTTATTAGAATCTTTCTCATTCGAAAATTGTTTTGCTGATATTATTATTACACTTGCAAAAAACAATATATTAGAATTATTTATTCCCTATTTTCTCTACATTCATTTATTCTTTGTATTATCAATTATATCTTTGAAAGAAGAAATCATATCTACCATCTTACTCATCTTTTTTGCTTTTTTTCTTGCTATTCTGCTAGAATCTCCAGATATTATTGAAAAATAATATGTAAATTCTTCAGAAATTTTCTTGATTACCACCCCAATAAAAGCCACTATCAAAGATCCTATAATATACGGACCAACTATAATAAATGACTGATACATACCATTCATAAATGATTTATACATCAGTTCTCCAATATTCACCATATTCTAATTACCTCTCTTATTATCAAAATTTATTACACGTAAATACTTTTCTATCAATTTCGGCTGTATCAACGGATATGTCCAGTTCTCAGGCAACTCGTCCATAAGCACAACCTTCTCCATTTCGCTATGTAATTCTTTAGCAAACTCTGTTATCTCTGCAAAACAAAGCAGTCCAAATGTTTCCTCACCTGTATCATTTACTCTGTTCTTACCTGTTACTGAGTAAACACAGATTGGCTTTATCTCAAATCTAACTGCACCTGTTTCTTCCTGCAACTCTCTTTTAGCTGTTTCAAAAATGTTCTCCCCAGCTTCTCTATGCCCTCCTGGCACTTCATATGTATCTCTTTCTTTATGCTTGCAAAATACCCACTTGCCGTTACTCTGTGAGATAATTACTGCAAATTTTAATAGTTCATCATTAACTGTATCATAAAATTTCACTTCTAAATTATCCATTACTATACCTCCAACTCATTACTACTCCCCACAAATAGAGCCAAACCAGAGCCATTTGATAAAACAAATGCCGGAAACCCGCATAAATACAGGCTTTCGGCATTTTAATCCGTTATTCAAACTCGCAGAGTCTGGTTTGATTCAGGTTATTATAATATGATTATCTATACCATTTTGTATTGATAACTCATACCTTTTCCACTCATTATTTTTCGTTTCACATATTTTTAGTACCAATCCAGTACCATTGCATTTTTTCATTATTGTGTGTAGTTCAGGTGGCTTGCAGGTTTGGTTACTATTCAGTGAATAATCAGCTGATAGTTTGCAAGTCCACCTATGAAAATTATAATCTCCGGACGATGTTTCTGCAACTAGAAATTTTGTGGTACTAATGAGTAGTACCATCCTTCTCCATATCATTCATCAATTTATCAAAGTCACTTTCATATAGTGAATCCTGTATAACTCTGTATTTCTCAAACTCACTTTCTGCAAATTCCTTTGCAATAGCTGCTGTTACTTTTCCTTTATCCTGAAGTACATCCCCATCATTAAATCTAAGAAATGCGTCAAGCTTTGTTTTCCAATCTTCCATAGTCATAGGAATATGTCTTCGTGCCTGTCTTGTTGCATAATCAAGATACATTGTCACAATCTCATTTAATTCTGCAAGTTCTTCTTTTTTTAAGTAGTTTTTTGCAATTGACACATCTGTTTTTACTATTTTACCATCCGGTGCATTTTTCCATGATTTAAGTCCCATATGTTCCTTTTTATGATCAGCTCTTGCAACAATTACTTCTGCCGCAGTATTACCATGAACTGCATAATGCATCTTATTCTGTACTGTTGCATAAAACTCTC
>OLIX01001659.1_pt1 | contig 18403 bp, 16 predicted proteins | sample 1601331 | NCBI WGS metagenome assembly OLIX01 (sample SAMEA2452120, study PRJEB22498) | human gut metagenome | biome: human feces; feature: human gut; material: feces | place: Australia | collected 2012 | reverse complement strand
AGCCAGAAAGATTTTTACGCGCGCGCCCCCGGCCCTGAGCCAGCGTGCCGCCACCAGTCCGTCGCCGCCGTTGTTGCCCTTACCGGCAAACACAACCACGCTTTTGGCGTATACATCGCCGCCCAAAAGCTCCGCCGCGGTTTCTGCAGCCGCACGCCCGGCGTTTTCCATTAAAACAGCCGTTGGCAGATAAAACTCCTCCGCCGCTTTTTTATCAAGCGCGCCCATTTCATGCGCATATACAAGTTTCATTTATTATCCCTCCAGAATTACCTGCGCCATTGCCAGTTCTTTGGTATGGCTTAATGTTAAATGTATTTTTTCTGTGCCAAGCCCTTTGGCGTAATCTTTAAAATAACCGTATAAAACAAGCTGCGGCCTGCCAAGCGCGTCGTTTATAACCTCTATTTCGGTCAGCCGCCCGCCGCGCAGCCCCGTGCCAACAGCTTTTACAAAAGCCTCTTTGGCGGCAAAACGTGCGGCAAAGCTGGCGTATGCCTGCACTCCGCGCGCCATGCAGTAATCCTGCTCGCGCCGGGTAAACACACGCGCGGCAAAGCCCTTCATGCCGAGCGCTCTTTTAATGCGGCTTACCTCTGCCAAATCGCAGCCGATACCAATAATCATATAAACTCCTTTTAACTCAACACATCATTTAGCGTAAACTAATCCATATTATGCTTATTTCCATTTTTACCTGTAAAATCCTGCCCGCAAAAGTGAACTTTATGCAAAAACGCCAGTGCAGTTTCTTTGCAGGCAGCCAAAATTGCTGTATAATTGTGTTGCAGTAATTTTAAAGGAGGCTTTATTTTGTTATATAAAACCCGCGGAACCTGCTCCATTGCCATTGACGTGGAGGTAGAAAACGGCATTGTAAAACATGCGCAGTTTATTAACGGCTGCCCCGGCAATACCGCAGGCATTTCGCAGCTTGTGGCCGGTATGCCGGCAGAAGAAGTTATCCGCCGCTTAAAAGGCATTAAGTGCGGCAATAAGCCCACCAGCTGCCCCGACCAGCTTGCCCTTGCGCTGGAGGAAGCGCTTAAAAGCCAAAACTAAAATCCAAACGCACAAAACAAAAACGCCATGCGTAAAGCACGGCGTTTTTTATTTTAGTTTATAAGGTTTTTATTTTTATTGCAGCCTTTTATTCCTTTCCTGCAAGGCGTTTGTAGGTTGCAAGGCGTTCTTTGGCGTCATGCTCTGTTTTTTCAAACAATGCTTCTGCCTGGTCCGGGAATTGTTTTAAGAGTGCGGAGTAACGTACTTCGCCCATCAGGAATTCGCGGAAGTCGCCGGTAGGCTCTTTGCTGTCGAGAATGAACGGATTCTTGCCCTGTTCTTTAAGTTCCGGGTTGTAACGGTAGTTAGCCCAGTAACCGCATTCAACAGCGTGTTTTGCTTCCAGCTGGCTCTTGCCCATGCCTGCCTTCAAACCGTGGTTAATGCACGGCGAATAAGCAATAATCAGGGACGGGCCGTCGTAAGCCTCTGCTTCGGCAATGGCTTTAAGGGTTTGGTTTTTATCTGCGCCCATGGCGATTTGCGCTACATAAACATAGCCGTAGCTCATGGCCATCATGCCGAGGTCTTTTTTACGGGTGCGTTTGCCGCTGGCCGCAAATTTGGCAATAGCCGCTGCCGGAGTAGCCTTGGAGGACTGACCGCCGGTATTGGAATATACTTCGGTATCAAATACCATTACGTTAATGTTTTCGCCGCTGGCAAGAACATGGTCAAGTCCGCCGTAGCCGATATCGTAAGCCCAGCCGTCGCCGCCGAAAATCCAGTGGCTGCGTTTTACAAAGTACTGGCCGAGGCCCGCAATTTCTTTTAAGAGCTCATTATCGCTGTTTTCGGCAGCCAGTGCTGCTTTCAGCGCTTCGGCACGTTCGCGGGTGCCGTCGCTTACGTTCATGTTGTCAAGCCAGTTCTGCATTGCTGCTTTCAGCTCTTCGCTTACGGGCAGGTTCAGCGCTTCTTTTACGCGGTCAGCCACACGCTCGCGGGTATGTTTAACGCCCAGGTACATGCCAAGGCCGTATTCGGCGTTGTCTTCAAACAGGCTGTTTGCCCAGCTCGGGCCGTGGCCTGCCGCATTTTTGCAGTACGGCATGGAAGGTGCGCTTGCGCCCCAGATAGAGGAGCAGCCCGTTGCGTTGGCAATCATCATGCGGTCGCCCACAAGCTGGGTAACAAGTTTGGCATACGGGGTTTCGCCGCAGCCTGCGCAGGCACCGCTGAACTCAAACAGCGGCTGTTCAAACTGCACGCCTTTAACGGTGTTTTTATTCATCGGGTTCGGTTTGGGCGCAACCTTCTTCATTGCGTAATCCCAGTTTTCGGTTTTGGCAAGCTGGGTTTCCAAAGGTTTCATTACCAGGGCTTTTTCCTTAGCCGGGCAAACCTGAGCGCAGTTGCCGCAGCCGGTGCAGTCCAGAGGAGATACTGCCATATGGAATTTCAAGCCTTTGGCGCCGATTGCATCCTTGCTGAGCATGCCTTCAGGAGCGTTGGCAGCTTCTTCTTCGGTCATCAGCACGGGGCGGATAACAGCGTGCGGGCATACAAACGCGCACTGGTTGCACTGAATGCATTTTTCCATCTGCCATTCCGGAACGTTGATGGCAATGCCGCGTTTTTCGTAAGCAGCGGTGCCGCTCGGGAAAGTGCCGTCCTCGTGGTCTTTAAACGCGCTTACAGGCAGTTTGTCGCCTTCCATGCGGTTCATCGGCACAAGAATGTTGTCGATAAAATCATTGCCGTATTTTGCACCTGCTTCTGTATCGGCAGCGTCAGCCCAGGCAGCGGGAACGTCAACTTTTACAACGGCGTTAACGCCCATGTCGATAGCGGCGTTGTTCATGTCAACAACGTCTTTGCCCTTCAGGCCATAGCTGTGTTCAACCGCTTCCTTCAGGTATTTAACAGCATCCTCCAGCGGAATAATGTCGGCCAGTTTAAAGAACGCCGACTGCATAATCATGTTAATGCGTCCGCCGAGGCCGATTTGCTGTGCAATTTTTACAGCGTCAATAATATAGAAGTTAATATCGTTTTTGGCAATATAGCGTTTAATCTGCCCGGGCAGATGTTTTTCCAGTTCTTCTGCGCTCCAGTTGCAGTTAAGAAGGAAGGTACCGCCTTTTTTCAGCCCTGCGGTAACATCGTATTTATCAACGTAGGACTGGTTGTGTACGGCTACAAAATCCGCAGCGTTGATAAGGTACGGAGCGCGGATGGGCTCTTTGCCGAAACGCAGGTGCGAAACGGTAATGCCGCCGGATTTTTTGGAATCGTAGGAGAAATAGCCCTGAGCGTACATATCAGTGTAATCGCCGATAATTTTAATTGCACTCTTGTTAGCGCCAACGGTGCCGTCGCTGCCGAGGCCCCAGAACTTGCAGCTCTTGGTGCCTTCGCCGGTAACGTCAATTTCGTGGCTGGCTGCCAGAGAAGTATTGGTAACGTCATCAACAATGCTGATGGTAAAGTTGTTTTTCGGGTTTTCTGCTTCAAGGTTTTCGTAAACCGCCAGAATGTCGGTCGGAGTCAAATCCTTGCTGCCAAGGCCGTAGCGGCCGCCGATAATCAGCGGATTGCGGCCTGCGTCATAGAACGCGCCGCGCACATCCATGTACAGCGGTTCGCCGAATGCGCCCGGCTCTTTGGTGCGGTCAAGCACGGCAATGCGTTTAACGGTTTCCGGAATTGCCGCCATAAAATGCTTAACGCTGAACGGACGGTACAGGTGAACGGCGAGTAAGCCAACCTTTTTGCCTTCGGCGTTCAGTTTTTCGGCAACAGTCTGAATGGTTTCGCAGGCGCTGCCCATGGCAATAATGATGTTTTCGGCATCCGGTGCGCCGTAGTAGTTAAACAGGCCATAGTTGCGGCCGGTAATTTTGTTGATTTCGTTCATGTAGTTTTCAACAATTTCCGGCAGCGCGGTGTAATAGCTGTTAACTGCTTCGCGGGTCTGGAAGTAAATATCCGGGTTCTGCGCCGTACCGCGGATAACAGGGTTATCAGGGTTCAGTGCGCGTTTGCGGAACTCTGCCAAAGCCTCCCAATCCAGAAGCCCTGCCAGTTTATCGTAATCCATCAGTTCAATTTTCTGAATTTCGTGCGAGGTACGGAAACCGTCAAAGAAATTCAAAAACGGCACGCGGCCCTTAATTGCAGATAAATGTGCCACGCCGCCGAGGTCCATAACTTCCTGCACGCTGCCTTCGGCAAGCAGGGCAAAACCGGTCTGGCGTGCTGCCATAACGTCCTGATGGTCGCCGAAAATGGAAAGGCTGCTGGTTGCCAGCGCACGTGCGGATACATGGAACACTGCCGGCAAAAGTTCACCAGCCATTTTATACATATTAGGAATCATTAAAAGAAGGCCCTGAGAAGCTGTATAAGTGGTAGTAAGGGCACCTCCCTGTAAAGAACCGTGTACAGCGCCGGAAGCGCCTGCCTCGGACTGCATTTCCTGAACCTTTACAGTCTGCCCAAACAGGTTTTTCTTGCCCTGGGCCGCCCATTCATCAACAACTTCCGCCATAGGCGAAGACGGTGTAATGGGGTAAATAGCTGCCACGTCGGTAAACGCATAGGATATATAAGCCGCAGCGGTATTACCGTCCATGGTTTTCATTTTTGTCATGTGGTTCCCTTCTTTCTCATCGTTATAACTGCTGAATTATGTGAGGATATGCAAAGTGCATATATAATTAGTATACACTATTTACAAGGGTTTGTAAATTTAAAGGCAGTGTATACAACAGCCTTTGTTAAACAAAAAAGGCACGGCAAAAAACCGCACCTTTTAAGCTGTAAATTAATTATACAATTTTTTCGCCATGGTATTCTTCGCCGCCGCCATCGGGAAGTTCGTTGTAACGGCGGGTCCACAGGTTTTCGTATTTAACGGCCTGTGCGTGGGTTGCGTCGGTATTTTCCGGCAGTTTTTTTATAACTTTAGCCGGTACGCCTGCCACCAGGGAATACGGCGGAACAATGGTGTTTTTGGTTACAACCGCGCCGGCTGCCACAATGGAGCCTTTGCCGATAACAGCGCCGTCCAGTACGGTGGAGTGCATGCCGATAAGCACATGGTCTTCAACCGTGCAGGCGTGCAGAAGCGCGCAGTGGCCTACGGTTACATAGTCGCCCAGAATGCAGGCATGGCTGTCGGAAACGTGCAGCACGCTGTTATCCTGAACATTGGTATATCTGCCAACTTTAATTTCATTAACATCGCCGCGGATGGTTACGTTATACCATACGCTACTGTATTCTTTCAGTTCTGCTTTGCCGATAACTACTGCGGTTTCGGCAACAAAAGCCTTCGGGTCAATTTTCGGCGAATTGCCTTCAAATTTTTTAATAAGCATTGTAAAATTCCCCCTTTTATGCTGCTTACAGCTTTATTGTATATTGTAAATACTTTTACACACATATCTTTGATTTTCGCTATTTTTCGTGCGTTTTCTCACACTATCAACACTGTTATCACTGATTATATCAGGTTGGCAAAAATACGTGGCAAAATCGTGGCACTAATGCCATATTTATTTTATCACAAACATATGGATTTTACAAAAATCTGACAAGGGAAAAGCCGCCGCTACGCTTGCGGCATTTTCGACGGGCTACATCAACGCAGCAGTAACTTTCTTAACTGTGCCGTTCGGCACAGGCGAAGGTATAAAACCGCCCGATAAAAGCACCTAACTGCGCACAGCGCATATAATTTAGGTAGCAGAGCGAAGCGGAGTCAGGTACTTTGTAAATGCGTATGCTATCGTTCAACCGTGCCATAGGCACGGATAAGGTATAAACATACAAGCGTAAGCATAGCCCATCAAAAAGAGCAGCTAAAAGCTGCGAATTTTTCCTTGTTAGCAGGCTGGGGGTTTAAGGGGGGCGCAGCGCCCCCTTCTTCCTATCCTTAAAATTTACTTATGAATAACTTTATTTTACGGCTTACTACCATCTAAAGATATTGTATTTATCTGTTTCGTTGCCGTAAGTAGTTTATTAGGTTAGGAATTTATAATACTATCACAAAACTCGCTTAATTCTGGGATTTTATTTTTGATAGTTTCCCAAATTATTGTATCGTCAATATGGTGATACTCGTGCGCATATATATTGCGTAAACCAACAATACTATGCCACGGAATAGCTGGGTGTTCAAGCTTAAATTCGTTACTGATATTTTTAGCACACTCACCAATTTGCATAATGAACATTGCCGCAGCAGCTTGATAGATTTCACTGCCTTCAAAATCACTAAAATCTTTAGTAAAATTGGTTTTTATATCCTCAATATTCAAGCAATACTTCTTTATTCTTTTGATTAACTCTAAATCTCTTTCCGACATCATAAATTAAAACTCCATCCCTTTTTATACCTTTCACAAGGTAATCATCAAGCTTTTTCTTTGAAACAGGTTCTAAAACTATATCTACCTCTTTACCGAGCGCAGCTTTAAGGTCAATAAAAAGCCCGCTGAGTTCAAACATATCCTTTAATTTGCCGCGTTTGATATAAAAATCGTAGTCGCTCTCAACTAAAGAATCCCCGCGAGCCTGCGAGCCAAAAAGATACACTGCTTCTAATCCATATTTTTCAGCGATGGGCGATATTACTTTTTTCAGTTTTTCAAAATTCTTTTTCATAAAAATCACCTATTTCCGGTTCGCCAGGGTGTAAAAAACAAAACATCTCTCTTACATTATAACCTAAAAGAAGTAATACAACAATTAAAAGTAATCAGATAAAGCTATTGCAACCGGAAACAATCATTTGTTTTTATGAACCTTTTTAGGAAATGCACGGAAACATCATTATGTTCATCATCAATTATCCTGTTTATTTTGGATTAAACAGCTTTTATGCATCCTTTAGGTATACCAAAGTAAGGCTGGTATTGCAAAACGCCTTATACGCAAATTTTGGCAAAAGCTATCATTTGATAGGCATAATTCGCATAAAATTGGTAATATTCTCCGTTTGTGATATACTTAATATAATAGGCATAATACTGCACAATGCGTAAAAATACTGCTAAAGGAGGGAATTTAATGGCTTCCCTTATGTCCAAGAAGAACTTATCAGAAGAAGATATAAAAAGACTGTATATCACACCTGCTTTAGAAGCTAAATGGCAGCTTATTACAATGGAAACGCAGGTTACTGATGGGCAATACAACCTTAAAGGCAACTTTGCAAGCCGTAAACAGGGCAAACGCGCCGATTATTTGCTGTACATTTCCGAAAACAATCCTATTGCTGTTGTAGAAGCCAAAGATAACAGGCACAGCATTTCACACGGATTACAGCAGGCAATGGAGTATGCCCAGATGCTGGACTTACCTTTTGCATACAGCTCTAATGGTGATGGCTTTACTGAACATGACTTTTTAACTGGCACAGAGCGAACATTAAAATTAGATGAATTTCCCACCCAGGACGAACTTATTGCCCGTTATAAAAAAGAAGCCAACCTTACCAAAGAGCAAGAAGAAATTATACAGCAGCCATATTACAGCAGCCAAACTACCAATCCCCCGCGCTACTACCAGCGCATAGCAGTAAACAGAACACTCAGCGCCATTGCTAAAGGGCAAAACCGTATTTTGCTTGTTATGGCAACCGGCACCGGCAAAACCTATACGGCATTTCAGATTGTTTACCGTCTGTTATCCAGCGGCAAAAAACGTAAAATTTTATACCTGGCAGACCGTAATATCCTTGTAGACCAGTCTATTGAACAGGATTTTGCCCCGCTGAAAAATGTAACGCATAAAATCAACGTAGCTAAAGATAATAAAACCACTATAACCTCATATCAGGTTTATTTTTCGCTTTACCAGCAAATGGTTGGCGATGATGATAAAGAATATTTCCGCGAGCTTTTTACACCGGACTTTTTTGATTTAATCATTGTAGACGAATGTCATCGCGGCTCTGCCAAAGAAGAAAGCCGCTGGCGCAAAATATTAGAATATTTCAGCAGTGCAACGCAAATAGGCATGACGGCAACCCCAAAAGAAACAAAATATGTTTCTAACCTCAGCTATTTTGGTGAACCTATTTATACTTACAGCCTTAAAGAAGGCATTGAAGACGGTTTTCTTGCGCCGTTTAAAGTAATAAACATAACCACCAATATCGGCGATGGCTGGCGTCCATATAAAGGTCAAAAAGATATTTACGGCAACGAAATTGAAGACCGCATTTACAACAACAGCGATTATGATTATAACATCATAATCGAAGACCGTATCCTGCAAGTTGCCGCCGAAATTACCAATTATTTAAAAAGCACCGACCGCATGGCAAAAACCATTGTTTTTTGCCCCACGGAAGATGCTGCCGGGCGTATGCGCCAGGCTTTGGTAAACTGCAACAAAGATATAGTAAAAGAACACCCGGATTACATTGTGCGCATTACCGGTAGTGATGATTATGGTAAAAGCAAACTTAGTTACTTTATATCAGTAAACGCAAAATATCCGGTAATTGCCACAACTTCCAAGCTATTATCAACCGGTGCGGACTGCAAAATGACAAAGTTAATTGTTTTAGATGAAATGATTAACAGCATGACGGAATTTAAACAAATTATCGGGCGCGGTACACGCCTGCGCCCCAAAGAAGGCAAAACGCATTTTGTAGTAATGGACTTCCGTAATGTAACGCGCTTATTTGCTGACCCTGACTGGGACGGCCCGATTGAAATAAACGAGCAGTTTGCGTCTAAAAAATCAGCACCTTACCCGGAAGCCGGAGAAAATACAAAACACCGTGTCAAAGAAGAGGGTGAGCCGTATAAAGCAAATCCCCAGCCCAAACCTATTATTGACCCCAAAGGCTGCAAGGTAGAAATTATACACAAAACCGTATCTGTATACGATACTAACGGCAAACTGCTGCGCCAGGAAAGCATAGTAGACTATACCAAACGCAACATTATTGATGAATATGCCTCTTTGGATAACTTCATCAGAAATTGGAGTACCCAAGATAAAAAAGAAATAATCACTAATATGCTGCAAAAATACGGCATCGACCTTGAACTGCTAAAAAAAGACCAGCACATGGAAGACGTTGACGATTTTGACTTTATCTGCCACTTAGCTTTTGATAAAAAAGCGCTTACACGTAAAGAACGGGTTGAAAACGTAAAAAAACGCGACTTTTTAAGCAAATACAGCGGCACAGCCCGCGAAATTTTAGATGCCTTGTTAGACAAATACAAAGATACAGGCATTTACGAAATTGAAAAAACAGATATTTTAAAGCTCGACCCGTTTATAAAATACGGCAAACCACAAGCAATTACCAAAAATTACTTTGGCAGCAAAGCAGCCTATGAAGAAGTAGTAAGAGAACTGGAAAACGAAATTTACACAGACGAGGTAGGATAATAAATGAGTAATTTAACAGGCTTTGTAAAAAGGCTGCGCGATATTATGCGCAACGATGCAGGTATTAACGGCGATGCACAACGCATTGAACAAATTGCCTGGCTGTTATTTTTAAAAGTATATGATGCTAAAGAACAGGACTGGGAATTTGATGACAGCGATTATAAATCCATAATCCCGGAAGCCTGCCGCTGGAGCAACTGGGCAGCTGACGATAAATCCGGCAACGCCATGACCGGCGAAGCGCTGTTAAACTTTGTCAACAACACCTTGTTTCCCACCTTAAAAAAACTGCCGGTTACTAAAGATACACCCATAGCCAAAGCCATTGTGCAAAGTACCTTTGCCGATGCTAACAACTACATGAAAGACGGCGTGCTTTTAAGGCAGGTTATTAACGTAATAGACGAACTCGATTTAAGCGATTATGAAGAAATACACGCTTTTGGCGAAATTTACGAAACAATATTAAAAGAACTGCAAAGCGCAGGTTCTGCCGGTGAATTTTACACCCCGCGCGCCGTAACCGACTTTATGGCTAAAATAATAAAACCGCAGATTGGTGAACAAATGGCAGACTTTGCCTGTGGTACAGGCGGCTTTTTAATAAGCTGGCTGAAAGAACTGCATAGCAAAATAAAAAGCACCAGCGACCGCGAAGCCTACTGCAATTCTATTTACGGCATAGAAAAAAAGCAGTTTCCCTATATGCTGTGCATAACTAATCTGCTTTTGCACGATGTTGATATGCCGCGCGTCTACCACGCCAACAGCCTATTGCACAATGTACTGAATTACACAGAAGATGACTGCTTTGATGTTATAATGATGAATCCGCCCTATGGCGGCAACGAGAAAAGCGATGTCAAATCGCATTTTCCGAATGACTTAGCCAGCAGCGAAACCGCCGACCTTTTTATGTCCGTTATTATGTACCGGTTAAAAAAAGAAGGCAGAGCAGCCGTAATTTTGCCGGACGGCTTCTTGTTCGGCACTGATAATGCCAAAGTAAATATTAAAAAGAAACTTCTAAAAGAATTTAACCTGCATACCGTAATCCGTCTGCCGGGCAGTGTTTTTGCGCCTTACACCAGCATAACAACCAACATTTTGTTTTTTGATAACACCCACCCGACCGAAGAAACCTGGTTTTACCGCTTAGACATGCCGGAAGGATATAAACATTTCAGCAAAACAAAACCAATGAAGTTAGAGCATTTTGCTCCAGTAATGGAATGGTGGGATAACCGCACTGCCATTAACGTAGAAGGCTTTGACAAAGCACAAAAATATACTGTACAGCAACTTGCAGAAGACTTTGGCTATAACCTTGACCTTTGCGGTATTCCGCATGAAGAAGAAGAAATCCTTGACCCGCGCGACTTAATCCAGCGTTATCAGGAAGAACGCGCATCGCTGAACACCAAAATAGACAGCGTGCTTAACAATATAAACACGCTATTGCAGGAGGCGCAAAAATGACGCCGCAGGAACTTAAAAACAGCATTTTACAGCTTGCCATACAAGGCAAGCTTGTACCGCAGCGCGCGGAAGAAGGCAGTGCCGAAGAACTTTATAAACAAATTCAGGCTGAAAAGAAAAAACTTATAAAAGAGAAAAAAATAAAAAAAGAAAAGCCCTTCCCGGAAATCACCGATGACGAAAAGCCCTTTGACATTCCCGAAACCTGGAAATGGGTAAGGCTGGGTGAAATATTATCTGTAATTGGTGGCATATCTTATAAAAAGAACGATGTAACAAAAAATGGTATTCGTATACTACGAGGCGGGAATATTCAAGATTCAAAAATAAAAAAATTTGATGATGATGTTTTTTTACCTCAAACATATTACGAAGATGATAAAAATGTTAAAATAGGAGACATTCTTATAGTAGCCTCTACTGGTAGTAAAACTGTTATTGGTAAAGCTGGCTATGTAAATTGTCAAATGCAAAATACCATGATTGGTGCTTTTTTACGTATTTGCCGACCTTATTTTAACTATTTATCAAATTATTTACGTTATTTATTTGAATCATCTTATTATCGCAAGCATATTAGAGATAAATCTCAAGGTACTAACATTAATAATATTAAAGAGTCTTATATTACAGAATTACTTTTTCCCCTTCCACCACTCGCTGAACAAAAACGTATAGTCGCCAAAATCGAAGAACTTTTACCATACGTTGAGCAGTACGAAAAAGCCTACAACGAATTACAGGAGCTTGATAAACGCTTCCCCGGCGACTTGCAAAAATCCATTTTGCAGCTTGCTATACAAGGCAGGCTTGTTCCGCAGCGTGTAGAAGAAGGCAATGCCGAAGAACTTTACGAACAAATTCAGGCTGAAAAGAAAAAGCTGATAAAAGAGAAAAAAATAAAAAAAGAAAAACCCCTGCCCGAAATCACCGATGACGAAAAGCCCTTTGAAATTCCTGAAACCTGGAAATGGGTAAGACTGGGAGAAGTTGTTTCTAATTTAGGCGATGGAATCCATGGAACACCTGAATTTGATTTAAACGGTAATTATTTTTTTATTAATGGTAATAATTTAGATAATGGAAATATTGTAATAAAATCAGATACCAAAAGAATTTCTCATACTGAATATGAAAAACATAAAAAGCCTTTAAATAACAATACCATACTTATTTCGATAAATGGAACTATCGGCAATTATGCTTTTTATAATAACGAACCTATTATTTTAGGTAAAAGTGCTTGTTATATTAGTCTACTTAAATTGATATATAAATATTATATATTGTACCTTTTTAAGACTAAGTTTTTTTATGATTATGCTGTAAAAGAAGCTACCCAAACTACTATCAAAAATGTTTCGCTAAAGGCTATGCGTATGTTACCTATTCCCCTACCCCCACTTGCCGAACAAAAACGTATTGTTGCTAAAATCGAAGAACTTTTGCCGCTATGCGAAAAGCTGAAAAACTAAAATTTGCAAAGTCCTCAAATACAACAGCGCCGTAACGCAAACCACGTTACAGCGCTGTTTCTTTTTGCAATGTCAATCCCAGGCGTTTTATTTAAAATACCATATCATAAATATTGTTAAAGCAATATAAGCAATAGGAATCCCCAAAAAATAATTTTCAGAAGTATTTATCTTAATTATCAAATCTTTCATTATTGCTTCATTGTTATCTAAAACTTTAAGTTGTTGTTCTACTATTTCATTTTGTTTTTGCTGTGTTTTTTGCATAAAAGTACATATTTTAGTACCCAATTGCAGCATTTTTGCACCTTGGTCAACTAAATTTTCAGCATCACTATTGATAAGTCTTTGTGCCTGTACCGGTACAGCAACTATGGTTTTATCTAAGTCTTTAAATCTAACAGCCTGTGCTTCATCAAATTTATCAAGCCGTTCACTAAATTCATTAACCTGCGCTTTCAGGCTCTGTACTGCATTTTGAATAAATACCAGCGAAGCATATACCTCGTTAATATCTAACATATCATCATTTTGATTATTTGTCTGTTTTTTATTTTCATTGTTTTCCTGTATCAAACTTTCTAAATCCATTTTTTATTCCTCCCTTGCCGGTTAATAGTATGGCTGCCTTATCTGCTGTATTCATCATCATCACGCAAATGGACACTAAAACCACTTTGTACTTTTACATCTTCAGCAACTTTAAGATTTTTTAATTTTGCAACTACCCCCGTCAATTGTGTTTCAATTTCTTTCCTTTCTTTTTTATTTATCACCTTGAATTTTTCCCAATTGGCAGAATTACAGGTTTTCAATATTTGCGCTGTACTAAGCTTCGGCGCATTTAATTTTTTAGCAAGTGTATTTGCTCTTATTTTCTGATTTGTTTCGATATTTAAAAACACCAGATTCTTTCCACGCATATATGCTTGCCAGCCTTCATGACTAAGTTTCTTTTGAAAATCCTCAAAGCTTTTTGGATTATTTTTTATTACTTTAAAAACGGCTCTGCCGCAAGATGAAAGAATATCTTTGCCGGCTTTCCGCTTAAAATTCTGATACTCGTTCTGACTGTATAATTGTGGTCTGCCGCGTTCTTTTACAGCTTCTGATGAACGGTCAATAACAGGAAAACCATGTTGTTTTGCAAGCGTATCATTGGCATCCCTGAAATATTCATAATCATCTTTACTGGTTTGTATTTTCTTGCCGTCCATAAAACTAACGCTGTTTACAATGTAATGAACGTGCATTTTTTTACCGTTGCTTTCCTGATGGAGTGCAAGAAAAACTTCAAAACGGTTGCCGAAACATTTTTCGGCATGCGCCGTAGCATACTTTACTGCTTCTTTTGCTGATATTTTTTCATTAGCAGAAAAAGATAAAACATAATGCTGATACTGCCTGCCTTCATTTTTGCCAAAGCTATTTTTGGTATTAAGCATTTGCAGTTTTGCTATCTCCGGATTATCCGCAACATTTACGCCCTTAATGGTATCGGTATCCTGCGTTTGTTCAAATTCCCTTGAAACATAGTTAATGATATTTCCTAAAGACGCGCCTGGCTTAATTGATTTAAATATTGGCATTTTTTGAAACCTGCTTTAATAGCTCAATTAAAAGCGTTTTCTGCGGCGCTGTATCAACAGTATTGCAATGCGCAGCTAACTGGTTGATATTATTGGCAATGTTTTGCAGCAATGCTAACCGCTTTTTCTGTTTTTCTTCAATGCGCTGTAACTGGTCAACATATTTAAAATTCATAATGATGTCGGTACAAAATTCATTGATGGTTTTATTTGCAGTCTGGGCTTTGGCTACTATCAAAAGTTTCTGTTCCGGCATAAGGCGCAAGACTAAACGCGCAGTTTTACCCAGTTTGTATTTTGGCACCACATAACACCTGCCTTTTAATTTATATTGTTTGCCAGCGTCCTATTTTGGTTCCTTTTTGTCACCAAAACAGCTGGCACGGGGGCTGCCCCCTTGACCCCCATATCATATAGTTCTGCGTCCTCATTTTGTTTTTTAAATTCATCAACATACTGTAAAAATTCAAAAATTTTATCACTTTTTTCAAAATCTAAATTAACAAATTTTATCATAGCACTATGTAACGCTTTTTTATTTTTAACGTTTATCTGCGCCATAAATTTTAAATTGGTTGTTTCCTTTAAATTTTTAAGAGCTGCATTCAAATACTTTAAAAATCGTGAATGTGTTTCAGCTGGTGGTGCTGTTAAAATGCGCCGTAAATCACCAATGCTTATAATTTTATTTTTATTTTTTGACTGTTTTATCAAACTTAAAAATTCGTATAACCGGTAGCTATATTTAACACTTAGTTTCTTTGTTTCATTTATGTCAACAACTATATTCGCACGATGCCAAATATAATACTTCATAAGATAAGGATTTATACTGACCTTTATTTTATCGGTTTTATTTTTTGAAGTGTAAAAGGTTTGTGTTTGCGCAACCAACGGCCATTCGTATTTTATTTTTTTACCGTCAGATAATTCGAGAGCTGTTATTCGTGTTTTTTTCAGAGTTTCCAAATCTTTATAAAATTTGATATACTCCTTGCCCTGCGGACGCACAATACCGCGCCATTCAAAATAATCGCTGGGTTTCATCAAAATATCATTACTATTATTTTTAATGCACATTGCAAGAACAAAATTAAATAATAATTGAGCAGCTGCATCAACATAATCATGGGATATTATTTCAGTTTCTTTTTTCAATATTATTTTATTAGATGGGTAAATTTTTTCTTTTTTGTTCGTCATCATTCTATCATTTCAAAAAATTTTTTTGCCGATACTTTGCCTTGCACAGTAATTTTGCCTTCTTTTTTCAGCTCCTGATTGCACTTGCGCATTATCAAATACGCCATTGATTTACTTACACCGGTTATACTTACTACATCATCTACATTTAGCCATTTCTTTTTTTCTTCCATTTACCACAACCTCCTGTTATAATAAAAATATAATTGTCATTGCACTATTTCTACTTTCAGTAGAAGTTATTTTTGTATTTATTATACATCTACTTTGAGTAGAAATCAATTTAGAGTTTCTAATAGTTTCACTTATATTCACTAATATGCTAATAGCAGCTATAAGTTTTACTTTTATATCAATTCTAACGGAGAGTTATTATGTTCAATAGAAGCGTTTTTTCTAAAAGATTTAAACTTGTTCGCACCACTTATAAATTTACAATAATAGAATTTGCCTCTACTTTTGAAATTGTCAGCAAAGCAACAGTCGGCGCATGGGAAAAAGAAACTATCATTCCATCAGCAGATGTGCTTGCAGATTTATCTTCTTTTTTCGGCATTTCATTAGATTGGTTTTCCGGTTTTAGTGACGTTCCCTATACAGAAGCCAGTATAGAAAATGCTGAAAAATACGCTATGAACAAAATTTTTGAAATTGACAAGCGAAAAGTCTATATTCATAGAATTCCCGAAGATTATTTGAACATAGAGCGACGGAAAAAAGTATATTCGCTGCCTGTCAGAGCTAATATCATAGTTCTTTTGCATTGTTCATACATACCTTTTATAAAAAAATTTAATAAAGAAATGGATAAAAAAGAAGGGAACACAAATTTTATATCTGACTTCCTTGACAGACAACTTGACCGAATCTGTCCAGAATTGCGCCCTTCAAAAAAAGTCCTATATGACTACCATTTATATGCCCTTTTATTTAAAGAATCATCAACTCCTTTTTATAATATAGAAAGCAGCAACGAAACATGACTGTCATAAAAAAGACAAATCCAGTAAATCCAAATAAACCGTGGCTTGCCGATGTTTCTTATACAGACTGGCAGGGTAAAAAAGCACGTAAACGTAAATATTTTGCTACACGCCGAGAAGCCAACGACTGGGAACGTGATTTTAAAAATTCGCTTACTATTGGTACTGGCATTACTTTTTCTAATCTTGTAGCAGCTTATTTGGAATATATTATTCCACGCATAAAAGAAACCACTCTCGAAAGTAAAAAAACTATTATCGCCACTAAAATTTTGCCGTACTTTGGGAATAAAGTTCTGAAAGATATATCCGGAAACGACATCGCGAAGTGGCAAACTTTGATGATTAAATCCAATGCCAGCAAAACTTATATCAAAACCATCAACACGCACCTAAGTGCTATTTTTAATTATGCGAAGAAGTTTTACGGTTTGCAGGTGAACCCATTACATATTACAGGCAGTATAGGACGCCGGTTAAGTGACAGAATGGATTTTTACACAATAGATGAATTTCATAAGTTTTATTCAGCCGTTAAAGATAGACCTGAAAGTAAAATAATTTTTCCATTGCTGTTCTTTTCCGGTATGCGAGTAGGTGAATTACTGGCGCTTACAAAAAAAGATTTTAATTATGAAAAGCGCACCGTCAGTATTAACAAAACCTATACCCGGTTGCACAAGCGCGACGTTATAACTGACCCGAAAACGCCTACATCAATCCGAACCATAAAATTGCCGAACTTTATTTTTGAACTTTTAGACGAGTACATCTCACAGCTATATGATTATTCGCCCTCTGACAGGCTTTTTGTAGTTAGCAGGGCATATTTACTTGGCGAGATGTTAAGAGGCGCTCAAAAGGCAAATTTAAAACGCATCAGAATACATGACCTGCGTCATAGTCATGCCAGTGTACTTATCAACAAAAACTATTCACCTGCGCTTATTTCTAAACGTCTTGGGCATACCAACATAACTACAACTCTGCAAATCTATGCACACCTTTACCCTGAACGTGAAGATGACGCGGTATCAGACTTACAAAATGAATGGGACAAAGAAAACAGCCTTTAAAAAGGCTGTTTTTATTTATATAAATATTTTATTTTTTAAAATGCCGTTATTTTTGTTCTATTATCGTTTAAATACGTTATAAACTGTTCTATTTTACGTTGTAAATTGTTCTATTATACGTTATGTTTTGTTCTATTTTTCTATGAAGACCCGCATAAATACTGGCTTTAGGGCTCCCCTATAATATATACATATATATAACGCCTTCGGCGTTTTTTTAGCAGTGATATTTACTATATTATTTTTACCATATTTGTCAATCTGTGATGTACATTCACTTATTTTGTTCTGCAATGGCAAATTTATGGCAAAATTTTCGCCATAAATCAACGAAAACGCCTTGTAGCGGCGTTTTCAAGCGTTTTGTATTTTGTATATTGTATACAAAATTTGTCAAGCTAAATCAGGGGTTTTGCCCCCTTAATTTTAAAGCTTTCACAAACTGTTCAGTTTTTAACAGTTTGTATGTTTAAATTTGCTAAAGTCCTGCATTCAGGCCTTCTGCGGAACGCCGCGCACTTTTGTTAAATAAGTGTAAACACCGGCGCATACCAAAATTGCGCCCGTTAAAACAAGTATCAGGCGCGTAGGCAAAAAGCCGCCCAAAAAGCCGCCTAAAAGCGGGCCAACCACGCCGCCGAACTGCTGCGCGCTGGTTACAAGCCCAAAGGCCTTGCCGCGCACGGAAGGGTCGGTAACTTCAACCAGGCGGGCGTTAATGTTAGGCACCGCACCTGCGAGGAACAGGCCGTAAATAAAGGTTACCGCCGCATACTGCCAGATGTTGTGCACAAAGAACTGGCACATATTTATTGCGCCCGCGCAGATAAACACCATAAACAGCGTTTTGGTATAACCGCGCTTCTGCCCGCGGCTGCCCCAGTAAGGCCCGGCGATAATACCGGCAATGCCCGCCAGCGAGAAGATAATGCCGGCAGTTTTAACAACATCGTCGTTAACAACGCCGCCCAACAGGTACGATACGTACATGGTAATCAACGGCTGTACAATCATTACGCATACCTGCACCAAAAAGAACATGCTCATTACAAACAGCAGCCCTTTATTTTGCAGTGATGCCTTTAAATCCGCCCAGATATGAATAACTTTGCCTTCGCCCTTTTCGTGCTCTACATCGCGAACAAAGGCAATAACCATAA
>OLIX01001657.1_pt1 | contig 18406 bp, 18 predicted proteins | sample 1601331 | NCBI WGS metagenome assembly OLIX01 (sample SAMEA2452120, study PRJEB22498) | human gut metagenome | biome: human feces; feature: human gut; material: feces | place: Australia | collected 2012 | reverse complement strand
TTAAAAATAGAAATCAAGAATTATAAATGGTTGGAATTTAAACTAATAAATGAGACAGAATAAAATAAATTATTCCAAATTGGAATAAAAATAAAATATAAAAATAAAAAAATATATGTTTAACTATGGAATATATTGGTATAAATGAAGTATAAATAAAATGAAAGTTTTAAAAAAGTTCAGATTTAAAAAATTGGTAAATATTTTTAAATTTGAAAACATTATGAGAAACAGACTTTATAGTATAAAAGTATTAATGGGAGGAATATAAAAATGAATTGTAATACTTGTAAGATGTGTGAAAGTGCAGATAAGAGATTAGAAAGTTTTGTAGCATCAAAAGCAGGAGAATTTGAAACAGCATTCCAAAGAACAATCGACCAAAAAGTAAAATGTGGATTTGGACTTCAAGGTGTCTGTTGTAGATTATGTTCAAATGGACCATGTAGAGTAACTCCAAAATCACCAAGAGGAATATGTGGAGCAGATGCAGACACAATAGTAGCAAGAAACTTCTTAAGAGCAGTATCAGCAGGGGCAGCATGTTATTTACACGTAGTTGAAAATACAGCTTTAAACGTAAAACACGTTGGAGAAAACAATGGAGTTATAAAAAGTGAAAAAGCTTTAAATATATTAGGAGAAGAATTAGGAATATTCGACGACGACCCACATAAAAGATGTGTAAAAATAGCAGACGCAATTCTAAAAGATTTATACAAACCAAGATATGAAAAAATGGAATTAGTTGAAAAACTAGCTTACCATATGAGAGTTGATAAATGGAAAGAGCTTGGAATCATGCCAGGTGGAGCTAAATCAGAAGTATTTGATGGATGTGTAAAATCATCAACTAACTTAAGTTCTGACCCTGTAGATATGTTAATGCATTGTTTATCATTAGGAATTTGTACAGGTTTATATGGCTTAACTTTAACTAACTTATTAAACGATATAGTTTTAGGAGATCCAGTTATAAGAATGGCTCCAGTAGGATTTAGAGTAATCGATGAAGACTATATAAACATAATGGTAACAGGACATCAACATTCAACATTCGCAAGTTTCCAAGAAAAAATAAAATTACCAGAAGTAGTAGAAGTAGCTAAATCAGTAGGGGCAAAAGGATTCAGATTAGTAGGATGTACATGTGTAGGCCAAGACTTACAATTAAGAGGAGAACACTACAAAGAAATATTTGCAGGGCATGCAGGAAATAACTACACAAGTGAGGCAGTTTTAGCAACAGGGGCAGTTGATATGGTAGTTTCAGAATTCAACTGTACAATTCCAGGGCTTGAACCGATAGCTGATAAATTACAAGTAAAAATGATTTGCTTAGATGATGTAGCTAAAAAGAAAAATGCAGAATTAATCCAATTAGATAGAGATAAATTTGATGAAATAGACCACAGATTAATAAACGAAGCAGTAGAAGCTTACAAAGCAAGAAGAGGAAACGTAACTATAGATATACCAAAAGATCATGGTTATGACGAATCTTTAACTGGTGTAAGTGAAAAGAACTTAAAAGAATTCTTAGGTGGAAACTGGAAACCATTAATAGACTTAATCGCTGATGGAACAATCAAAGGTGTTGTCGGAGTAGTAGGATGTTCAAACATGACTGCTGGCGGACATGATGTTCACACAGTAGAATTAGTAAAAGAATTAATCAAAAAAGATATCTTAGTATTATCAGCAGGATGTTCAACAGGTGGACTAGAAAACGTAGGATTAATGTCACCAGGGGCAGAAGAATTAGCAGGAGAAAACTTAAAAGCAGTCTGTAAAAAATTAAATATACCACCAGTATTAAACTTTGGACCATGTCTAGCAATAGGAAGAATCGAAATAGTTGTTAGTGAATTAGCAGCAGCATTAAATGTAGATATACCACAATTACCAGTAGCACTTTCAGCACCACAATGGTTAGAAGAACAAGCATTAGCTGATGGAGCATTCGGTTTAGCTTTAGGACTACCACTTCACCTAGCTTTACCACCATTTATAACTGGAGGACCATTAGTAACTCAAGTTTTAACAGAAGGACTAAAAGATATAACTGGAGGTAGTGTAATAGTAGATCCAGACCCAGAATCAGCAGCTAATACATTAGAAGCAGAAATATTAGATAGAAGAAAAGGCTTAGGTTTAAAATAATTAATTTTTAAGGATGTGGTCAAATGCGCAGAATAATAATTCATAAAGATTTATGTACAGGTTGCAAAAGTTGTGTGTTAGCCTGCATGACTAGAAATTGTGGCGAAAAACATAAATTTGATAGCTTTATAGATGTAAATAAAGATAAATATTTTATAGATTTATCACATATAGATACAGAAAGTAGAAATCATATAGAACTAAATAACGAGGGACACCCAGTCCCTCTAACATGTAGACATTGCGACAAACCAGAATGTGTTGCAACATGCATGAGTGGGGCTATGACAAAAGACCCTGAAACAGGAATAGTTTCATATGATAAACAAAAATGTGGTTCATGTTATATGTGTGTAATGAGTTGCCCTTATGGAATTCTAAAACCAGATGACAGAACGAAACAAGATATAATAAAATGCGATTTATGCCAAGGAGAAGAAATTCCTCTATGCGTATATAACTGCCCAAGCGGTGCATTAGAATTACAAAAGGAGGACGAATAAATGTTTGATAAAATAAAGAATATATTTAAATCAGATAAAGAAGAAAGTAATGTTACTCCTAAAAATGCACCAAAAGAAGTTACAGTTCCAGCACATAAAGTTGGGCCAAAATCACAAGATGATGCAACAACTTATGTAATAATAGGGGCAAGTATAGCAGGGGTTACAGCAGTAAAAACACTTAGAGAATTGGACAAAGGTGCAAAAATAATAGTAATATCAAAAGATGAAAATATTTATTCTCGTTGCATGTTACACCATTTAATTTCAGGACACAGAACAATTGAAGGAATTAACTTTGTAGATGGAGATTTCATGGAAAAACAAAATGCAACTTGGATTAAAAAAGCGACAGTAAAAGAAATTGATCCAGACAATAAAAAAATTAAATACGAAAAAGATGGTAAAGAAGAAGAATTGGCTTACGACAAATTATTGATAACATCAGGTGCCAATGCATTCGTACCACCAGTTAAAAATTTAAGAGAAGCTAAAAATGTGTATCCACTTAGAAATATAGAAGACGCAATAGGAATAAAAGAACAAGCAAAATACGCAAAAAATATTGTAATAATGGGTGCTGGGCTTGTAGGAATGGACGCATTAGCAGGGTTAGTTGAAATAGATAGCATAGGAAATTTAAGTTTAATTGCATCAGAAGACAGAATCCTAGACAAACAACTAGATGTTAAAGCTGCAAAAGCTTATGAAGATAAGTTTGAGCAAAAAGGCGTAAAAATCTATAAGAACCGTATGGCATCAGAAGTATTAATAGATGAAGATTGAAAAGTAAAAGGCATTAATTTAGGAAATGATGAAATAATAGATTGCGATTTATTAGTAGTTTCAACAGGTGTAAGATCTAATATAGGACTTGTTGAAGGGTCAGGAATAGAAACTGAAAAAGGAATCAAAATCAACGAAAAAGGCGAAACTAACAAACCTGATATATACGCAGCAGGCGATGTAACAGGCACAGGAATTTGGCCATTAGCAACAAAACAAGCAGAAGTAGCTGCAACTAATATGGCAGGTGGAGAAGCTGTTATAGAAGATAGATTTGAATTTAAAAATACAATGAACTTCATGGGTATACCTACAGTTTCAATAGGATTTATCACGCAAGCAGACGACACTTATGATGTATTTACATATACAGATGGTGAAAATTATAAAAAAGCAGTAATAAAAGATAATGTTCTGACTGGTTTCATAGCACAAGGAGACATCTCATATGTTGGCCCATATACTCAACTTGTCAAAGAAAAAATTAAAGTTGATAATTTGGCAAAGCGAGTATTTGAACTTGGATATTCAGACTTCTTCAAAATAAAAGAAGATGGACAATTCGAGTGGTAAATAAGTTATTAAGGTCTACTTAATATATATAAAATTAACCTCCCCATAAGGTTGATTTTGAAATAACTATCCAAATTAGCATTTCGGCAGAATTGTCGGGGTGCTTTTTTTATATAAGAAAAGAAGCATTTCGGTTGGCCTACCGAAATGCTTTTCTAGCTGATTTGTATATTTTTATTATGTACTATGATTTCAGCGCTTTGCTTAAGTCTTAGAGTTTTGCAACCCCCACCACAAGAACTCTAAATAATTTTTTTAATAATGCTTTTAATAATTTACTTTCATCCCGACACCCTCATATTTACCGAAACACAAGATATATTATATCCTAGTAACTCTGTAGAAAATTGTAAAAACTTGCGAAAAAACAAAAAAATTTTTAAATATCAAAAAAAATTTTTATATAGTTTGAAAAAATACTATAATAATTAGAAAAGATACTTTATATCAAAATAGTTGGACTTTCAACTAAAATATTATATTATTAAGAATATAGTTGAAAGTTCAATTAAAATAAGGAGGGAGAAATGAATTTTAGAAAGTCAACAAAATCAGATGTATCAAAAATAATGGAAATAGTAAAACAAGCGCAAGAGTACTTCAAATCACAAGGAATTGATCAATGGCAAAATAATTATCCAAATGATGAAGTAATAAATAATGATATAAATAATGGTGAAAGTTATGTAATGTTGGATGGTGATGACATTGTTGCAACAACTGTAATTTCATTTGCAAAAGAGAAATCGTATGAAAATATTCTAGATGGAAAATGGATTACAAACGGGGATTATGGCGTAATTCACAGAATAGCTGTAGATAACACTCATAAGGGGAAAGGTCTTTCACACAAAATAATAAAATATGCAGAAGAAGTATGTAAACAAAACAATATTCATAGTATAAAGGTAGATACTCATGAAGATAATATATTAATGCAAAGTTTACTTAAGAAAAATGGATTTGAATATTGTGGAATAGTTTATTTAGAAGATGGTGGAAAAAGAGTAGCTTTTGAAAAAACTTTCTAATTAAATATTAAATTTACTTTAGCAATCTATCAAAACATTTGTATAAAATCTATAAAAAACTGTGTAGTCTAAGACCAGGCTACACAGTTTTTATGTAAACTTAAAAATATTTTTTAAAATCTAAATTATGCATTATTAGCAGGTGCAACATAAACCCTTTGTGCCAATTCATCATCAATCATATATAATGCATGAGGGTTGTCCACACATCTTTTAACTTTTTTCAATATAGTTGTAAAGTTATCTTCTTCTTCAACTTGTTCATCCACGAACCAGTTTAAAAAGCTGATAGTCGCATGTTCCTTTTGAGCAACTGCAATATCCATAATATTATATATTTTTTTAGTGACTAATTCTTCATGAGCTAAACCTGTTTCAAATACTTCTACAACATCTTTATAAGTATCTTTTGGCTTGTCTATTTCGCCAAGAACTATAGTTCCACCCTTTTGGAACACATAGTCATAGAACTTCATAGCATGATCGATTTCTTCTTTAGCTTGTACTTTAAAAAAGTTAGCAAAACCACTTAAATCAATAGATTCACAATAAGCGGCCATAGCTAAATAAGTGTAAGAAGAGTAAAACTCAAATGTAACTTGATCATTAATTGCATTTTCTAAGCTTTTACTTAACATAAATTTGCCCCCTTGAAATATAGTTTCTAATTATATTTTATAGTAAAAAGTTAGAAAATGAAACAATTAAAATCTCCAAAATACGCCGTTTGGCATACGGCAGATAGTTCCTGAAAATTTATCTTTAATTTCACCAGTATGAAAATCTCTAATAATTACGTATTCATGATAATCTGGGTCTTCATGCCATTCAGAAAAATATAGATAATCACCATCTCTAAACATGAGACTTTCAGTAGAACCTATGGAAAAACTGATTTTTTCTGGCCAAATGATTTGGAAAACACACTCATTAGCATCTCGTCCAAGCATAAGAGGAGAAACATTTAGCTTTAGGTTATAACAATCCTTTACACAATCAAGTGGCAGTTTTTCAATAAGTTCAAGTTTTTTATCTTCTGGATAATAACAATATATTTGAATTGTCTTTTTAGAAAAATCAACGCATAAAAAATAAAACTTTCCATCATCCCACACAGGAGCCTCAACATAAAAATTTTCCCTAAGTTCAAAAGGACTAAATACCTCGCCATCAGGAAAATGAATTAGATGACAGTTCATACCGCCAAAAGCATGTCCATCTTTGACAATTTCCTCAGCTTCATATAAATCAAGAAAATCGTCCGTACCTTTTTGAGAATAATACCATTCAGAAGTTCCATCAATCGGTTCTGGATACCCACCTACTAAACCATCTATTTTTATTGTATTCATATAATTTCCTCCTTTCAATTAATATAAATTGTTATCATACTATAAATTTTATAGCAGTAACGGATATAAATCCACTTACAACAAATTAAAATCAAAAATATAAATAAAAATCTAACTAAAAATGTTTTTAGTTAGAAAGTATGGGTATATATGAAATATAAAGATATACCAAACAGAAACGACATCAAAAGTAACTTCATAGGTATACTCAAAATAACAAATGGGGGTATAAAATATGGAAGATAGAATCGTATGTCATTGTATGGAAGTTAGTTATGAAACAATAAAAAAAGCTATAGAAGATGGCGCAAAAACAGTAGACGATATAAAAGAAATGACTGAAGCATCAACAGGATGCGGCGGATGTGAAGACGAAATACAAGAAATTTTAGACGAATTATTGAAATAGACAGAAAGTAAATAACCCTTTATGGGATGAATGAAAAAATCATCTCATAAAGGGTTATTTTTTATAATATTAATCTAATCTCCAGTTTAATTCTCCATCATTTAAAGCTCTTATAAAAATTTCCGCAGAAGCCAAATTAGTGGCAATCGGAACACTATAAACATCACAAAGCCTTATTAACGCTTGGATGTCTGGTTCATGAGCCTGTGCAGTTAACGGGTCCCTTAAGAATATTACCAAATCGATTTCCTTATTTACAATCAAAGACCCAATTTGTTGATCTCCACCAAGCGGCCCAGAAGCAAGCCTATGTATGTCCAAGTGTGTTTCATCCATAATTCTTTTACCAGTCGTACCTGTCGCATATAGACCATATTTTGACAATATAGCCTCATAAGCAATACAGAAATTAACCAGCGTATCCTTTTTGTTGTCATGAGCGATTAAAGCAACATTTAAAATTTTATGCATAACTACCTCCTAAGTTTAAATTCTATATAACTATAATATTAAACAGAAACATACAGGTTACAATATTTTATATATGATTATTTTGTAATAATTTTTAAACTATATTCCATAACACATAAGTTTTTATAAAAGATAAAGGTCCTATCTTAATATACCGTTCTGATTGAGGGTGTTACTATGATTTGCTACAATAAAATTAAGTTGCTAGTCATTCAAATTACAAAATACATCATCAAAAAGTTCAAGTACAACTACTGAAAATAAATTTTTTACTGTAACAGTTCCAAAAAGTTGGGGAAGTGATTGGAACGTAAAAGTAGAAGATAACTCTATGAACGGCATAGAGAGTAAATTATATATGTTTGATCATGGACACGGTGGAGCTGCTGTATATGTTCTTGATATGAGTGACACAAGCAGACCACTAGCGCATTATAGCAGAATGATACCAGATGATTGTGAATCTGTAGGCACAACATCAGATGGATATGAAGTGTTTATGACAGAGGCTGCCGATGGATTTTTCAGTCAAGGTGCTAAAATCACCTTAAAATAATGAGATTAAACTTTTAATATTCCTAAATAACGAAAAATCACACACGCTTTTAAAAGAAGAAAAACACAGATTTTTTATTTGTGTGATGGATTTATTTAATAGATTAATATAATAGATTTATTATTTGTTCGAGACTTTAAACCGACAAGTTCAGATTTAAAACCGTAAGCCTAAGATTTAGATAAGAGGGGTTCAGATTTAAATCAGAGAGATAGAGATATAAATCTATAGGGCTAAGATATAAAGCATGGGTCCTAATATATATATCAATGATACAATTTTTCAAAGCGGGGGAACTAAGATATATATCAGGGGTACAAAAATGCTAATATCAGTTTCAATATTCAACAATAGAGAATCCGATATTAGCATAAAAATTTTTTTATCACACATTTTTTTAAACCTTCTATAAACAGCATCTTTTTTCATACCTAAAATAGGCAAATCCAATAAGACATATTCATATATGACTAAATAAAATTCTTTTCCGTCGATTACCTTTTTGTTCATATATACAGATTCATTAAAATCGATATACCATCTAAGAATGGCCAAGTCGTTTACGTCTAAGTCTAGGTCGTAGGCAGCGGGTTGTGAAAATCCTAAAAATGGAGAATTTTCTTTTAGAATTCAATTAAAATAAGATAGCAACTTTAATTTATGTATAATATAAATATGGAAATTATAAGAAAAACAAACAAGTAGACAACGGGGGAGAGAGTAGTGAATATTAACTGTATTACAGGAGGAAATGATTATTTATATAAGCATATGCAACAAAGCTTACATAGGGCAAAGTCAATAGATATAATAGTATCTTTTCTTATGGAATCGGGTGTTAAATTATTAAGAGAAGATTTAGAAGAATTAAATGGTGTACCGATAAGAATTTTAACAGGAAACTATTTAAATATAACACAACCATCAGCACTATATTTATTAAAAGAGTTAATTGGAAAAGATCTTGATTTAAGATTTTATAATGATAAGTCTGTTAGTTTCCACCCAAAAGCATATATTTTTAATTATGAAGATGGAGGAGAGATTTTTATCGGCTCGTCTAACTTATCTCAATCGGCATTAACAAGAGGAATCGAATGGAATTATAGGATAAATAAAAATAGTAACTTAGAAGATTTTAATTATTTTAAAGAACAGTTTGAGGATCTGTTTAACAATAAATCAATAATAGTAAATGATCAAGAGTTAGAGTCATATTCGAAAAGTTGGAGAAAACCTAAGTTACCGTTAACACAATTTGAAAAAGATATACCGGTTACAAATTTATATGGGGATAAGAAGACAATTAATTTATTTGAACCAAGAGGAGCGCAAATTGAGGCACTTTATAATTTGAAGAAAACAAGAAAAGAAGGAAATAAAAAAGGTTTAGTTGTAGCAGCTACAGGCATCGGAAAAACATATTTGGCAGCTTTTGATAGCCAAAATTTTGATAGGGTTTTATTTATAGCACACAGAGAAGAAATATTATATCAAGCATATGAAAGTTTTAAAAATGTCAGAACAGATAAAATTATACCGATAAAAAATAATTATGTTATTGATAGCCAATATGATTTGTTAAATGTCGCAGATTTTCAAGAAACTTTTAATTATAATGAGTATGACATAAATATGGGATTTTTCACTGGAAATAGAAAAGATATAAAAAAAGACATAATATTTGCTTCAGTTCAAACACTTGGCAAATCTCAATATTTAAATGAAAGTTACTTTGATAAAGATTATTTTGACTATATAGTAGTTGATGAGTTTCACCATGCAGTAACTAAAAACTATCAAAATATACTAGAGTATTTTGAACCTAAGTTTTTATTAGGGCTCACAGCAACACCATACAGATTGGATAATAAAGATGTATTTTCAATTTGTGATAATAATTTAGTATACGAAGTGGATTTAAATTCGGCAATTAATAAAGGATGGTTAGTTCCATTTAGATATTATGGTATTTATGATGACAGTATAAATTACGATGGCTTGAAAATAAGAAGTGGCATTTATGATGAAAGGGAACTTGAAAAAGCATTAAGTATAAATAAAAGAGCTGATTTAGTTTTAAAGCATTATAAAAGATATAATTCTAAAATGGCAATAGGATTTTGTACAAGTAAAAATCATGCTAGTTATATGTCAAAGTACTTCAATGAGAGAGGAATAAATTCAGTAGCAGTTTATAGCGGACCTACTGATGATTATGGTGAGGAAAGAAAAGAGGCTATAAAAAAATTAAAATCAGGAGAAATAAAAATTATTTTTTGTGTTGATATATTTAACGAAGGTGTAGATATAAAAGATATTGATTTAGTTATGTTTTTAAGACCAACTGAATCACAAACAATATTTTTACAACAATTAGGTAGAGGACTTAGAATAGCAAAATATAAAAAATATCTAAATGTACTCGATTTTATAGGAAATTATAAAAAAGCATATTTAAAACCGTATTTTTTAGCGGGTAAGACAGAAGAGGAAGGTGGAGACTTAACTGATGTGATGGATGATGAAAATTATCCTGAAGATTGTTTAGTAAATTTTGATTTTAGGATTATAGATTTATTTGAATATATGAAATACGGATCAAAAGGAAAAGAAACTGTAGAAGAAGACAAAGAAGAAAAATTAAACTTTGCACTTAGAGATGAAAAAGTAAACTTATTTTCAATGGTAGAAGGAACTGATTATCTAAAATACAAATATGAAATTATGTTATGTAAAAAACAAAAGCTTCCAGCAAGACCATATTTATTAGATATTAAAAAATCTAATTCCACATTTGCCTTATCGGAAAGTGGTAGAGATTATCAAAATAAAGTAAAAGATAAAGACTTACCATTAAAATATATAGCATACATAGACTCATATATAAAAATAAAAGTAGATCAAAAGCTGTTTGAATCTTTATATAACAATGGGTTATTTTCAACATGGCTTCCAGAAGGACCAATGAAATATTTTAGATGGTGTGAAGAAGGTTATATAACGCTTTTTAGAGTTTATGAACTTAAATCACAAGTAGATGAAAGATTGCTTGAAAGAGGTAGACGAGGTAGAAATTCATTTTTTGGATTGAGCGAGGATATTGATTTAGATATACTTGGACCTGTTTTGAGTGATGAGGAGTTTAATAAGATAAAGAGTGATATTATGAAAGTTATTAGTAATAGTGGCTTTTTTATTGACAGTGAAGATAATAAATATAAAGGGTTTTGAAAGATATAGTGTATTATATATGTTAGAATACATAAATAAATTTTAGAAAAGTAAATTATCATAATTTAAAAGATTAATAAGAGTTATAATATAAATAGGTACGTAGTAAAAATATATACTACGTACCGTATAAAATTAAAAAATAAATTTATTTACTTACTTTCTTTTCTAGCAGCAGCTTCAGGGAATAATTCTTTTAATAAAGCATTTGCAGTCGAATTTATGCTGTTTGTACTAGAAATTATTGCACCTTCATCTGATAATATTTTACCCTTAAAGAAGTTATTTGATCTGCTCCAATCAAATCCCATCACTCTAGTAAGAATATCATTAAATGATAAACCTTTACTATTTTCAGCAGCTTCACTGACAACTCTAGCAACTATTATTAATCCAACTCCTGATGAAATAACACCATTTGATCTAATAATAGATCTTTCTTCTCTAGTTTCTGCACTTAGAAAATCTGAAATTATTTTGTTGTTTTTTAAGTTATCAAAAAAAACATCTATTTCTAATGCTAGACCACCTAGATATTCAGGATTTTTTCCTAATTCAGTAGACATTTTATTTATACTTGCTCTACTTTGAGAGTTATATGTACCTAATTCAACTATAGCATTTTTTATATTATTTAATGTATATAGTTTTTTGCTATTCTTAGAAACACTAGCTGATAATAATTCTGTATTTTCATTTAGATACTCTGTACTATCAATTGTTTCTGATGTCAATTTTGCTAATGGATCTCTAGTATTAAATAGGGTATTTATTGTTGCTGTAGTAGTTTTAGCATTTTGGTTAATATCTACAAAATCTTGGCGTATTTTCATATTATCTATTTCATAAACTATGTTACATAATAAATAATTTCCCTGTATACTATCAGGTTCCTCTAGTGCTAATTCTGCGATCGCCTTCGAACGATGATTTCCATCTAGACATATAAAAACAAAACCTAACGGAATAGTTAATACTCCAAAAACTGAACCCATTTCTTTAGCCTTCTTATAAACAGATTCCATATTTTCAAAATGTTCCATATCAAATGTAATAGGAGAGAATGGTAGTTTTTCCCTAGTTACTAATGTTATAGGAGGAATCGTGAAATTATCTCTATTATCCATAATATAATGTTTTAACTCTTTAACATGTTTGGCATCTAAAAATCTGTTTACAACATCTGATGATATAGCAGTATCTTTTTTCTTAACTTGGGTAGTTTGAACAAGTGTACCTATGACCGAAAATGGTAATACAGTAGCAAACCAATATCTACCACCAGAAAAATATAAAAGTGAATTCAAACCTGTACCACTAAAATAAGATGTTTTTTTTGGTGGATTCGCTGGAATTATATTTACCTCACTATTATCATTTGATAACTCTGCATTTAATAAATTATTCATATTTTTTACTCCTTTTTTTTTACTTATAGTATAATACCTAAAAATGTGAACGTCAATATAGAAATGTAAAAAAATAAAATAAGGACGTATTACGTCTTTGAAAATTAAAAACAAGAGATGATCATAAGAAATAATAAAAGGGTTTTATTTATGGTGTATAATAAATACTAAAAAAGTGTTGATTTTATAAAAAATATTATGAGATAAATGTAACAATTTAGTTAATGATGAAAAAATGGATCTAGTAAAAGCACATCATGAGGGAGGTATTAATAGTAAAGATAAGTGAATTTATTGAGAGTAATGGCTATATAACAAATGCAATGGCTAGAGAAAACTTTGGTTTTGGAAGTACAAAAGTAAAAAATTTATTTAATAAATTAATAAAAGCAAAAAAAAATAAACAAAGAGGGAAGTGTACCACAAACACGTTATGTATTAAATGAAAAATAATAGCGACCGATAAGCGACCGATAAGCGACCGATAACGACCGATAACGACCGATAAGCGACCGATAGATAATATGAAGGTTTAAAGCCAATAGAAAAAATTTTTCTATTGGCTTTTTTAATGCAAAAACATAGAACTTTCAAACCACTCCCCACAAAAATATTGTAAAATAAAACCATACAACAAATTAAAAACAGGGGGGATAACATTGAAAAAAATACTACTACTATTCACAATACTAACTACGCTAACCTGCATCGGATGTTCAAAAGAAGAGACAATGCAGATGAGTATAAGTGACAGTGTAAGCAAGTCGAGTGAAGAAAATTTTGACACAAGTGCGACTGTTCAGCAGCTTTTTTCTGAAGCTGTAACAAAAGATAATTATGAAATGGCGAAGTGGGCACTTTTAAATGGGGCTGATGTGAATAAGTTTGCCAATTATGAGTATATTTCGGAAGAGGAAAATCCATTGATGGTGAGTATATCTAATTCCAACGAAAAAATGGCGATGTTGCTTCTCAAAAATGGTGCGGATGTTGATTATGTTGATGAGAACGGAATGACTACGCTTATGTGTGCGGTTACTAATAGAATGTATGACGTTTGTGAGGAATTGATAGATAGAAATGTAGATAAAAATGCGCTAGATACTAGCGGGGATAATTGTATAGATTATGCGATAACATCTATGGGTGATGGATATGTGAGCGATAAGGAAATGCTAAAAATGGCCAAATTGCTTTATAATGATGGTGTAAAAATATCGAACAATACGAAGAGACATATTGTGGCATCAGATGGAGAAGGCGTTATGGATTATGAATATGTGGCGTTGGATTGGTTTATAAGTATCGGCGAAATTAAAAGGAAAGATTTAAATGAAAATCAGGAAGTTTTTTATAATGTTTATCTTGGAAATTTAGATTACATAAAGAAGCTGAAAAAAACTCAATTAAAAATTAAAAATTCACAAAATCAGGATTTATTGACTGTTGCTATAACATATGCAAAGAAAGATATAGCCAAATATCTATTGGAAAATGGAATGGAATATAAAGAAAATTCCACAGAATTGAGTGATGCCATAGGATATGCTGCACTTTGTGGTGATTTGGATACGCTAAAAATGATTTATAAATATACTGACTTGTCGGACAGTGATATTTATACAATTATAAGTTACGATATGCAGTGTTCGAATGATGAATATATTGAGGGAATTGAATATCTAGTAAGCAAAATGTCTGATATAAACACATATATCGACAATCCTAATGAAACAATTTTGTGTTTGGCAGTTTATAATGAGCTTGAAAAAACATCGAAAATGTTGATTGAGCATGGTGCAGAGGTTAATTTACATATAATTTATAATGCAGAAAATGTGGGCAATTCGGAATTGATGAAAGTATTATTAAATAACTTTGATATAAAATCTGTAAGTGAAGAAGAAAGACAAAAATTATTATATAAAATGATTGAAAATGGTGATTATGAAATAGCGAAATATTTGATTGATAAAGGGGTTAGTATTGGTAAAGATTCAAAAGAATATCTTGAGGATTGTCCAGTTACTAAAATGAAAAGTTTATTAGAAAAATAGCTAGATAAAACTATATAAATATACATAAAACTGCTGCAGAATAAAATTTTCATTTATTTTGCAGCGTTTTTTATTAAAAAATAATCGAACATACATTCGAAAAAGTTATTGTATTAATCGAACATATGTGCTATTATATAAAATGTAAATGGAAAGTAATATATATATAAAACTAACGCTCTCTCAAAAATTTAAATAAAACATCCAACAAAAAGCTTGTAGAAAGTTCCTACAAGCTTTTTTCCTTTTTATGATATATAGGAGTAATCCTATTTCAAAAAAATTTTCACAATAAATATCTAAAATTAAAAATTTTATCTCCCTAAATTGCCTTGTCAATTTGCTTAGATCTACCTTCAAATCTATAAAAACAAACAGCGATCACACAACCACAAATAGCAATAGCCGCTAATACGAAAAATCCAGCAGACATACTAAATCTAGATGCCAAATTTCCTGTCATCATAGGAAATGTAGTCATTCCGATTGCGTAAAATGCTTGGAAAAATCCCATTGCAGTTGATTTTTGGAATGGCTTAACTTCTTTCATGGCTTCGGAAGTTGCACATGAGAATAAAATTCCACTCGAAGTCCCAGGAAGTATTTGCAACATCATTATAATAGGTATGCTGTTTACGCTCGGAACTAATACACAATATATTGCTATGATTATTAAAACTGTTGGAATTAATTTTTTCGGACCACCTTTGAATACATTATTTGAAGAAAGTGCCGAAAAGACTACTGATGAAATCATATAAATAATCGATGCAATTCCTATCAAAGTATTCGATGCGCCGAGATTGCTCAAAACTTGATTTGTAAACGACATCGATGTTGTAAGCTGAACCCCCTGTTGAATAAGTGCTATAAATGAAAATAAAAGAAGTCTTTTATTAGCACAAATCGAAATCAAATCGCTTATATCGTGTTCGCCTTTTTGTGGATTTTCTTCTTTTATATTAAATGATAATAAGAGCGTTATAAGCCCACCGACAACGCTCAATATACAAATTCCCCTCATTGTGATTGTGTTATATAAAAACGTGCTCGCAACAAACCCCATCAACATTCCTATGTTGTTAAACATTACAACTCTGGCAGTTGCAGATTGTTGTTCTTCTTTTGAAAAATGGCCAGTATAAAACACCATAAATGAAATCCACATTGCCGATGCCAATCCAGAAAATAAATTAGCAACTAAAAATCCGAATCCATTTGGAATTATTATTCTAAAAAGCGATGCAACTCCAGAAGACAGACCACCTATCATTATAAAATATTTGTGCTTTCTGACTATATCCGCACTAATCCCGACTGGAAGTCTAAGCAACATTTGTGAAATTCCATATGCGCCGACGATTATACCGATAAATGAAGTTGTGACGTTGATTGATGTAAAGTAAATCGTTTGATATGGAATATAGACATATTGTGCAAACCAAAAGAATGATACGCTGATTAAAAAGATAATCTCATCCTTCTTTGAAAATTTAATATTTCTCATAATCGAATCCCCATTTCTATTTTATTTGAAATTAAAAACCATATATTACCACATATATTGTAGGGTTAAGGACTAGGACTGTCAAATAGAATAAATTTATAAAAATTAATGATGATATATATATATTTTAGTATAAGTAGTGTTTTAGTGAAAATGTTAACATACTGTTATTTTTAAAAATTAGGAAAATTATTTGTATAAGTTTTGCTATAAAACAAATGGTAATAAATGACATTTATTAAAGTTAAAAATATAAAAACTTAAACGAAACGCTTTCATAAAAGTATTTTCATTTTAAATAATAAAAAATTAAAAACCATTGAAATTACAAGGAAAACGTAAACCAAACAAAATATATTTCTATACATTTTTTAAAAATATAAAATAAAAAATTTAAGGCATAAGAAATAATGAATTAAATTTTTTTATTATAAAAAAATTTTTAATTAGAAAATATTTTCCTAAGAAAATTTTAAAAATCATGTTAATATTATTGTATTTTTTTGTTAATATACTTATAGAAAATAAATTTTATACTGAATATAATGAATGTATCAAGCGTAAAGAAAAATTTATATGAATGGATATTTTAATATTAGGAGGAGTATTAATGAAAAAGATAATTAGAGATTTTGTGTTATTATTTGTATTATGTTTTTTATACATGACATTTAGTAAAACAACGAATGTTTCTGCAGTTGAAGGTTTAATAATCTCATTGGGGTCTGCAGCAATATTTAGTTTATTAATATCAATGATTAGAAATTTAAATGAAGAAGATTTAAATCTAAAAATAAATCTTACACCTAAAGAAGTAGAAATTATAAGACAAAGTAGATTAGTTCTAAGAGATAGTATAGTAGCATTTTTATTATGCTACGGCTCAATGACAGTTTCATTTGGAGAAACAGGCCTTACTTTTATAAAAGCAATACCATTTATGATTGTATCATTAGCACCAGCATTAGTTGTTTGTGCAATAAGTAAAGAACTAAGAATGCCATCAAATAGACAAGAAGCGAAAGTTGAGTTAGAAGAATTAGCGTAGCCTATGAGCTAGTAAAACCGCTAGTTTAAATATATAGACATAGAAAAAATCCTTAATACAATATTTAAATATATATGACTTAATTACCTGTGTGATAATTTACACAGGATTTTTTTGTTCAAAATAACTTTAACAGCTTTTGTTTGAATTATGTAAAAAATGTGCAAAAAATAGGTTAGGGTATATCAAGATAATTATATTTATAATAAATAATTTTTTTGAAATATATATTTATAAAGAAAGAGTTAAGTATAGGTAATGTTTAAATTTAAACGTTAAAAATTATTTTGGATAACTACTATTATACAATTGCAATGTTAACAAAAAGTTATACATCATTAAGATTATTATATTTTTGATAAAGAACACTATGAAAATAATAAAATTAAAAACATATAATTATAGTAACAGATGGAGAAGACTAGCTAAACAAAAGCACAGAAAAATATAATTAAATATTTTAGGAGGTCTTGTGTATGTTTAAATTTTATAGAGACGTAGTCATATTATTTGCAATCTTTTTCGCTTATTTAATGATGGCAGGCGGAACAACTCCGATTGAAGGTGTGATAGCATCACTTGGAGCAGGTTGCACATTTGCTTTATTGATTGCGATGTTTAGAGCTGTAATAGAAGTTGCCAGAGAAATGATGGCAGAACAAAAGCAAGCGAAAGAAGAATTACAACAGAAGGAATAATATAGGTAGATAGGATCAATAATATGTTTACAAAATTAAACCGGAAAAGCCCATGCAAAATGTAAAATTGCATGGGTTTTTATAATGTAAAAAAATATATAAATAAAAAAAAGAATATAGCATAAAAATAAATTATAATACAAATAAGAAAATTATCCTAATAAATCATAGTAATATTTATTAGGATGATTTTTTAAAAATAATAAATATTAAAGTTTATTGGAGGGCGTATGGAACTAAAGATTATAGATAAAGAATTTGCAATATGTAAAGTTGAAGATTTTTCACAAATAAATTTAAATGATGAATTTATATTTGTAGGCAAAACAGACAATGAACTTTCAGTAGTTTGTGAGATGGAATCTATTCCAAATAATTGTACACATATTGACAGGGGATGGATAGGATTTAGAATACAAGGTGAGTTAGACTTTTCACTTATAGGTATAATATCAAAATTATCAGCAATACTTGCAGAAAATAAGATAGGAATTTTTACAGTCTCTACATATGATACAGATTATATTTTAGTAAAAAAAGAAAAAATAGAAGAGGCTAAAGAGGCTCTTAGAGATAATGGATATATTATTAATTAAAAATTTCAAAAAA
>OLIX01001654.1_pt1 | contig 18421 bp, 18 predicted proteins | sample 1601331 | NCBI WGS metagenome assembly OLIX01 (sample SAMEA2452120, study PRJEB22498) | human gut metagenome | biome: human feces; feature: human gut; material: feces | place: Australia | collected 2012 | reverse complement strand
AGGCTAGTCAACCAAGGCTTTCACAAGCCTCTGCCTTTAGGCAGGGGTAGTTGACATTTAGCAATATTGCTGACAAATGGAACAGTCTGATATTACAGCAGCTGAAGAAAAAGAAACATTTCAAGTTGTTTCTACTACAGTAAATGAGCTCAAAAGTTGTAGATAATTGATTTATCGTAAGAAAGCTGTGCAGGAATCACCCCTAAGCTTGGTACTGGTGCATCACAGCTATATTGAAGAAACTCAAATATTACAGGCCTGTTTTTTTTTAACTATTAACCCTTTGTATGGCCCCTTATTAGATCAGCTCTTAGTCTAATCCTTACAGATTGAAATTTGCTTTTGAATAAAGACGATCGACAGGTCAAACAAAACGATATTACGTTCGTCTGTCTAATGGGATAGATTCTGATGTTGAAGTTGCTGAGAACTGCATCGATGTACAGCAAACTATTCTCATTCACAATTTTTGAATTTGCAAACGGGAGCTACTGCTATAAAGAGAAATTTCATTGGCGGAAGGGGTGGGATTCGAACCCACGAACGCTTGCGCGTCGGCAGTTTTCAAGACTGCTGCATTCAACCACTCTGCCACCCTTCCGAAAGGTGAGATCGCTATTCTATCCGAACTGGCGTTCTGAAACAAGAGCACCTTCATGAAAATTTAAGTATGATGGTTGAAAAACTTTCAAGGAGAGACCGATGGTTCACGAAATAACTCATGAACAAATTCCAGAAACCCTTAAAGCTAACCCGCTTTGCATCGTTAATTTCGGTGCTCCCTGGTGTATTGATTGTCGCCGAGCTGCTCCTTTTTATAAAAAATTCTCCGAAGAATTCACGGATATTTATTTCACCCATGTAGACGTCGGCGAAAGAGGCGGAGAACTAAAGGAACAGATGCGTGCACTTTACAATGTTGGCCATATTCCAACAATGATTTTTTATAAAAAAGGGCAAGAAGTCGATCGCATCGTCGAAGTGCAAACACCCAGTGAATTGAAAAAGTTTATTGAACGCTGCAAAAGTTAATTAATTTTTCTCGTAGGTCTTGAAATTTAAGAAATCACCAGTATAATTTCGAGCCTACGACACAACACCACGGAAGGGTGGCAGAGTGGTTGAATGTACCGCCCTGGAAAGGCGGCGTACGGTTATCCGTACCGAGGGTTCGAATCCCTCCCCTTCCGCCAAGATTCTAATCCCAGATAGTCTAAAGACGTCTGGGATTTCTTTATTTTCAAGGCATTTGATCGAAGATTCTAGTCCAAAGAATTCTTAACTTGTCTTATAAAATCCAATATCCTATGATAGACATAATGATGGACAAAATATTTTTCGTTCATCTCTGTTGATTTTATGATGGACAGTTGACATGCCTGTTATCGCAAAAACTCTAACAGATCGAGAAGTTAGAAACCTAAAAAAAGACGGTTTTTACAATGTTGGCGGTGTAGTGGGGTTGTATCTTCGTATCGTTCAACCCAATAAATATTGGGTTTTGCGGTATAAGTTACCTGAAAGTAAACGCCGGGATTTTCAATTCGCTAAATATTCAGATCTGTCCTTAAAAGACGCTCGAAGCAAAGCTCAATCGTACAGGGATTTAGTTAATCAAAACATTGATCCTCTTGACTGGCAGCACAACAAAGTTCAAGAAATTTGCTTGGAAGAAAGAACTGCGAAAATTGCCACGAAGACCTTTAGAGTGGTAGCGGAGGAATATGTTCAACATCTGGTTGACATCGGTCAATACGAAGAAAATTCCCGTGAGCTTAAGTTGCTTAAAGGTCGGTTAAAAAAGCATATTTATCCAGTTATTGGGAACCAGTTATTTGAAGAAATTACTCACCAACAAGTTGGAGACGTATTGCTTCCATTAACGAATACACAACCGGCATTGTGCAAAAAAGTTCGACAAATTATTGGGCAGATTTATAAGTGGGCTATAGCATTGGGGCTCACCAAGCACGAAGCTCCCACAGATTACAAAGTTTTAAAGCACTTATTGCCCAGAGCCACAATTAGTGTCAAACATAACCATCCGATGCTCCCGGTGAAGCAAATTCCCGAGTTTATGGCTGATCTGCATTCTCGTCCAAGCACTTCTGCTCGCTGTTTAGAATTTGCCATCCTAACGGCTGTTCGATCATATAACGCTCGTAGTGCAGAATGGACAGAATTCGACTTTGAGAAGAATCTTTGGATAATCCCTGCTCAGAAGATGAAGAAAGGAGATTTAAACGGTAAACATACTGTTCCCCTTTCTAAGCAAGCTAGAGAGCTTCTAATGGCGATTAAAGACGAAACTGAACAATTATCACGCTATGTTTTTGCTTCGCCTGTTGGTCACTCCATTCTTTCAGACGCCTCTTTAAAAACAGTGATTGTTCGAATGCACAATGAACGTTTGGCTCAAGGGTTAAACGGTTATGTGGATCCAAACGAAAAAACAAACAAAGGAGTTCCTCGCATCGCGACTCCACATGGGACAGCAAGGGCCACATTTAGAACCTGGGCACAGGATGATGAATTAGGAAATGACAAACGGTTTTCAGCAAAAGTAGCTGAGCTTTGTCTACATCACAAGATAGATGACACATACAATGGGGCTTATGAACGCAACAAGGCAATGAAAAGTAGACAGGAAATGATGCAAGCTTGGGCTGATTATTGTTTTCCACGCAAAAAGGCGACTAACAAATGACACAGTTTCCCATACAAAACGGATCTTTGAGTCAAAAAGAGATTGATTCAGAGTTTTATTTTGTGGATATTGTTTTTCTCCTAGCTGGCTATAAAGTTATTCCCGGTCTATTTTCGAGTTTTTTATTAAGGGATGGCCATATTGTCTTTGAGGACCGATATCTACAAGAGAAAGGCTTTGTTATAGGTAGTGAAGCGGATATACAGAAAGCCAAGCTACTCTCTTTGCTTTACCGTATGTCGCCCTTTAGTGGTTTTGAACCAGACATCAATACACTTCGTATTAAAAAGAAGGTAGCTTATATTTTATTTTGTAAAACAAATGAAATTGAAACTGAATCCATTAATCGGTTCTTTTCCAATTTTCCAGATAAGGATTGTTTTTGTAAGTGTCATGTAACAGACAGTGAGATAGATAATTTCCTCTTGGGTCAAAGTCCGTTTAGAGCGCAAGATACGAACAAGCGTGAGCGAATAGAACATACTGATAGTACAGTTATTTTTGAAAGCACCTCGGACACTGATCAAGTAACGGTTGCCTTTATAAAAGACTTAGCCAAAGAAGCTCCACGATTTGAAATTATTCTGCGTGCTTTGGCTCAATGGTCTAAAAATCGAAATAAACAGCTTGTTGATTTAGAAGAAATACTAAACAAGCAATTTAATGGTTGGTGGGTTGAGCGAAAGGAAAATCAATCATGTAGCCAAACTCAGTTAACGGCAATAGAAAAAATATTTATGGAACCACCCAAAAAAGGAAGAGGAAAGAAAAAGTCATACGGAAAATGGAGTTTTGAGATTAAGTCTGATAAAAATCATTTATAAGGGATTACCCGAATATAACATGATAGATGGGGACCAAACATAAAAGGTCCCCACCTTTTTGTAGGCTAATTTTTAACCACTTTCACCAGCTTATTATTCAAAAATTTTCATAAAAGGTAGACACCTTTTCTAAAAATATATCCTCTTTTTAATTGTTTAAACCTTTGAGAAACTTCTCTTAACGACATCATGGTGATGTCGATAAATACATTAAAAGGAGGCGTAAATGCTTTTCTCACTAATTAGAGCATCAAAAGCTCAAAAAGCGCTGGGATTACCTAAATCCAGTTTTTATTCTCAAGTATCTGAAGGTTTATTACCACCACCAATCCGTCTTGGCAAACGGTCTGTGGGTTGGCTTGAATCGGAAATTAACGCGGTTATCCGAGCTCGTATTCAAAATAGGTCGGATGACGAAATTAAGGTCTTGGTTCAATGTTTGGTTAATGAACGTCAATCTATTTCTGAATAGGTGAAATTATGACAAATAATATTAATGTCCTTGGAAGTAATAAAAATATCCCTGGTTCAATGAACCAGGGAAAGCAAGCTAACACTCAATCTAAACAACTGAGCACGGTGAATAATACTACAAACCGCCCTATAGCTCAATCTTCAATGAGTGGAAAAAGATTCCATCTTTTATCTGACGGAGTAGTTAAGCTGGAGGATGGTTCTAAAACTCCTGTTAGTGGTTATTTGGAAGTTGTGGCTCTTTTTAAGGATACTTCTAATAAAAACTGGGGACGTTGCTTATATTGGCTTGACGTTGATAATAATCAACATCATTTAGAGGTATTAGATGCCGATTTACGAATTCGTAGCAATAAGATTATTGAACTCTTGGCCTCTGGCGGTTTAAGAATTGATAATAAAGCTGATCTTATTGATTATTTGCTGGGATTCAAGGTCACAAGGCGGTTAATTAGCACTAATCGACTAGGTTGGTTCGATTACAACAATACTAAACATTTCGTATTGTCTAAAAGTGTTATTGGCTTAAATGCCTCTGACATTATTTATGTGCCTATAACACCGACTCATAGGGATGTTTACAGTAGAGAAACGCTACAAAGTTGGATTGACAACATTGGTAAACATTGTGTGCATTCCAGTCGCTGTGTTTTAGCCGTTTGTGTTGCATTGGCAACTCCCTTACTTTATTTAGTAAATAGTCCTAATGTTGGTTTCCACATCAGAGGAAGATCTTCACTATGGAAAAGCCTTGTATTGTCTATTGCTACGAGTGTACAAGGGGCTCCTACATTCAAAAAAACTTGGTTAGATGCTTCTCAACTGCTAGAAAGTTTAACTTTAAGCCATAATGACTTGATGCTTGTCTTGGATGATATCAATCAGTCGCCTGAAAATGAGGTCTCACACATTATTTATCATTTAATGAATGGAAAACAGAAGCGATTAGCAAAAGTTCATGACGTTAATCAAATTATCAATGGTTGGCGATTTCTGGTTCTCTCTAGTGGTGAACAAAGGCTCTATGAAATTGCTAAAAACTGCGGTAAAAGATCATTATCTGGTGAAAATGTTCGGTTAATAGATATTCCAGCTGATACTGATTCTGGTTTTGGCACTTTTGAATCTGTTCCATCGGGCTTTAAAGACATGGAAAGTTTTGCAAACCATATCTATAGAGCCACTCAGTTGTTTTTTGGGACACCATTAGAAAGTTGGATCGAGGTTTTAGTCCAGAATAATACGAAAGACATCATTAATGAGTTTCATTTATATAAAGAAAGCTTTTTAATAAAAGTTTGTTCTGTCAATGTTTCAACCCAAGTCAGAAGAGTTGCAGAATCGTTTGCCCTATTGGCTTTTGCTGGTGAATACGCGACACTAGCAGGTATAACTGGATGGGATAAAGGGGATGCTGAGCATGCAATACAGATTTGTTTTGAAGCGTGGCTGAGTGAATTCACCACTTCTGATGATTCAAATGAAATTATTGAATATGCAGTGAATAACTTAAGTACTGATACAGGGCACTTTATTGATTACAAGGAAATGAATGAGCCAGAAAGTGGCTTCTTTGGTTGGTTCAAAACTGAGAATAGTCAAAAAGTATTTTTAGTTCCAACGAGCGCTTACAAAAAATTCTTTTGCAATGAACATGATGTTGCATATGTTGATGATGTGTTAAGGAAAGCTGGGGTTTTGATAAATGCCAATGTTACCTGTAACCCCATGTCTAGAGCCGGTAAGACAACACGTGTTAAGAAATTGATAATTCCAAACACGACAATTCAAAATGTGGAATGTGGAAATGTGGAATGTGTGGAAATGATCCACGAGTCCACAACTCCACAAGTCCACATCAATTGATTTACATATTACTGATTGGTTTCATTGAGAGGAACTAAAGCACCTGAAATCTACGCTCTCAAGATCATATGATCCCTGGTTCAGCTGGGTCAGAGAATCTCTGACCCAGTATGCCATCGAAACTAAGGCCTACATCAAGGCTTGAAACTCCGATTCAAAATCTTTCATACCTTTGGTCTGATTAAAGAAGGGAAGACCCCATATCCTATAATCATTGTTGTCTGTGATGATTTTTGTGGGAATTGCTTCTTTTTTCAACTGAAGTAGGAATTTTTCCTTCCATTTGTCTTTTTCTAAAAGATGCTCACCCTTGGGTTCAATGAAGATTTGAAGTTGTTCAAATCCATCGGTTTTATCCTTTTGTAAAAAAAGGACATAGTCTGGTTCGAACCGCTCTCCATCTTCAAAAGAGTAGATGTGAAACGCCCGTTCGTTTCTGACTAAATAAATTCGGTCGTATTTCTTGCGTAAATCACCAACAAACCCACGGAAGTAAGCTACAAAGGCCTTTTCCTCCGAAGTGCCAAAATTGTCAGTGTAGGCAAACCAGTCTTCACTTGACAGATCTATTTTCCATTCATTGTTTACAGAAGGATCATTTTGCGAAACTCCAATACCACCGTCATGAGGATTTGTGTAATTAACTGTTTTATTGCGGAATATGTCGTGGATATGCCTTGACCTAAATTCTTTTTTGCCTCGATACGTTTCTTCGATGCCAGCAATTGAACCAGCAATTTTGCCAAGAACATAAGAAACAGCCCTATAAAGAGTCTCCATAGTTGGCTTGCCATTGCTTTGAATTTCAATGTTAACAGCCCCAAGATAATTATTGTCTGTAATGAATTGTCTCGTGGAAGCGATATTAGGGAAGTATGATCGCAATGTGTTGAACTTATATATCGGATATTTAGCTAATGCTTTATTTACAATAGCGTAATTTATCTTGGCTATATCGTTGATCGTCATATGCGATATTTTTAAATCAGGCACACTGTCAGTGCTGCGAGACGATTCTTCCATGACATAATCAATTCCAGAGGCCCCTGTTTCCGCATGGTATTTGTATATGTTGTCACGAACTGTTGGCATAAGGCTAAAGACATTTTTTCTGTCTTTTACCTCTCTGTCATTTAAAAAGATGAAACCTTGTTTGTAGATATCGCTTGCTTTGAAATCAGCTTTGAGTACGTATTCACGTTTTACAATTTTGTCAGTGTCAAGACCAATTTCACGCAGAGCGGCGCGTAACTCAGTAACATAGCGATGGTCGTTTTGACAATGGTAATACAACGTCTCGCAAACACGCAGTTCGCAAGTGATATCGTCATCGTATTTCCGTTGGAATTTAGGTTGTTCATCGTCAATCTGAAAAGGGCAGTACCTGGCACCACGTCCTATGAGTTGAGCTTCAGATATGGTAGCAGGAGAGATTTTTTTACCGCCGGATTGCCTTGTTTCATAAAGACGCACAATGTCAAATAAGTTCAAAACATCCCAGCCCTCGTCCAGTTTTTTAACTTCAAAAATAGCCCTATAGGGATTATCTAAATCTTCGAGAGAATTTAGCAAAATCTGTTTTTGGGTGGCATCTTTGTCGTCATTCACCGAAACGCAATGTTCTTCGGAAAAGTCATCTCGTAGCTCTGCAGCGAGAGTTTCAAAAGAGACCCCCTTTTTTGAGAAATAAGCAAAAGCTTGTTTCATGACCACGTTATCGATGGATTTAGAAAGCTTCCTAAGTTGTTCGCCATTCAGTTTTTTAACCGTTTCAATAAATTCAGCCATAAATTGTTTACTACTGGCAATGGTTGCGGCCTTAAACAGCAAGACAGGCTTAATTCCAAGGCGATGATCCTGGAATACTTTTAAACGGTATTGGCTCAGTACAAGCGCCTGTAAGGCTCTTTCCATGACAGATAATTCGGACCTTAAGGTCACTATGTCTTTAGAGTATCCATCGTTATAAAATTTAGCCAAAGCATAGTCGCAGATAATTTTGTTCTCATACTCTGCACGGATAGCCGGATTGGTCAGGTCGCAGGTAGCGGTAAACTCTAACAAAACATTATTATTATTTCGATGGAAAAGGTTCTTTACAGTTTGTTCCCAAGAACGGTAGTTTGTTTCCTCGTCAGCCGACAATTTCTTTTTTGTGTCAACATTTAAATGGTGAGCTTCATCGGAAATAAGGACGATTTCCTGTTCCTCGAAATCATCAAAGGTCATCCCATTTTCCTTAGCAAACCACATATCCATGTGAAGCCCCTGAGTGGTGGCGAAACAGATGTTGATGGCATCCTTGTCTGCATATTGGAAATTGTCTACTTGATTAATTCTGACTCGCTCTCCATCAATCACAATTTCATCAGCAAAGAGGTACTTTGAAGAAATAGCATTTAAAAAGTTCTCTTTCGTTTTTTCAACAATATTGGATAAGTTGACAAAGAATAGGAAATTGCGATACCCCTTCTTGTACAGATACAGCATCAACCCTGCCATAATCAATGTCTTGCCACTTCCTGTAGCCATATGGAAAAGAACTTGGGTTGGTTTCGGACAGTTGCTACTCTCGAAAAAAGTTATGAAGTTTTCAAAAGCCAGCTTCTGATAAGGACGCAGTTCAAACTTGGGATTCAGATTTTCTTGAATATATGCTGGCAAAACAGCAGTATTGCCATATTCACGCAAGGAATCTAATTTTTCATATAAAAACATGGGCTACTCCTCTTTGTAAAAGCTTTTTGTGAAAGCCTTGTCTTCATCGGAGATGCCAAACTCCTTATCATCAATATCACAATAGTTCACATACAAGAAGTTCTTATCCAGGATTTCCATGAGGAAACGTTTCTTATCTGAAAACGATAGGGAAGCATAATTCTCCGCTGCTGCGTCAACCTCTCGTGGATTCACTTTGTAACTGATAAAGCTGGACTTTAATACTCGGCTGCGAATATCAGATAGCTCCTCATCGTTCTCGGCTGATTCAATTTCCTCCACAAACGTTTGATTTAGTTTTGCCAACTGGAAAAAAACAATTGTAGATTCAGATGCCATTTTCTTAAGCACATTCAAGTTGCGAACTAGTGTATCTGTCTCTACATAGTCCATCTGCTCAACCAAAATGAAACGACGATGACCTCCGTCCTGTTTATTTATTTCCATTACAGCTTGCCCTGTGGTTCCACTACCACTGAAAAAATCAAGAACAAAAGAGTCCTTGTCGTCCATAACAACAGAATTCACACACTCAATAACCGTATAAAGCGATTTCGGATAGGAGAACACTGTATTTGGAACCAAATCCTTCAATAATTGGGTGCCATTGACGCTTGCGTCAAACTTCGGATTACTCCATACCGTTTTATAAGTTCCGAAGTTTTTCCCTAGCTCTATGTCATATCCGGTTTTTGTTTTTTTTACCCTTAGCAAATCAAAAATAGATTCTACAGTCTGTCGGGCGTACCGCCATTTTCTTTCAATACCTTTTGTGTCTATAGGATAGACGTAATACTCATTCCCGTGTTTCTCTGTTTGTGATGTCGGATGAAATGCATCATCAGACACATCTCCAAATCCAATTATTTTTCCATCTTTAACAATAATAGGATAGAAACAATTCTTTGCATCCGTTCTCAAAGATTCACCACCCCAGTTCCGCAATGGAGACCATTCAATTTCATCTTCGGAAAGAATTCGACTGCAAATTGTTTTTTTGCCCTTCGGAGTTACGAAAATAGCATATTCATGTGTGTAAGAAAAGTTGGTGCCCATTGTGCCACGAGGATTATGAATCACCGTGATACAGTCAACATCGTATTCTGGAAAAATCTCTTCAATTAAAATTTGTAACCGTGGTTGCTCATTTTTGTCGATAGCTACTATTAAAACACCATCTGAAGTTAAAAACCTTTTCGCCATCTGGAGTCGTGTTTTCATAAACACTAGCCACGTTGAACGATTAAAGGAATTGTTGTAAGCAAAAGTGTTGGCATTACTTGTAGGATTGTAGGGTGGGTCGATATAAACGCATTTCACCCTACCTTCATACCGCTTCAGCAAGGAAGAAATCACCAATAGATTGTTGCCTTTAATGATCAGGTTATCACTTTCCGAAAACTGGGTTATTTTCTGAGAACCATCCTTTGTATACCTTTTTGCACCTGAGAAGACCTTAGGGTACAGCAGTCTGTCTACCTCATCGGGAGCAAGTGTTTCGTTATAGAAGATTTCATGTCGTTTTTGATCTTCTTTAGTCTGCCCCCCTTCAAGCACACAGTCTTTATATGGGAAAACAATTTCCACCTTACCTGAGGCGGAGATTAGCCCCCCCCCCTTCATCTGCTAGTCCAATTTGATTTTTGAAACGTGTATAGCTGTCTGGTAGGAATTGGCGGTTGTTGATTACCCATGCGAATCCTATTTTATCGAACACCTTCACCTCATCAATGCTCGTAAAGAAACGATGACGTGTTTCTTTATTAGCAAGAAGAAGGCTAATAAGATCCTTGTCCATTTTCATTGCAGCCTCATAGACTGCATTACGAAGAAAAGTACCGTCTTCAGCTACAAATCGCTTATCTGTTTTTAATACCGCCAATACGGTTTCATAAAAATTTGCCATCCATTCGTCCCCATTTAGTTAAAAATATCACCCATTCTAAACGATAATGTTGTGGAGCAAGGGTGCAACCTTTCATTGAATGGTAGGTGCAATAGATGGAAAGGTGCTTACCTACAAAAGTTCATCGATGCCATCTTTAGGTTGGATATAAACAGCATCACCGTCTCGTACATCCTCTTGGTAATCTTCAATGGCATTAACGAGTTTATTTCTCATGCTTTGATCGTGTTCTTTGAACCATTGGATGCCAGATTCGTTTAATTCCATTAGTTCACACGATTTAATTTCATCTTGAACATCCTCTGTTGAAAGTTCTTCCTTGGTTACTGGAACCAGAACAAACCGAGCCTTTAAAAAACCAGGGCGAGGCTCTACGCGAACGTAATAATGTTTGTTAGGCTCAAAAGTCCCTTTTATCAATGAAGAACTCTCTCCTCCAACAACATAAGCATGTTCTCCGGGAGCAACTTCTTGGCGTACCTTATAGCTCATGGAAACAACACCAACTGGTTCAATAGTCTGCTTTGCAGCTTCTTTTGCAACAGGAGCTTGAATACCACTACCCATAATAGAGGTTCTAAAGAATGTTACTGTTGCATTGTCGTCTGCTGGTTCAGAGGGTGAAACAACAGGGGACATATAGCTGGAGGCACAACCTGTTAATAAGTTAGCCCCTAATAAGGCAATAAAAAGCTTAGTTCTCATTGTTAAACTCCTATAAAATTCAGATAGTTAAAATTAGAATGACTAATAACACCAGTCCCAGCCATTTTTTAATTTCCAATGTCTTTTACCTTGATCTCGGTATTCTCGTTCATAGTCTGGCGGAGTGTCTTCATAAGAATTGAGTTCTAGTGCTGTATAGCCTCCCTCCTGCCAAGGGATCACAAAATATTTATTCCAAGAGTGGTATCTATATGATCCAACAATATCGTTTAAATCGTCACCATCAACTACAAATCCCGTAATTTTGTAACCATGCGACCATGAATAATCGGCTCTTTGATATTTAATACAAGCCTTAAATTCATTAGCCATAGCAGTTGAATGTGAAACCGTGGCAACAAGTAAAACAGTTGTGAGGTTTAAGCAGAATTTAAACATTGACATTACTCTGTACACGTTAATAATTGTCAACTCAAGATTAAAGAATTATCACTTTACCAGATAAAATCTCTTCTCATAACTGAAAAGATTTAAAAGAAGCCAGATTTTGTCTCGAGTGTTACATTAATACCCTGAATATAACTTTTGCTTATCAAGACGCTGATTGCTTTTTTATTTTCAAGTTCACATTTGAGCTTAAACTGAGATCTACTCAAGTCGTCATAACAGTTGTAAATATGAACCGTTAATTTTAGAGTTTGTGACGGGTCCGGGGGCGCGTATTCATTAACAAATTCAGTCATTTTTAATACTGCATTAATGTCATCATAGGCCACGTCAGGAATGTAAATTTCTTTTTCGCCGTTAAGCAACAATTTCACATTATCAAAAAATTTTTGTTGTATTTTTAGTCCAACCTCCCAATTAAACACTGCCACGAACGTCTCAGTACGGTTCTCTTGCCATTGACCCACCTCAAGATAAAATGTTGGTATTTCAGGGATATTCAATTGAAGAAAGGTGCAATAGCGACAATATACTAACTTCTCTTGTTCGGATAAAAATTCAACTTCTGGTCTTAAATTGGGCATTATCCATTTCGATGGTTCTGCTTTTAGAAAAGGTAATAATGAAGAGTACTTTTGGGGCAAAATTAAACCATGTCTGAACTCGTTAATATTTCTGCCATTTAATTGAGAAAGAACGGTTTTTAGAAAATCATTCATACTATTCCAGGTCTTCTCTTTTGTTTTGAATAAGCCAAACATAAATTTCTCCCGTTAATCGAATATCCAAAACAAAATGACGAAAGGCAAGCAAATCAATATCACGACCCAAGCTAGATTCCAAACAATTTCAAAAAGCACTAACAACAAGCAAATTAGAGCTCGCATTATGGTTCCTTTAAAAATACCGATAGCGTCAGTGTTTAAACGAATAAAAGACCACCTAGCTAAATAGACATCACCGATTGCGATGACAGAATCTTTAACGAGTTTACCCCTGGGGGGGGGTAGTCAAGTCATTAGTACCTACTTAAAACTGAAGCTATTTGTGCCAACTCTTCCAACTCTTTATCTGTTATTTTGGTTCCTGAAAGGCTTTCAAAACCAAGAAATTTAAAAATCATAAAAGTTTAGATTTTGACGTTTGTTACGTAATGGGGATCATCTGGGCACATGATCATGAGCCTCATAACGGCACCTTGACCGATAATATCGAGTGCGTGTTCATTAAAGTTATGAGATTTTCCACAAGCGCATTGCCACTGACCTTTATAAATGGATAGGTTCATGGTTTGTTTGGCCATTTTTCCAAAGTCGCGCATAAAGTCTTCGTAGTTGAGCATTTTCATATCGTCACCTTGTCACTCCATAAACTGTTAGATGCCTTTAAAATTTCATAAGATTTGGGTCAAATATTTATTCAGAGTCATGTCAAAACCAATTTACGAAAACATCCCTAAGCTAACGATTCAGCAACTGAAAGACCGTTTGAATGGCAAGCCTTATATTCACTTCGATTGGGAAGGAAAAAGCTATATAGTCCAGGTGGCCTACAGTGCTTGTCGTTTTGGTGGTACTCGTCCTTGGTTCATATGCCCTCACTGTAAAAGTCGAGTAGGTTCTTTACTCTTCTTTAATCATCAAATTGGATGTCGGCATTGCTTAAACACTTGCTACGCTTCCGAGAACAAAAGTCCAATGGATCGACAGCACCAAAAAGAGCAGAAAGCCTTAGCTAAATTAGGTGTCGACAGCTACTCCGAGTTAATCTGGTTCGATGTTCTAAGAAAACCAAAAGGGATGCATCTTTCGACCTTTGAAAAGAGAAAACAGCAGTTAGCTTCAATTCATTTTCAAAGTGCTCGACTCATGACAGATTTCAATGATCGTCTTTTGGCTATTGAGCAAAGAACCAGAAATAAAAACCTAAAACACGGTAAAATCAGAAGTCGTCTTCCGACTTAGTCCCATGAAGTTCATCCTTGGTCAAAAACCAAGGTTTAGGCGTAGTTTAGTACCTAGTAAAAAACTGATGATGGACAAGAGGATGGACAAAATACGGGGCTTTAATTTTGGTGCCTAATTTTATTGGAGCCTTTGGAGGCCTCCCCTCCGCCATTGAAAATCCCGGCATTATTGAGTGCACGGGATTTTTTGTTATCCATAAAATGTCCAAAATGCATTCTTTCTATCTAAACCATAGAAATTTGATATTAAGCTAGGCAAAAAATCATTAAACAATTTACTATGAGGACAGGAACAAAGAGTCCTATTTCAAATTAAGGAGAAAGAAATGGATTTAAAAGGCACTAAGACCGAAAAGAATTTGATGGAAGCTTTTGCTGGCGAATCTCAAGCCCGCAATAAGTACACCTACTATGCAAGTCAGGCCAAGAAAGACGGCTATGTGCAAATTGCTGCCATCTTTGAAGAAACGGCCAAGAACGAACAAGAACACGCCAAGCTTTGGTTCAAGCTCTTGCACGGCGGTGCTGTTCCGACAACGGAAGTCAACCTCCAAGACGCTGCCAACGGTGAAAACTTCGAATGGACCGACATGTATGACCGTATGGCTCGCGAAGCTCGCGAAGAAGGCTTTGATGATATCGCTTTCTTGTTCGAAGGTGTTGCTGCTATCGAAAAAGAACATGAAGCCCGTTACCTGAAGTTGCTCGAACGCGTTAAGGGCGGTATGGTCTTCTCTTCTGAAGGTGACACCATTTGGCAATGCTCTAATTGCGGTCATATCGTGATTGGTAAGCAAGCCCCTGAAATCTGCCCGGTTTGCTCTCACGCCAAGGCCTACTTCCAACGCAAGGCTGAAAACTATTAATCTATCGTTTTCTGATAGGTCTTAAAAAACCCGCGAATTTCGCGGGTTTTCTTCAATCTATCAGCGATTATTTTTGACAACAGCAGCACTTGGGCACTGAAGCATCAAATCCGATATCTTCAATGGCAGCTTTCACTTCTTCAATGCTCGCTCCCATTTCCTCCCAAGTCACTTCACCTTTTTCCAAGCTCACTACTACGCCTTTGGCACCAGGTAAAGCACTGACGACATCCGTCACAGCTTTCACACAATTTTGGCAATGCATGCCTTCCACTTTTAATTTATTCATTTTCTTCTCCTTAATCTAACAAATGAGATTTGTTCTCATTATAAAATTCTCATTAAAGATATTGCACCCTCTAGTTACTATAGGGTATAGAGTGACTCCCGAGTAAGAGGAGATTTTATGTCACAGATCAAATTTGAATTGTCTATTACTGGAATGCACTGTGCTGCCTGTTCTTCAAGAATTGAGCGCGTTGTGGGAAAAATGTCTGAGGTCGATAAAGTCAGTGTTAGTTTACCTACCAATCGGGCACAGGTAATACTTAAAGAAGGTATCAAAAAAAGTGATGGAGTCAAAACTGTCATTGCTCGTATTCAGAAACTAAACTTCGGAGCTAAACTCTCTGAAGGAGAAGATTTGGTCAAAGAGTGGCAAAAAGAAAATGAATACGCGACAAACGCTTTGAAGAATCAGTTCCGCTCATTGCCCCCTATGATTATCTTAGCCATATTGATTCTCTATGTGTCTATGGGGCATATGATAGGCCTTCCCCTACCCAGTTTTATTAGCCCAGAATCCTCTCCCTTAACTTTTGCAATTTTGCAACTGCTTTTGGTTTTACCCGTCATGTATTTAGGGTGGCACTTCTATCGGGATGGATTTTCAAATCTAATCCAAGGTGCTCCTAACATGGATAGCCTGGTTGCTGTCGGAACAGGAGCTGCTTTTGTCTATTCTCTTTTTTCTGTATTCATGATTATTAGTGGAGACAGAAGCTACTGCATGAATCTTTATTTCGAGTCTTGTGGCGTTCTGATTACCATGATTTCTATTGGCCAATATATGGAAGCCAAGTCAAAACGCAAAGCCGGCGACGCAATCGGCTCACTCATGCGCTTAGTGCCACAAACAGCCAGACTTTATAACAACGGTACCGTTGTCGTTGCAAAACTCAGTGAGATCAATATCGGTGATCGTGTTTTGGTTCAACCGGGTGAACGTATCCCAGTTGACGGTATTATCCGCGAAGGGGCTAGCGAAGTTGATCAATCACTTTTGACAGGTGAATCAATTCCTGTTGCAGTCAAAGAGGGCAGTCAAGTCATCGCCGGCAGTTTAAACGGCACACATCCTCTAATTATTGAGATCACACATTTAGGTAACGATACAACGCTGGCGCAAATCATACGATTAGTTCGAAGCGCACAAAGTTCTAAAGCACCTGTAGCAGCTTTAGCCGATCGAGTAAGTTTTTACTTTGTACCGACTGTCATGTTGCTTTCTGTTCTGACGTTTTGTGCCTGGGCTTTATTTTCTGATGAACCTATCTCTCTTGCGTTTAAAGCAATGATTTCGGTACTTGTAATTGCCTGCCCTTGTGCTATGGGGTTGGCAACACCTACTTCGATTATGGTTGCAACGGCCAGAGGTGCTCAGCTCGGTGTTTTAATTAAAAATGCTATTGCCCTCGAAATGACTGGGAAAGTAGATATCGTTGCTTTTGATAAAACTGGAACACTCACTTTAGGTAAGCCAAAAGTGGTCGATACCATTACATTCGGTTCTTATACAAAAGAAGAGGTTTTATCCTATGCGGCAGGACTGGAAGCTAGATCTGAGCACCCAATAGCTAAAGCCATTATTGCAGCCAATGCAAGTAAAACAGAAGCCATACAGCCAACCGTTTTACCCGGTTTGGGATTAACCGGTGTTATTAATAGCAGTAGGATCGCTCTCGGTAATGCAGCGTTAATGATGAGCGAATCTGTGGATATTTCCGAAGCCAAAGAGACACTTAATAAGATGACTTCTCTTGCAAGAACGCCTCTATTATTAGCAATCAACGGAAAACTGGCCGCAGTCATTGGCATTGCCGATATGGTTCGTCCAGAATCCAATCGTGTTTTGAAAGCTCTAAGAGCACTAGGTATCAAAACGCTGATGATTAGCGGAGACAATAAAAAGACCGCTCAAAAAATTGCCGATGAGCTCGGCATAGATGAAGTCTATGCAGAAGCGTTACCCAAAGATAAAGCTCGCATTATCAGAGAACTACAAGCTAAAGGGCTCAAAGTAGCCATGGTAGGTGACGGGTTAAACGATGCTCCTGCTTTAGCTCAGGCTGATGTCGGTTTAGCGGTTGCTGATGGTGTCGATGTCAGCGCTCAAGCTGGTGACGTCATTTTAATGCGCCACGGGCTCGAATCCGTTTTGACGGCAATGAGACTTTCCAAAGCAGCGCTTCGCAATATTTATGAAAATTTAGGTTGGGCTTTCGGCTACAACATTCTTGGAATACCTGTGGCTATGGGGCTTTTTCACGCTCTTTGGGGTGGACCGATGCTCTCCCCGATGATAGGCGGTACCGCTATGGCTTTATCTTCGACTTCGGTAGTCCTTAATGCTTTAAGACTACGGTTTTTCAAATAATCAATGCAAAAGGGGCTCAATGAAGCAGTAGAGAAAATAACAAATCACACCGATAGCAAGAGCCCTTAGCAAAAGCATGATCATCGCAAGCAAACGACCAATTCCTTCAGCAAATGAGACAGGCTCGTTTGTTTTGTCCGATTTTATTTTCTTCATAGTCAGAAGATTGTTTTACAGCAGCTTTAGTCGGGTGCCAGCAAAGTAGTGAACCGGGTGAAAAAAGAAAAGGAACCATAAGGTTCCCTTTAGCAGAAGTATTGGTGCGCCGGGTAGGATTCGAACCCGCGACCCCCTGGTTCGTAGCCAGGTACTCTATCCAACTGAGCTACCGGCGCACATCTGAAATAGGACATTTTAATAGTAACACTTAATTTGTCAATATAGGGATTGTACTGTTTAATTAAAAATTCTCATTAATAATCAACTAGTTAAATTGAATTCAAATCTTTGATATCACTTTTCCTTATAAATCAATAAATTAGCAACAATTATTTAAAAAAGTCACAAAATATTGTGAAATGGCAAAGCTCAATTAAAAAATGTGCTCTATATAACTAATTTCACCTATAATTGTTAGCCGAGAGCTAGTGCTCCATGGCTCGCGTGTTGTCAGACCAGACTTAAAGCGAGCCTCTCATTGTATTTTGAGGAGTTGTATATGCAATTGAAACATACTTTGTTGGCCACTGCCTTAGTGGCTGCCAGCGCTACCGCTATGGCTTTGCCGAATGTTGAAGTTTTGGCAACGGGCGGTACGATCGCCGGCGCCGGCCAATCGGCCACGGGTACGGCCTATACTGCTGGTAAGGTCTCCGTGAACCACTTGGTCGCTGCAGTCCCCGCTTTGGCTGAAGTGGCAAATGTTATTCCGAAGCAAGTAGTTCAAATCGGTTCTCAAGATATGACCGATGATGTGTGGCTCAAGCTCGTGAAGACGATCAATGAAGACTGCAACAAGGTTGATGGTTTCGTTGTCACGCACGGCACAGATACGATGGAAGAAACGGCTTACTTTGTGCACTTGACCGCTAAGTGCTCGAAGCCGATCGTTTTCGTCGGCGCTATGTTGCCTTCCACCGGTTTGTCTGCTGACGGTCCGAAGAACTTGTACAACGCTGTTGTGGTTGCCGCTTCCAAAGAAGCTGCTAACCGTGGTGCCATGGTTGCCATGGACGACAAGATCATCGGCGCTCGCGACGTGATCAAGACCAATACAACCGCTGTGGAAACCTTCCAAGGCGCTAACTTCGGTACGATGGGTTATGTGTTTAACTCCAAGGTGCATTTCGGCAATACGCCCGCTACACCTCACACCACCAAGACCC
>OLIX01001652.1_pt1 | contig 18434 bp, 15 predicted proteins | sample 1601331 | NCBI WGS metagenome assembly OLIX01 (sample SAMEA2452120, study PRJEB22498) | human gut metagenome | biome: human feces; feature: human gut; material: feces | place: Australia | collected 2012 | reverse complement strand
GTTGGGCTTGCCCCTGCGAAGATAGCTAGCTGCCGGGTCCTTTTTTTTGCCTTTTTTCTTGCATATTATTTCACAAATAATGAACAAATGTTTATGGTATAATAGTGTGCATAGGAGGTTTATTATGGACCAAAAGTATATAACAATACAAGGCGCTCGTGAAAACAACCTTAAAAATATAAGTTTAAAAATACCAAAAGATAAATTAATCATCATGACTGGTGTTTCAGGAAGTGGAAAAACTTCTTTAGCTTTTGATACAATATATGCAGAAGGACAACGTCGATATATGGAATCCTTATCTGCTTATGCAAGGCAGTTTTTAGGAAATAGTGAAAAACCAGATGTTGACCAAATTGATGGATTATCACCAGCCATCGCGATTGATCAAAAAACAACATCTAACAACCCACGATCTACTGTAGGAACCGTTACAGAGATTTATGATTATTTACGTCTATTATATGCACGTATAGGAGTCCCTTATTGTCCTGACCACCACATTCCAATCACTGGAAATACAATTAAGGAAATGATTGATAAAATCATGGAATTGCCTGATAAAACTAGATGTACTATTTTAAGTCCTGTTATACAAGGAAAAAAGGGAACTCATAAGGATTTAATAGAAAAGTTAATGAAAGAAGGATATATCCGTGTCCGTATTGATGGCGAAATCAAATATCTTGAAGAACTTGAGCCTTTAGATAAAAACAAAAAGCATACGATCGATGTTGTTGTAGATCGAATTGTAAAAAATGACGATCGTTCACGTTTTCATGATTCGTTAGAAACCGCATTAAAATTAAGTGATGGTTTGGCTATTTTATTAACAAATGAATCTGAAACCTTATTTTCTAGCAATTATGCATGTAAAATTTGTGGCTTTTCCGTACCTAAATTAGAACCAAAATTATTTTCATTTAATGCACCATTTGGTGCATGTCCAGAATGTAAAGGTTTAGGTATTACCCAAAAGGTGGATTTGTCTTTATTAATTCCAGATGATACAAAATCAATTGCGCAAGGCGGTATTCATTATTACAAAAATATTGTGAATACAGAAAATCTTGAGTGGCAACGAATTCATGCTTTAATTAAATATTATGAGATTGATATGGACACACCCATCAAGGATTTACCTAAAAAGAAATTAAATTATTTATTATATGGTTCAGATGTGCCAATCGCATATCAATTGAATTCTCGTTCTGGTACGGTTTCAACAAAGTTTGAATATATTGAAGGTGTTTGTCCTATGATCGAAAGAAGATATATGGAAACAACTTCAACTATGTCTCGTGAATGGTATGGATCATTTTTGGCAGATGCTCAATGTCCAAAATGTCATGGGGCACGTTTAAATAAACAAGCTCTATCTGTACTTGTTGGTGGAAAAAATATTTATGAATGGACACAAATGAGTATTCAAGAAGCCATTCAGTTTATGAATGAATTAGAATTAACGCCAACACAAGCTAAGATTGCAGAATTGGTCATTAAAGAAATAAAAAATCGCCTTTCATTCTTAAATCATGTCGGGCTAAGTTATTTAACACTGGATCGTTTAGCATCTACTCTATCTGGAGGGGAAGCGCAACGTATTCGCTTGGCAACACAGATTGGATCACGTTTAACTGGGGTTATGTATGTTTTAGATGAACCTAGTATTGGATTACATCAAAGAGATAATGATCGTTTGATTGGTGCTTTAAAAGATATGCGAGATTTAGGAAACACTTTGATTGTCGTAGAACACGACGAAGATACAATGCGTGCAAGTGATTATATTGTAGATGTTGGTCCTGGTGCTGGTGTTCATGGTGGTCAAATTGTTGCGGCTGGAACACCAGAAGAAATTATGCAGAATGAAAATTCGATTACGGGAGCTTATTTAAGTGGACGTAAAAGAATTGAAGTACCTATGACACGTCGTAAGGGGAATGGAAAGAAATTAAAAGTAGTAAGAGCTAGTCAGAACAACTTAAAAAATGTAAATGTAACGATTAAGTTAGGAACATTTACGGTTGTCACAGGGGTTTCTGGAAGTGGAAAATCTTCATTAGTTACAGAAGTTTTAACACATGGGTTACAACATGCCCTAGGTCGTTTAAGAATCAAGCCGGGTGCATGTAAAGAAATTCAAGGTATTGAAAATATTGATAAAATTGTAGAAATTGGACAAGATCCAATTGGTAGAACACCACGTTCAAATCCAGCTACGTATACCGGTGTTTTTGATGATATTCGTGACTTGTTTGCGCAGACAAAAGAGGCGAAAATGCTTGGATATGACAAGGGTCGTTTTTCATTCAATGTGAAAGGTGGACGATGTGAAGCATGTCAAGGAGATGGAACTCTACGTATTTCCATGCATTTTTTACCAGATGTTTATGTACCTTGTGATCAATGTGGCGGAAAACGATATAATGAAGAAACATTACAAGTTCATTATAAAGGTAAAACAATTGCGGATGTATTGGATATGACGGTTGAAGAGGCATTGGAATTCTTTAGCAATGTTTCAAAAATCAAACATAAATTACAAACTCTAAATGATGTAGGACTTTCTTATATAAAATTAGGTCAGAGTGCAACGACTTTATCAGGGGGTGAGGCACAACGTGTAAAACTAGCGAGTGAACTTCAAAAGAAGGCTACAGGTAAAACGTTATTTGTGCTTGATGAACCTACAACTGGATTGCATAGTGATGATGTAAAAAAATTGATTGAAGTTTTACAGCGTTTAGTCGAACATGGAGATACAGTATTAGTTATTGAACATAACTTGGATGTAATCAAATGTGCGGATCAAATTATAGATATGGGACCTGAAGGAGGTCAAGGTGGAGGTACTGTTATTTGTACGGGAACACCTGAAAAGATCGCCGAATGCAAAGAAAGCTATACAGGCCAATATTTAAAACCATTATTAGAAAAAGGAGAAGACCATGGAAAAAGTAATTGTTCGTGATTTAGCAAAAAAATTCATGTGGACAATTGTGACTGGAGATTCAAATTCATTAAATCGTCCATTAACTTTGGCTGATACAAATCGTCCGGGATTAGAGTTGGCTGGATATTTTCCGGATACTCAAACAAAAAGACTTGTAGTATTAGGAGATAAAGAAATTGGTTATATTGAAGAACAAATGGACGAAATTTCACAACGTCGTTCCTTTGAATTTTTAACAGGAGATAATACACCATGTATTGTGATTGCACATGGTCATGAGTGTCCACCTGTTTTAAAAGAGATCGCAAAGCGTAAAGATTTTCCAGTATTTAAAACAGAACATCAAACTTCTCACGCAATCGTAAGTATTACGAACTACTTAGATGAATGTCTAGCAGAATCAGTAGTCATTCATGGAGAATTAGTACGTGTATTTGGTGTTGGTGTATTGATTACTGGTAAAAGTGGAATGGGAAAAAGTGAAATTGCGCTAGAACTGATTAAGCGTGGACACCAATTAGTTGGAGATGACCGTATTGATTGTTACAAAATTCATGATGATTTAGTTGGTAGAACAACACCAATGCTTGAAGGTTTTATGGAACTTAGAGGTGTTGGAATTATCAATGTTTCTCGTATGTATGGAGTAGGAGCTGTTGCCCATGAAACACAAATTGAATTTCAAATTGATTTAGAACCATTTAATGATTCTTATGAATATGATCGTGTTGGAATTGAAGAAAAGGAATATAATGAAATTTTGGGAATCAAAATTTTAAAGATGACAATTCCAGTTTCACAAGGACGACCAATGTCATCTGTTATTGAAACGGCTGTGACAAACTTCTTATTGTTGAAAGATGGCTTAGATTCAGCTAAAGAATTTGAAGAGCGAGTACTATCGCAAATATCCGAAAATAAGAAGGAGGAATTCGATGCATCTGTTTCCGAGCACTAAAATTTTTGTTTCTTTTGGATCTTTTGAAATTGCATGGTATGCCGTTTTAATTTTAACAGGCGCATTGTGCGCCTATTTACTATGCCAAAGAACCATGAAAAAATGGGGGTACGCACCAGAAGTTCTAGATGATTATGTTGTTCCTATGTTATTTATAGGGATTCTAGGTGCAAGAGCATGGTATGTTATTTTTGAATGGCAATATTATTCTCAACATATGAATGAAATCGTTGCCATTTGGAACGGTGGTTTGGCCATTCATGGAGGATTGATTGCAGGTTTCATATTTAGTTTGTTCTTTTTCAGAAGACGAAAAATTTCATTTTTAAGAATGTTTGATTTAATCATGCCAACCGTTTTACTTGCACAAGCATTTGGTCGTTGGGGAAACTTTATGAATCAAGAAGCCTATGGTGGAATTGTACCTGAGAGCTTCTTTGCGCATTATCCAGCATTTATTAAAAATCAAATGTTTATTGATGGGGCATACCGTATGCCTACTTTCTTATTTGAAAGTGTATGTAACTTACTTGGTTTTCTATTTATTACATGTATCTTCCGTAAGTATTGGTATAGAAGACGCGGTGACTGCGGATTTATGTACATGGTTTGGTATGGCATTACACGTTTTGTGATTGAAGGAATGCGAACAGATTCTTTAATGGTATTGGGCCTTCGTACAGCTCAACTTGTATCTTTAGCTTTAATGATTGTTGGTTGTCTTGGCTTAATGGGTGTATTTCATAAAGCCTTTCATTGGAAGAAAAAGCCTGTTGTGTTGTTTGATTTAGATGGGACATTGATTGATTCACAACAATTGGTTTTTGAAACATTTAGAAGAGTATTTAAAGAACTTAAACCAGATTATGAATTGTCAAATGAAGAATTGTATACATTTTTTGGACCCACCCTTGAAGTTACTTTTTCAAAGTATTTTCCAGAAGATCAAGTTCAAAGTATCATTGATCGTTATCAAATGATCAATAAATCGCTTCATAAAGAATTATTAAAAGAAATCCCTCATGCTAAAGAGATGCTTGAAGGATTGAAAAAAGAAAATATACAATGTGCAGTTGTTTCAAATAAGCGTATTGAAGTCGTAAAAAGAGGATTAAAACAATCGGGATTAGATGTGTATTTTGATGTTGTGTTGGGAAAAGAAAATTTACCAGAACCTAAACCAAGTGCATCTGGCTTGATTGAAGCGTGTAACTTATTACATACTAGTCATGATGATTGTATTTATGTTGGTGACAATGTTGCGGATATTGTAGCCGCAAAGAATATGGCTGCCTATTCTGTAGGATTTAGTGTCGATGAAAAACAACGTGAAGCATTAAAAGAAGCAAAGCCATGTAAAGTTATCAATGATTTGATGCAGTTAATACCATTATGTAAGGAGGATCACATATGGAGCGACAATACGATTTGGTGATAATAGGTGCTGGGCCAGCAGGCTTAAGTGCAGCACTTTATGGTTCGAGAGCCGGACTAAAAACATTAATTTTAGAAAATGGAGCGCCGGGAGGAAAGTTGATTAAAACCAATAAAATCAGTAATTATCCAGGTGTTAAAGAAATAGAAGGAACGCAGCTTGCGATGGATATGTTTGATCAAGCTACTTCTTTTCAAGCTGAATATGCGTATGGCGAAGTAAATAAGATTGATGAAAATAAAGATGTATATTTAAGCGATGGAAGTGTTGTGAATGGTAAAGCCATAATACTTGCCACAGGTACAAAAGAACGATTGTTAAATATACCTGGAGAAAAAGAAAATCTTGGACATGGTGTTTCTTTCTGTGCCGTTTGTGACGGGGCATTTTTTAGAGATAAAGATGTAGTCGTGATTGGCGGAGGAAACTCGGCATTAGAAGAATCGATTTATCTTGCAGGGCTTGCGCGAAGTGTAACGATTGTGATTCGAAGAGATGTATTTAGAGCGGAAGAACATATTCAAAGTCAGATTGAAGAAAATGAGAAGATTCATGTCATCAAGAAGCATATTCCTGTTCAAATTTTAAGTTCGGAAGGAAAAGTATCTGGCATTGAGTTAGAAAATGTGGATACTCATGAAAAACAAGTTATTGAATGTTCAGGTATTTTCCCTTATGTTGGACAAGATCCAAATACGGATTGTGTACAAGATTTAGGTGTATTAAATGAGCGTGGATATGTTTTGGTAGATGCGAATTGTCAAACAAAGATACCAGGAATTTATGCGGCTGGAGATGTCATTGATAAAGAATTAAGGCAGGTTGTTACCGCATGTAATGATGGTGCCATTGCAGCGCAACATGCATTTCATACAATAAAAGGAATTTAATATGACCAGATGATAACATCTGGTTTTAATATGCAAAAACATAGTTGAAAAGGCTTACAAAAACCTTGAAATCAATCATTGAAAGTGATTTAATTAAGATAAGAAAAGGATTTGAGGTGTTATTTATGTTGCCTAAAGAAGCAATCAAAAAGGTAATGGATGCGTATTACCATATTACCGGATTAAGATGCTATTTTGTGCAAGACGAAACAGAGATTAGTAGCGCAAAGGAGAAAAACTTCTTTTGTAAATGTTTAAAAACAAGTTCATCTGCATTACGTCAATGTGATGAATGTACTTTTGAAAATTATACAGGAGCTTTAAAATCGAACGAACCACAAAAGTATGCATGTCATGCAGGACTTGTTAAATGGAGTGTACCCGTATCTCTTGCAGGTGTAAAAGGTGTAATCATATCTGAGGGTGTTATCACAAAACAGCAAAGCTTAGAAGCACAAGATTGGGTCAATCATTTAGCTGAAACATATAATGTTTCTAGACCTATTTTATTACATAACTATACAAAAGTTGTAGTGATGAATGAAAATCAGGTAGAAGAAAGCATCAAATTGATGCAAGATTTATTAAAGTACTACAAAGCAGTAATCGAAGGTTAATTCCTTCGATTTTTTTTCTGCAGGTACAAAAAAAAGCCAACAATTTGCTGACTTAGTTATTGACTCCATGATGGAAGATTGGCGTATCATCGCAGATTCCTTTAAAGACATATCCTCTTTCTTTATAGTTTTTAATGATTTCTGGTAATGCTTCAACCGTTGTTGTTTTTGGACTTGAATCGTGGAACAAAATCATAATTTGTTCATAATCGCAACTTGTTGCATTGCGCACAATATCTTGTGCTGGCACGGTATTGGATGCAGCATCTCCACTTGAGCAGTTCCAATCAAAATATTCATATCCTTTTTCATGCACCATATTGTCGAGTGCAGACATGATTCCTTGCGAATATTGTGCTGAAATTGTATTGCTTGAACCACCAGGGAAACGAATATATTTTGGCGCTTTACCTGTGATTTGTTTGACCATGTCACTCACTTTTTGTAAATCTTCAAAATAAGCAGTGGTAGAAGAATAAACATTCGCATAATCATGTGTATAAGTATGAAGTGCAATTGTGTTGCCTTGATCTGCAGCCTTTTTGATAGAACTGTTATATTTTTGATTGTTTCCTGTCACAAAGAAAGTAGCTTTCGCATCATATTTCTTTAAGATCTTCAATATTTTATCTGTATTTTCACTAGGACCATCATCAAATGTCATATATACAACTTTACTTGGTTCTTCAACAGTTACATTGATTTTAGCCTTAGCTTTATTACCCGAACGATCTGTAGCAGTTACTAACAATTTATAAGTACCTGTTTTCTTGGTCTTTACTTTTGAAGAATCAATCTTGATTTTTGGCTTAGAATCCAAATTGTCTGTTACCTCAATATAGGATTTGTAGTTTGGCTTTGAACCTACATAAACAGAAATAGTATCTGTATGAATAATTGGTTTTTCAATATCTTTGACTAACGTTAGAGTTGTCTCTTTCATGGCTTTATTTCCATGTTCATCTTTTGCGATGATGGTTATCGTTTGTTCTTTATCCTTTGTTGGTTTTTTCTTAAAGGATAGTGATACTTTAGAATCGTCCTTAACACTTTCGACAAAGGATTCAGGCTTAACATCCTCTTTCATATCTGCTTTATATGCTTTAAGTTTTAAATCAGGTGCTTTTGTATCTTTTACAGATACTTTACATGTTTTTTTATAATTCTTTAATTGATATGTGATTTCATATTTTCCAATTTTATTTGTATTGATATCTCCTGAAATCTTTACATCTGAATTTGAATGGAAAAAAACCTGTTGAATATTATCCTTTGGATCATATTCATGATTGATCTCTACTTCTGGATTGGATGAATATAATAAAATTGGATTTTTAAAAGCATAACACAATAAGAAAATAATACATATAAATAGAAATGCGATCAATCCATTTCCAAATTTGTCTTTTTTTCTTTTATCGATCATATTGGATCTCCAAAAGATTTGAATGTTTCTTTATTAACATATACAACCCCACTAAACTTAATTCTTATTATACATGAAATAGTGTGGATTGTTATAAATATTGTGATTCTTTTTGGGTGTTGTAGTTACACACAAATTTTTATATAATGGTTTTAGAAAGGTGGGGGAAGCACTATGAAACTTATCCTAGCAATTTTATCAAATGACGATAGTCCAGTGGCAAGTAATGCACTAAATAAAAATGGTTTTTCTGTTACTAAATTAGCAACGACTGGTGGATTCCTTCGCGCAGGCAATACAACGTTGATTATTGGTTGTGAAGACGAAAAAGTGGAAGCAGCCATTGATATCATCAAGGAATATTCAAGTAAGCGAACGGAAATTGTACCTAGTACAGCTAGTTATGATATTGGCCGTTATGCAAGTTTTCCTGTGGAAGTTACTGTTGGTGGAGCCACAATTTTCGTGCTAGATGTAGCACAATTCTTAAAAGTTTAACAAATGGAGGGTGGAAAGTCTGTTTCTGCCCTTTTTCTGTTAAAAATTTGTGAATAAAGACCCATTATGGTCTTTTTTCTGTTATGATTGAAAGGTAAAGAAAAAGGAGATTAAAACGCAATGAAAATACTAGTTATCGGTAAGGGCGGACGTGAACACGCACTTGCGTATGCATGTAAACGTTCAGCTTTATGTGATGAGTTGATTTGTGCACCAGGCAATCCTGGAATGGCAAAAATTGGAGAATGTGTCAATGTAAAAGACAACGATGTAGATGGTCTTGTTACTTTGGCAAAAGAAAGAAATGTAGATTTAACCATCGTAGGTCCTGAGGCCACTTTAGCTCTAGGTGTTGTAGATGCGTTTAAAAAAGAAGGCCTAAAAATTTTTGGGCCAGATAAGAAGGCGACTCAAGTCGAATCAAGTAAGGATTTTGCCAAGAAAATTATGGCAAAATATAATATTCCAACGGCAGCTTATAAAACATTCTATGATTTAGAATCTGCATGGGCATACGTACAAGAACAAGGGGCTCCTATCGTTATCAAGGAAGATGGTTTAAAAGCTGGAAAAGGTGTTACTGTAGCTTCTACATTAGAACAGGCTAAAGAAGCATTAGATATTGCATTTGCGATTGAAAATAATTCAGTAGTTATTGAAGAATGTTTATTTGGATTTGAATTTTCTTTGATCTGTCTAGTACACAATGAAACGGTAGTACCTTTAGAAGTAGCCCAAGATCACAAGTGTGTATTTGATGGAGATAAAGGTCCTAATACAGGTGGTATGGGATCTTATAGTCCAGTTAAGAAGATTACTTCTGAAATAATTGATGAGGCAATGCATGAAATCATGAAACCAATGGCAAGTGCCATGGTTAAAGAGGGTGTACCATTTACTGGATTCTTATATGGTGGATTGATGTTGACAGAAAAAGGTATTAAAACAATTGAATTCAATGCGCGCTTTGGAGATCCAGAAGCCGAAGTTATTTTGCCTCGTTTAGAAAGTGATTTTGTCCAAGCTATTTTAGATTTAATGGATAATAAACCAGTTGAATTAAAATGGACAGATAAAGTAAGTCACGGTGTTGTACTCGCAAGTACAAGCTATCCTGCAAGCTCTACAAAAGGATCTTTGATTACAGGCGTTGACGATGTAGATGGATTGGTTTTCCACATGGGAACAAAAATGACAGATGAAGGATTAGTCACAGATGGTGGACGTGTTTTAATGGTCGTTACTCTAGAAGATGACTTACAGACTGCATTTGATCATACATATAAAGAATTAGAAAAGATTCAATGTAAAGATTTATTTCACAGAAATGACATTGGAAAGAAGGATATGTAAAATGGCTAAAACAGATTTAGAAATTGCACAAGAATGTGTCATGGAACCAATTGAAAAGGTTGCCGCAAAAATTGGAATTCCTGCAGATAGCTTGGAACATTATGGAAAATATAAAGCTAAATTGTCTTTTGATTATTTAAAATCCATTGAAAATAATCCTCATGGAAAATTAGTATTAGTCACAGCTATTAATCCTACTAAAGCTGGAGAAGGAAAGAGTACGACAACAGTTGGTTTGGGAGATGCCTTAAATCGTTTAGGTAAGAAAACGATGATGGCTTTACGTGAACCTAGTTTAGGTCCAGTGTTTGGATTAAAAGGTGGAGCTACAGGTGGTGGCTATGCCCAAGTCGTACCAATGGAAGATATCAACCTTCACTTTACGGGAGATATGCATGCGATTACGACAGCCAATAACTTAGTTAGTGCATGTTTAGATAATGTGATTCATCAGGGAAATGAATTGAATATTGATCCTGAAAAAGTCACATTCAAACGTTGTTTAGATATGAATGATCGTACTTTGCGTAATATTACAATTGGTTGTGGTGCAAAAGCCAATGGAGTTGAACGTAAAGATGGATTTAATATTACAGTTGCGAGTGAAATCATGGCAGCTTTATGTTTGGCAGATGATTTAATGGATTTAAAGAAAAGATTTGGAAAAATGCTTGTGGCATATACTTATGATGACAAGCCTGTATATGTACATGATTTAGGTATTGAAGGCGCATTGGCTATGGTTATGAAAGATGCTGTATTGCCTAATGTTGTTCAAACACTTGAACACAATCCAGTATTGATTCATGGTGGTCCATTTGCGAATATTGCGCATGGATGTAACTCTGTTATTGCCACAAAGGCATGTCTAGAACTTGCAGATTATACAGTTACAGAAGCTGGATTTGGTGCAGATCTAGGAGCTGAAAAATTCTTGGATATCAAATGTCGATTGGCAAATCTTAAACCGAATGCGGTTGTGATTGTTGCAACAATTCGTGCATTAAAACAGCATGGTGGAATTGCCTTAGAAGATTTAAAAGAAGAAAATGTAGAGGCTATGCTTGCAGGATGTGAAAACTTAGCAAAACATATTGATACTGTACAACAATTTGGTTTACCATATATTGTTGCGATCAATGAATTTGCGACAGATACACCGGCTGAAGTAGCTGCATTAGAAAAATGGTGTGAAGAAAACAACCACCCAATGTCATTATCTCAAGTATGGGCAAAAGGTGGAGAAGGCGCTATTGATTTAGCGAACAAAGTAGTTGCGTTATGTGATCAAGAAAATAACTATGCTCCTTTATATGATTTAGATAAGTCTATTGAGGAAAAAGTAGAAACCATTGCCAAAAAAGTATATGGTGCAGATGGTGTTGACTTTACAGAAGAGGCACAAGCACAAATTGCGAAATTCAATGAATTAGGATGGGATAAATTACCAATTTGTATGGCTAAAACACAAATGTCATTATCCGATGATGGTAAAGTAATGGGTCGTCCTACAGGATTTAGAATTACAGTTCGTGAATTACGCCCAAGTTTAGGTGCAGGCTTCATTGTTGCTCTAACAGGTAAAGTATTAACGATGCCAGGACTTCCAAAACATCCAAGTGCATTAGACATGGGTGTGGATGAAAATGGTAAAATTGTAGGATTATTCTAATGTCAAAGGCTGGATGAAAATTCCAGTCTTTTTTTCTTTGTATTAAAAAAGCTCAGACAACTAAATGTTGTTTGAGCAATTTAAATTTATTGTCTTCGAATATCTACATCAAGAGTTTTATTTGTCGCGTCATAATGTATATTGACTGATATATTATCACTGTTAACGCCTAAAAATGTTTCTTCTGGAGAATTTGGATCAATGGAATTAAAACCTTTCTCCTTTATTTTCTTTATGTAGTCAAAATACTCATTTTTTTCTACTTCATAATAATGAATGGCATATTTATTCTTTTTGTTGAAAATCGTTCTTGTAATAGAATCTGTTTTTGGCAATAATTCGTTTAATTCACTTACTGGAGAAGACAGATTTTTCTTTTCTTCTTTAGCATCTTCTTGGATCAAACGATTGTATTCTTTTTCTTTTGCTTCTTTTATTGTCATAGATTCATAGTCAGGATTATTGGCCAAGTCTTTTTCATTACCATTTTCATCAATGACTGTAGATGCATTTGTGAAGCTGCCTTCTTTATTATAGAAAACTTCATCTGAATCATTGAATCCTTCAAATTTTTCAGTTAAATAGTTGTTCACATCCATAGCTAGTAAAGCATAATATTTAGCTTTTTTTGCCTGAATGGCACCTGAATCTTGATCACTGTCATAATACTTTCCATTCACTTCTTTTGTTCCATGTATATATTCTCCATTTGGCAAACGGATAATTGTATCTGAATCACTATAGGAAGAGAACGAATCATAAGCTACATTATCCTTTAGAATATGCTCCTTAATATTATTTGTGTTTGTGATGGTAGGTGTAGAAGAGCATCCAGTCATTAAAAGTAAACTTGTGATTGCGATAGCTAATTTTTTCATAGTTATGTTCCCGCCTTTCCAATTTAAGTATACTATATTATTTCAAATATTGTCTAGATATGTATAAGAGGCAAAAATAATGCATAACATGATTTGATTACAACATTATGGTGTTAGCTTAACTAATAAAATTCAAAGGGATATAACGTCATAAAACTATTTAGTTATATCCTTTTTAGTCCATTGTCATAAAATAGTTTGACTAATTTTTTCTTTTCTGATGAAGAAAATTTCTTTGTGGGAATATAAGCTATGTTTACATTTTTTTGATTTTGAACATCAGTTATTAAAAGTATTCCATTTTTTATAACTATAAATTCAATATATTTTGTCAAATTATCAATAATAGTTTTATTTGGTAAGATGAGAATTATTTCTTTATCAGTAATCTCGATTTTTATAGTTGTATAAAGATTGAGATTACTACTGGATGATATTGAGTCCGGAATTTTTATGTTCTTTCTTATGCGAATGGTTAAGTAAAACATAAGCCCTATAAAAAGAAAAATATCAAAAGCGCAAAGAAAGTAAGAATGATTAACTAGATTATCAATAAAATCTATTAATAAAGCAATTAATGCCACACATTGAAATACTGTAAGTTTTTTGAATTGAATTATCAAGCCATACTTTTTTACATAATCTACTTGTTCTTTTATAGTAGTTGAAGTATTAAAAGTCATAAAATCCTAATCCTCCTAGTTGCAATGTATTATACCAGCTAATTATTTTTATATAGTCTAAAAAATTTCCGATTTTTTGTAATTTAAAAAGTTTAGTCCAAAATATTTTAAGTTTTCTAACAGTAAACAAATTTGGTCATAGACATACCTTTAAATAAAGCATTATTCGGTGAATGAGCTTGCAATTTAGATTAAATGTTTTAAAATTCTTTTCATCTTAAGCCGTATATTAACTCAGATAATACTGTGTTTTGACTTAATCATTACCCCTTCTTAGTAACGATGTAAAATATTAAAACTTTTAATATCGTATTTACGAAGTAAATCGATTAATTCTTGTTTTTGTTTAAAACAAGTTTTGGGTATAGGAATAAATAGCATAGTTAATCCTTTTTTCTTTTTATTATTGTTATAAGTGATTAAAAATATTCCATCTCTTATAACTAAAAAATTTGTATAGCTTGTCAAGGTTTCTTTAACAGTTTTATCTGGTGCTATACCAATTACTTCTTTATCATTTATTTCAATTTTTGTAACACAATTCATATCATCTGTTGCAGTGTATTCTGGTGTTTTTATTCTACTAGTTACGATGTATAGACAAACTAGGATACCAAAAAAAGCGAGAATGGAAACCAGGTAACTACCTTCAAATAATGTATCAATAAAAATGATAAATAAGGCACAAAAGGAAAAAATAACATAAATTCGATATCCTTTTGGAATTAAGAAGAAAGCATATTTTTTTATATAGTCTATTTGTTCATTTTTCGTAGTTGTAGTTTTAAAGGTCATAAAATCTTGATCCTCCTTGTTACAATGAATTATACCGGCTAACTATTTTTATATAGTCTAAAAAATTTCCGATTTTTTTGTAGTTTAAAAAGTTTAGCCCAAAATATTTTAAGTTTTCTCACAGTAAACAAATTTGGCCATAGACATACCTTTAAATAAAGCATTATTCGGTGAATGAGCTTGCAATTTAGATTAAATGTTTTAAAATTCTTTTCATCTTAAGCCGTATATTAGCTCAGACAATACTATGTTTTGGCTTAATCATTCTCCCCTATTCGTTATGGCTAAAATCGTTAACTGTTAGATTAAGCTTTAGATACCTTTTATTTTCTTTTCCTTAAATAAAAGAATTAATTCTTGTTTTTTTGAAGGTATATATAGTATATATTTTTTTTCTTTTTTGTTATACATCATTAAAAATATTCCATCTTTTACAATCATATAATTTGTAAACTCGCTCAAATCTTTAATAATAGTTTTATTTGGTAAGACACCAATGATTTGTTTGTCGGTGATTTCAATTTCAATAATAGAATTAGGATTAAGAATACCAGATGAAATGGATTCAGGAATCATTATCTTTTTTCTTAAAGAAATAATAGTATGTATAGTTACAATAAAAAGGAAAAAGTCAAAGACACACAAGAAATAGATATGATTTAATAAATTAAAAATTAAATCTGCAAATATTGCAAGGAAAGGTATGGAATACAATAAGTATTGATATTTTCTAGGAATATTAAGTAATAATAATGGAGCATATTTTTTTACATGACTCATTTGTTCTTCTATAGTTGAAGTTGTTCTAAAATTCATAAAATTCTAATCCTCCTAGTTACAATGAATTATAGCATACATGATTGGATCTAGAAGGTTTCACCAAATCGTCTTATGCGATATTTTGTCCTCTTATGCACGGTATATGCATTATCTATTTAACATCATATATAATCAAAATAGTATATACATTCAAAAAATTGAACCGATCATTTAATTTTGGAAGTCAGTTCTTATTAATATATAATTGTCATATATGTATGTAGTGATCATGAAAATGCTCAGGACATATATAAAGAATTGACTGAGGAATTAAAGAAAACGATTTTTTGAAGCAACTTTCTGCACGTTCATTCATACAGATTAGGGGGGAGGGTTATGTTGAATGTATTGATTATTGATGATGATTTAAAAGATTCTAAAGATCTTGAAAAGTTATGCATCAATTATTTTAATAAACGTAATATCGATCACAAGATCAGTATTGAATTAAAATTAAATGAGAATTTGGATATTTTTTCTAATGTAGACATATTATTTTTGGATGTAGAAATCGGAAATAGTAATGGAATTGAATTTTCTAAAAGGCTTAGAAAAGTTTATCCGGAATTAATGATCATCATTACTTCTAAATATTCACAGTATTTAATTGATGGGTATTCTATCGATGCCAAGCGATATTTTTTAAAACCAATTGATGAAAATATATTTAATGAAGAAATGGAGAATGTACTGGGTGCGACATTTCAAAAATATATGGGGTTTTATGATTCTAAAATTGCACCATATAAAATCCACTATGATAAGATTCTCTATGTTGAATTTTTAAATCGTGCAACTGTACTTCACTTTTTAAATGGAGTACAAATAAAAACAAGTTATCCTTTAAAATATTGGGTTGAAAAATTAACAAAATATGGTTTCGCGCAACCTTACAAGTGTTATGTGGTAAATCTTAAATATATTTCTGGTATTAGTAAAGATGAAAGAGATCTTTTCTTATCGAACAATGAGAAAATTCCTTTGTCAAAATTTTATAAAAAGACCTTTATTGACAATTATTATAGATCTTTATTTAAATCATTATGATGTTAATATCAGTATCTTTAAATTTATTGTTTTTAACACTTTTTATCAGGTCTTTTAGTGAATTCAAAAACAATAAATTTGTCTTGCCGGCATATATTATAGTCGTTTTAATTCAGTGGTATTTAAATCAGAATGGAATGACATTTTATGGCCGATGGATTATTCTACTTTTGAATCTATGTTACATTATGTTTATGTACAAAGGTAAAATATCAAAAAAATTGATTTACTTTATTTTTGTCTATTTTATTTTCGCAATTTCAGAATTAGTATCGGTTCTACTTTTAGAAATTTTTAATGTTGTTAGTGCACCAATAGATGTACATTCATCTACATATTTAATTGTGATTTTAACAACACAGATTATTTCGTATACAATAGGATTTACATTATCAAAATTCTATCATGATAAGAATACAATCAAGTTTACATACATTGTGTTGATTCCGATTATTTTCCTTTTAGGGATTGCTCTATGTTACAAAGATTATCGTGAAATCCTGCAGAAGAATCAAATATTCTTGAATGTTTTCTTCTTTTTAACAATTCTAATCTTCATTTCATTTTTAATTCAATATGGTTTTATTCACAATTTACAGATTAAAGAAGAACTGAAATTAGAAAAAATGGAGAATGAATTTAATGCTATAAAAGTTGATATGTTGGATAGAAACTATAAATCAAATTTTAATTTCATGCATTCATTGCTTCATGAAATCACGACATTAAAAAACAGGATAGAAAAATCAGAAAATCAGGCAGAATATGCACAAAGTATAGATGCAATAGAAAAAATTGTATTGGAAAACTTTAATCAGATTTATTCCAATAATATCGCAATGTCTGTAGTTTTAAATGAGTACAAAAGTAAATTAGAAAATAAACACATAAAACTTTCGATGAATCTTCCAACAGATATTTTTTCAAATGTTAAATATGACGAACAAATTAATTTGTATCTATGCTTATTAGATGTGATCTGTGAAAAAATTAAAGAAAATAGTGTTCTTAGTATACAAGGTTGTTCAACTAAACTACAAGATGTGATCAAAGTTGTTTTTGAATCACAAGAACAATGTGTTGAGTTTGATAAACTGTTCAAAGAATTTTCATATATTCAAACTTATTCATTCGAAGAAAATGGATATTTCAATGGACTTATTATGGATAAGAAATAAAAAAGTATAGACTTATAATGGTGCCTACATTCTCTTAGGTACCTTTTTTCTTTTCATCTACATTGAAAAAGAATAAAATATACAAAAAAAGGAGAATCCTTATGACAGAATTTTATAAACAAGTAAAAGAGAGATTGATGCGCTACGCAAGAATCAATACAGAATCCGATTCACATAGTACAAGTGTTCCTACTACATCTTGTCAGCATGATTTAGCTAAAGTCATCTATGAAGAGCTTCAAAAAATTGGGGCTACTAATGTATATTATGATAAAGATACATGTGTAGTATATGGATCTTTAGAAGCCAATGTAAAAACGGGAAGAGCTATTGGTTTTGTGACACATATGGATACAGCTCCAGATGCGAGTGGTAAAGATGTAAAGCCTTGGGTGTTAGAAAATTATGATGGAAATGACATTGTTTTAAACAAAGAAAAAGATATTGTGATGTCACCATCTGTATTTCCAAATTTGAAACAATATATTGGTCAGGATTTGGTTTTAACTGATGGTACAACACTACTTGGAGGGGATGACAAGGCAAGTATTGCAGCCATTATGACGTTGTTGGAGTATTTAGTAAAACATCCAGAAATTAAACATAACTTTATTTCTGTAGCTTTTACTCCAGATGAAGAAGTAAGTGGACTTGCTAAAGATTTAGATTTAGAACGCTTTAAATCACCAATCGCATATACGCTAGATGGAGATCATTTGGGTTATTATATGGACGAAACCTTTAATGCGAGTCTTTCAACGATTGAGATTCATGGTATTTCAGTACATACAGCTACCGCAAAAGGAATTATGAAAAATGCGGTGGATATTGGAAATGAATTCTTAAATAAATTACCGGCATTAGAAAAACCACAATATACCCAAGGAAGAGAAGGCTTTTATCATGTGGTGAGTTTTAATGGAGATTGTGAGTATGCCAAGATTGAAATCAATGTTCGTGATCATGATAGTTTACAGTTTGATATTCGAAACAATACATTAAAGATGATTGTGGATATGTTAAATAAAGAGTATGGACAAGGTACCGTAAATATTACACAAAGAATTCAATATCGAAATTTAAAAGAAGTAATCGATCAAGTGCCATTCATGATTCCATATTTGAAACAAGCCATTGAAAGTGTAGGATTAACCCCTCAAACAGAACCATTTAGAGGAGGAACCGATGGCTCAGCCTTATCTCATAGAGGACTTCCTTGTCCTAACTTA
>OLIX01001616.1_pt1 | contig 18675 bp, 26 predicted proteins | sample 1601331 | NCBI WGS metagenome assembly OLIX01 (sample SAMEA2452120, study PRJEB22498) | human gut metagenome | biome: human feces; feature: human gut; material: feces | place: Australia | collected 2012 | reverse complement strand
CTGTATACTATGAATTGGAAACTAACAATGGTAACAGGGATTACCGCATACAAATTGGAGGTCATTATATGAATTATAACACAGTTTACGTAGGAATGGACGTTCATAAGGAAAGTTTTACTCTTTGTTCTTGCAAATATGAAGATGAAAAGGCATCTCATTACCAGAGAACACCAGCCAGTTACAAGAATGTATTAAGATATCTTGCATTTCTTCGCACTATATATGGAGAGGATACAAGATTTGTGTGTGGCTACGAAGCAGGATGCCTTGGGTATTCTTTGTATCATCAATTGGAAAATTTTAATGTGGAATGTGTGATCCTTGCACCAACTACAATGCTCGAACAACGAAGCAAAAGACGGATCAAAACAGACAAAAGAGATGCGGAGATCATTGCCAGATCCTTGGCACAGCACAATTACAGTCCGGTACATATTCCAACGGAAACAGATAATCAGACAAAAGAATTCATCCGTATGCGTGATGATCATAAAGCGGAATTGAAAAAGATCAAACAACAGATCCTTTCTTTCTGTTTACGTCAGGGTTATCAGTATGATGGAAGTGGTAACTGGACAGCAAAACATGTGAAATGGCTGAGATCATTAAAACCAGCAGGGCTTTACAAAGAGATCCTGGATGAATATCTGCTGACTTATACAATTCTGACAGATAAACTGAACCGTCTGGATCAGAGGATTGAAGAACTAGCATCCAAAGAAGAGTATAAAGAATCTGTCAGTAAGTTAACCTGTTTTCTAGGAATCAAGACACATACTGCGTTATCTGTAATTGTTGAAGTTGGAGACTTTCAGCGTTTTGTATCTGCACGAAAGTTTGCAGGGTATCTTGGATTGGTACCTGGACAGCATTCCAGTGGCGATGACAGAAACGGACTTGGCATTACAAAAGCAGGGAACACCCATGTACGCAGACTGTTGGTAGAATCCGCACAAAGTTATACCCGTGGAAAGATCGGATATAAATCAAGAGTCTTAAGATCACGACAGGCGGGAAATTCACCGCAGGTAATCAATTATGCAGACAGGGCAAATGAGCGTCTGAGACGGCGCTATTATAAGATTGTTCTGAAAGATGGCAAGAAATATAATATTGCAAAAACAGCAATTGCGAGAGAGCTTGCTTGTTTCATATGGGGAATGATGACAGATAATATCTACTAATATAAATATAACACATCGATCACCATATCAAGACCAAGCCGCCAAAGGCGGTACTGTGTAGTCTTGACATACTGATCGATGTGCTATAAATGATAATCAAGATGATGTAAGCCGGTCTCTGCCGCATACATCATCCAGCCTGTAATTAAAGTTGCAACTGAAGGCATCCCGAAAGAGTTTCGAACATGTTTAGGTTTGAACTATCTACGAGGAAACTCTGTTGGCACAGTAATATCTGTGATCCACGTGAGGGAGACAGCTAGAGTTCGCGGCGGACCATTGACCTGTTGGTAACCAATCCACGTATATCAGAGTGGCCAATGCCGGGAACTGATACATCGGAACTCTTTCTGGATATCTTCAGAAACAATAAAATAAAAATTTGTTGTGATTTCTGTTAATTTACTATTGACAAAGGTCATTACATATCAGTATATGGAAGAGGATACAGCGAATTATTGAATGAGATCCGAATGAAAAAGGCAGCAGAATTGATTCTGAAAAATTCAATGAAAATATCAGAGATCAGTGATGCAGTAGGATTTGCGACACAATCAAGATTTGCAAAAGCATTTAAGAATTATTACGGGGCTGCACCGCTTGAATATAAGCGCAAGCACAATTTAAATAAGGACAGTAGACAGATGGAATTGTCCGACAATAAATAATTTACGGAGGTGAATATAATGGAAGAAAAGAAAGAAAAAGAAGAAAGCCACTAAAGAAGACATTGCAAGAGTAAATAAATGGAATAAGACGAAACGGTGTCAGATGCGTCTCCTGGAATACTTCGAACCGAACGATTTACTGGTCACCTGGACATACAAAGTAGCGAACAGACCGGCAATGATGAAGGAGGCAAAAAAACATTTTGCGGAAGCGATGCGGAAAGTAAGGAGAGAGATCCGAAAAAGAGGTTATGAAAACTTCTATATGCGGAACATCGAAAAAGGAACAAAGGGAGCATGGCATATTCATTTTGTGATTAAAGAGGTTGGCGACACTGCCAGTATCGTACAGAACGCATGGGATAAAGGCGGCACGTGGCTGACAAAGATAAAAGACAGCGATTACTACGGTGAAGACATGTTAAAACTTGCAGAATATCTCACAAAAGACGAGCATACCACGGAAACGAAGAAAGACGGCACACAGTCCAAACCAAGGATTAAAGAGTCGGATTTCCACGGATCCCAGAATATGCCACTTCCGAAACCACATCCGGACAAGCTCTACAGGTGGAAGAAAGAGATAAAGCCGAAGAAAGGCTACTACATAGCAAGGATGTGGGAAGGTATTAACCCAAAGACAGGGTACAAATACAGGAGATACACGATGATTAAATTAAACAGGAGGATTTGATAAATGAGCATAACCGTAAGACAGGTGATGAAATACTTAAGTGAATATCCGGATGAAGCAAAACTCGGTGTGATGGTGGCGGACACGAAGAACCGAAAGAAGTACCAGATAAAAGACGGAAACTGGCTTGATATGTTTTCCTATCCGGTATTGGTACTGGATGTAGGAGAAGCACACGACATGGACGAAGTAGAGAAACAGGTAGTGTGTGAATGCGAAGAGCCGGAGATATTGGAACTGACTAAGGATCTGGTTCACTACAAATGCAAGAATTGTGGAAAAGATGCCTACCAGATAAAGAGAAAAGAATATAAAAAATATTTATACAATTACTGCCCGAGATGCGGACAGAAATTTAACTGGGAGGAAATAGATATATGGGAGTAACAGCAAAAGAAATGGTGGAATATTTTAAGAGGTTTCCAGAGGATAGCGAATTTCAAGGTGCGGTAGTAAATACCGAAAAAAGAAAAGGCTATGCGATAGAGAGTGCAACCATGTTGACGGACTGCGAAGAGCCGACGATGTTCGTAGAAATTGGTGAAGCGCATGACCTGCCAGAAGAAGGAGAAGAGACAGATGAAGCTTAAAAACATGAGGAGAAGCGAGGATACAGAACAGATCCACGTATGCAACTGGGCGGCATGGAATGAGAACCGTTATCCGGAACTGAAATGGCTGCATCATATCCCGAACGGTGGCAGCAGGAACAAAGCGGAAGCGGTAAAACTTAAGAGCATGGGAGTAAAGTCCGGGGTATCCGATCTGCATCTTCCGTATGCCAAAGGGGTATACATCGGACTATACATCGAAATGAAATATGGGACCGGCAGACACCAGGACAGCCAGATAGAGTTTCTGCACGACATGGCAAAGAACGGACACTATGTAGCTACCTGTTACACGGCAGGAGACGCGATTACAGTCCTGGAAGAATATCTGCAGCTTGATAACATGATGGAAATGTTGGAACCAAATGACAGTATCTGGAACGAAGGAAAGATTAAAGAGCTAAAGCACAGAGCACCGAAAGAGGTGAAAGAATGGATGACAGAGAACGACAGAGCATAAGAGAGTTCTATGAAGTATACAACATGATCAAACAGGGAAGAGAACTCCGGGTAAAGACAAGATTCACACTGAACCACGGAGGAAGTATCCAGATCTTTGAAGGGATAGGTATCCATAAGAAACAGATCCTGAAAGTAGAAAGCGATGAAAGCTGGATAGAGTGCTATAGAAGGGCAACAGAAAGCCTAGTGGAATGGGAGAGAACGGAAGAACAGGAGGCAAAAGTATCATGAAAATAATCGCAGTAATGAACCAGAAAGGCGGGATCGGCAAGACTATGACGGCCGCATCCATTGCCTATATTCTGGGACAGGAACAAGAAAAGAAAGTACTGGTGATCGATGCTGATCAGCAGGGGAATATATCTATGCTCTACGGGGCATATGATCCGGAAGGAAGAGGACTTCCGGATCTGCTGGAGAATCATGAACGGGAAGGCGGTACGTACACCACATCCGAACTGATCCAGACGACACCATATGACCGGATAGACATTATCCCGTGCAACGGTTATCTGATGGCCACTAATATGTACCTGATGAAGACAGAAGAAGGCAATCAGATCTTAAGACTAGCAGAAGATTTGGAAGACGTAGCGGCCGCATATGACTATTGCATTATTGATTGTGGTCTGATCATGGACATGACAGTGATGAATGCACTGGTGGCAGCAGATCTCGCGATCGTACCGGTGAAACTCGGAGGATTCGAGATTGAAGCTGCCGATAACATGGATGAACAGCTGGAAAGCATCAGGAAGTTTAACGATCGAATTCGGATGAAAGTCCTGATCACAATGAGACAGAAGAATAAAACAACACTGCAGGTAGAAGAGTGGTTAAAAGAAAATTCCGGACACGATTGTTTCCGGACAGTGATCCGAAGATCTGTAGTAGCGGAAAAATCCACGATCGCACATGTACCGCTCCCGAAGTTCTCTAAGGGATGCATAGCGTCCCAGGACTACAGAGCGGTCACGTATGAACTTTTGAGAGATCTGGAGGGTGGAAAGGATGAATAAGAGACAGGTGAAGAAATTATACAAAAAGATTCATGGGTGCAACCCACCAGAAGGAAGAATCCCGGCAGTACTTTTAAAAAATCCTGGTAAAGCGAAAAAAAGCGGAGGGATAAGACGGATGCCGAAGGTCGCACTGGAAGCTCCGGCATGCTTTTTCCCACCGACAGGAAGAAGAAAAACATATGAAAATCTCACACCTTATGACTACGAAATAATGGGGAAGTGGAGAGAAAACATGAAACGGCTAAATAGCAAGCTAGAAGGGCTGATAGAAGCAATAAAGGAGAAAGGCGATCCGGTAGTGATCACCACCAGAAAATTATCAGAGAACCGAAAGAAGAACAAGGGAACTGCCTGGAGAAGAGCAAGGAGGAATAGATAGATGGCTACTGGATGGAATGTGATGGACGCGCTTAATAATAAGACGAAGGCGGCAGCAGAAGACAATAAAACAAAAGCAAGATTCCGGACAAAGGATATTGCAATTAAGCAGATGTACAGCAATGACAAGAATTTTTATTCTATCCCGGACATCGAGCAGTTGGCACAGGATATCCTTGCCGTAGGCTTATTAGAGAACTTGACGGTGGTCCACGATCCATGCGATCGTGGCGAATACCGTATCATAGCCGGAGAACGAAGATGGAGAGCATTGACGCTCTTGGTAGAAAAAGGCTATGAAGAATTCTCCATAGCATCCTGCCAGATCAAGACACCTGCAGAAGAGCATGAAGAGATGATCCAGTTAATCATAGCAAATACGTACCGGAATAAAACGGTAGCAGATATCCTGGAAGAACAGAAGACACTGGAAGAAACACTGAAATACATGAAAGAGAATGGACTGACACTTCATGGTTACAAATTGGACAGCGGACGTTTACGGGATGTCATAGCCAACATGATGCAGGTATCATCCACCAAGATCGGACAGATTGAGTCGATCAACAAAAAACTGATCCCGGAATTCACGGAAGAGTTAAAAGAAGGACGATTAACATTTTCGGCTGCATACGAGATCAGCAAGATGTCCGAGGATATCCAGGAGGATATGCTGGAGCATCACCGGGAAAAGGGACTGACATACAAAGATGTGAAAGAATATGCCGAAGAGCAGAAAAAAGCAGAAGAAGAACAAATTGATGGACAGCTGAGCATCGAAGATATAAATGACGGTGCGTGTCAGAATCTGACACTGGAAGAAAATTCTGATCAGAATGAAGTAGTGATGGTACGCGTTCCAACAGAAGAGGAAAGAGAGTATCTGGAATTAGTAGCGAGAGAAATAGTGAGCACATACAAATACTGGTTCCGTGAAAATGCGGAACAGATAACAGGGCAGAATATAAGAATGTGCAATGAACTGATAAAACAAAATCTGCATCCGGGAGTATCGGGAAGAACTTGGGTGTTTGAAGGAACTGACGGGAAAGATGTCGGGGAAATAAGGATGTATTGCGGATATATCCAATTGTGGATAGATAACGAAAACAGAGGAAATTTCCATTGGCTTGACTTAACGGGGGCCATCAAAAAAGTGTTGGAGGAAAACGTAAAAGAAGAAACGGAAAAAAAGGAGAAAAATGAAGAACAGGAAGAAAAAAGCGAAGAAACCGAAGAGATTGAAACACCTGACACCTATGCAGTATCTGGCCTGGAAGAAGAACCTGCAGAGAAAGAAAATGAATATAGATACCGGGACAAAGAAGAAACGCAGGAACGACTTCCAGAAGAGACACAACTAAGTGAAAAAAAATCTGGGAAAACAGATCTTGATATTGCCAGGGAAGAAAATCAAAAATACAGGAACTATCTGGAAATGGCGAAAGGACACATGGATACTAATGACATCCGGGTGCGGACGTATAAGGTAATGATTGCGGCACTGGCCACATATATCAATGATCTGGATACGGAAATGAATCCACCAAAAGAACCGGAACAGCCAGAACTTCCAAAACTCAAGAATAATGATCAACGGAAGGAATGGCTCAGAAATTACAAAGACTGGGGATTGTGGTATCACGATAATCGCATTGATGTGAATTATTACAAATATGATTTCGAGGATGGCAGCAGGCTTGTGGTTACTGAATATACGGACCGAATAATGGAATGGAACGGCGAAGAGAAAAGAGACAGCTGCTATTTCCATCTGTTAGAAAAAAATAAAAAAGCGTATGGAAATAAAAAAACATATGATAAGCAGTACGTGCATGCTCCGGACAGTGAAACGTATTTGGCAGAATTTTTGAAATGGTTACAAAAGAATGCGTGATATCTATGAGGATCAAAAACGTAAACCCAAAAGGTTGGTACGACATTCCAGGTTATGATGGAATATACCAGATTAATTACTGGGCAGACATACGAAAGAAATTAGGGAATGGGAAGTATAAGCACCTAAAACCGTATGTAAAGAAGAATAATCAGGGGAAAAGACTAATTAAGCTGAAAAGGAAAGAGGTAGTAGTCATGAGCCTGATGCGGATCACGTTCATCGGAGATCTTCCGAAAGGATATGTAACGTATCACAAGAATGGAATTAAAACTGACGACATACTTGGGAATATCGGAGTAATCACCAAAAAAGAACTATCCAAAAAAACTGGACAGATGAACGGAAGAGCAACCAAGGTAGCAAAGATCAACCAAGACGGCGAAATCGTAGCATTCTATAAATCGGCGAGAGAAGCTGCGCGGCAGAACTACATGAGCTATCAAACAATACTGGATCGCATAAACGGAAAGGTAAAAGGCATCTATGCACCGGATGGATATGCATACTGTAAAGACTTGGACAAAGAGATAACAGAGATGATCAGAAAGATAGAACGGAAGAACACAGAGGAATGCGGTGCGAATTTTATAAAAGCACCGGAAGTAGTGTTTGAGTTTTGAAAAAACGAAGATGGAGGTAACGGGAATGAAACTGAAAGAATTACTGAAAAAAATAGATAATAGAGAAATGTTGAACATCTACAACAAAGAGAAAGACTGCATCGGCAGAATGGAACCGGAAAATGCAAGAAAGTATTTAAGCATATTATTACTGGAAAGCGAGGTAGACGTGATACGAACGTGTGGCGAAGAAATTGAAATATATATGAAAGAGGATGAACCACAAAGAAAGGAATAATAGAGATGAACATAACAGCAAAACAAGGAATTGATAACTGCTATCTGGCACACCAATATGAGCATCCAGGATACGAAGAAGATAGATGCGCTGGCTTGCGAACGTGCAATGGTGGAGGAGAGCCGATAGACAAATGTAAGGAATGCGCTCTGTACTATGGGAACAGAGAACTACAGGAGATGATGAGATGAGACTGATAGATGCCGATGCAGAAATAAAGAAAATTGAAGAAGAGATACAACACACAGAAAAAATAATTGAACAATGGAGATCAAGAAAAATACCAAGCAAAAATCTATATGACATAGATAAAAATATCCGGAAGCTTGAGAGAAACATAACAGATTGCAAAATAGAAATTCGGATACTGAAAAATTATACTACAGCATACGATCCGGACAAAGTGATAGAAGAATTGAAAGATAGCACCGTAGAATTTGAACTGTTTGGAACGTGTTCGGATTACGTAGAAATAAATCATGCGATTGAAATTATAAAACGGGGCGGAGGTACTGACAAGGATGAAAAATGATATAAAGAAGAACGGATCCGGCTATTATGATCCGACGGCATTCAAAGCAATAATAAACACAGGGGGGGGTAAATAACATGGAAGTATACAAAGGAGATATATTCTATATTGAAAAAGGTAAGACAGGAGAGAAATCACCAGCGGTCGTAGTATCAGCAACAGAAGTGATAGAAGAAACCGGCTGTGCACAAGTAGCATGGCTGACGAATAAAGAAGAGAATTCTTCTTCGACACATGTAAAAGTTATGTGCATGACACCATCAGTAGCAATATGTGAGAAACTGTCATTCGCCTATCTTGACCGATTCGGAGAGTATATCAGAACATGTACAGAAAAGGAAATACAGGATATAGATAATGCGATGCTGGCAACGCTTGGAATTGAACGACAAAATGACAATGCGGATTGCGAAGAAATAAGAACGCTCAAGAAAGAACTGGAAGAAAAACAAAGAGAAATAGAAGAGATGAAAACCTCTGCAAGAGAGAAAGAGACAGAAGAAAAAGAACCAGACGACCAGATGGAAGAAGCGGCCAACAGACTGCAGCATGAAGCAAGTGTCAAGTGCAGTAGAGAGCTTGAAAAAGCCCAGAAATACAAAGAAGGATACACACAAGGTGTAGAAGATCTTCTGAGATGCATAAGAAGAGGCGAGTAGCATGGAAATAAAAGAAAAATTAAAACACTGGCTCATAATGGTACGTACTAACCAATGCTGGGGATGCTGCTTATTCTGCCAATGGTGGGATATGTGTAGATGGGAAGACAGAGAAGAGGAGGAATAACAAAATGAAAAGACGAAAGATAACAGGATTAATAGCATGCATAGTATTAATAGCGTGTCTGACAGGATGTGCAGAACTTGGTTCAGCACTAAATGACATGCAGGGGGATTTGACAGGAAATACATACACAATCAACACCTATGATAATTACGGAAATAAGATAATGACGACACAGGGAGAAAAGATCAATATCGAAGGGAATAAAGTAAAAACAACATCGTATGATAGCGACGGATCTGTAATAACCGGATATGAGTTATCATCTGTGATCACGATCAACATTGACGGAAAAGAGATACAAAGCTGTGGAGACACCTGCATATTTGAGCAAAATGGATTAAAAGCAGAGGTGAATTTTGCGCAAGAAGATATCCAAAGCCAGTCAACCGGAGCAATAACAGACAATACAATCATAGCTGGAATCGTTAATAAATATAAAAACTCTTTTGGAAAATCAAGGGTAGTAGTAATCAAGTCGCAATTAGGACAACCGATTACAGCATATTCAGGAGATAAGGTATATTGGAAAATTCCACAAGATCTTCCAAAGATGACCAAATTAATGATAGACGGCAAGGCATTATATATTCACAGAGCCAACTTCCAGATAATAGACAAGGAATTATTGAAGTAAGAAAGAGGCGGGAAATGACAAGAAAAGATATTCTTAAAAAACACGGATTCAGCTGGACGAGCAATGTCAACCTGAAGGAAGAACTTTCAGAACAGGCGGTACCAGAATTCCTGACAAAGAGAATGAACCTTCCGGTCAGAAGAGAAGAAGAGAAGAAGAAACGGGATGGAAGAAACAGATGTACAACAAATTCATGAAAGGAGCAGGCAGATGACGCGAAAAGTGTCCTGCTTGCACTTGGTATATGGAAATATCAGGGAAAGCGATTTGCAAATATGAAAAAACGTGAGGATGATCAGCATGAATTTGTAAGAGCCTGTGATGAGCTTAAAACAGAGCTGAAAAAGACGAGGATGTATAAGATGATAACCAGATTGTTGGATTGGTTGGCAGAGAAAATATAAGAATAAATAAGCTTGTACCACTGGCATTGTATCACAGCAACCAGTCAACATAGAATTCCCTCCGGCGAAAGCCGGACGGCAGCAGTCGGAGGAGAAAGGAGAACTCCGTGAGAAAAAAAGTTAGGAGCAAGGAAGCGGGACCAAATGAAGATAGGCACCAATGCAGGACGTGCATCTACAGAGCATGCAGAACCGGCTTGGGTGGTTGTAACTATATTGGAGCAGAAGGACATAGCAGAGGGTGCACGGTAGAAAACTGCACAGTATACGTAAAAGGACGCAAAAGAAAGAGAGCATTGTGGTAGGTGAATGAAATGAGACAACATATATGTGACGGATGCGGGATGCCGATAGGCACAACGTATTACACAATAAGAATATACGCAGGATGTGACGGACCAGGCGGAACGGTAAATGCGTACGCACATAACATGAGACAGGCGATGCAAGATATGTATGGACCGAAAGAATATTGTGAAGCGTGCAAAGATAAAATTGAAAAATGTATAAAACAATGCGTGAATCACGGAAAGGAGAACTATGAACCATGAAGGTTATAAAGATCCGACAGCAGACAAAGCACTGCACAGATACAACCAGATGCCCTACCACATGCGCAGAGCACTGACCGATCTACAGGATATAGCAAGTCTGTTCGGATTTGATATCTTGATAATAAAAGACAGACGGACAGGGAGGAAATTTAAAGTTGAAAATGAGACCAATCAACAAAGATAAGTACGGTATTGATACGAATAGATTTTTGGAGATCAAATACCATTGCTTACAGTATCCAAAATGGAGAAGGGAACTCGCAGAACTTACAAACACCATAAAAGCCATGCAATATGGTCAGGAAGGAAAAGGAAGTCCAAGCCAGGCGTCACAGACGGAACACCTGGCTATTAAACGTATGGAGCTGGAGGAAAAATGTAAACGGATTGAACAGACAGCAATCGAAGCAGACACAGTAATCTATCCGTGGATTCTGGAAGGGGTTACAACAGACTATGCAACATATAGATACTTAAGGGACTCTAAGAAGATCCCATGTGGGAAAAAGATGTATTATGAACGCAGAAGAAAATTCTATTACCTGATGTCAAAGAAAATTTAAAAAGAGGGGGACTCAGGATACAAGAAAGTGTGTTATTATGGTAACATCAAGAAAAAAGAACAAAGGACATACTCACCCGAAGGGTGGCAGCAGTCGAGAGATTGTGGCCATCCTTTTTATGCATAGAGAAGTAAAACAGAGGTGCTGATATTTACCCGAAGGGTGGCAGCAGTTAATAAAAATATAAAAAGAAGCATAAAACTGTTGACATATGGTGCACCATATGATATTATATATACATAAGGAGGTGAGATGCAGATGGGAAAGAAAAAACGAAAGAAAAAGAGAACTGCAATAAAGCTACTGATAGAATTTCTGATTGCGCTCGGAACATTCTTGACAGGGTTAGCAAGCTTGATTACAGCTCTCAAATAGGGGAAAGGGCGAAAGCCCTTACCTCTTGTAAAGATTATAACCCATCTGACAGGATATGAAAAGAATAAGATTCAGTGAATTGTTTTTGTTTGCGGCGATTGTAATATTCTTTGGATCCGGAAAGAACATCTATAGTAGTGTATTGCTTATGCTTGCATCAGCATACATGATGATAGATATAGCCTCGGAACTTAAGAAGAGGAGGGAAGATAATGCCGGTCGGGAATCCTAAAGCGCAGACGATTGCCACCAAAAGATACGAGAAGAAGGCAGGCTGGGTATCAAAGTCCTACAAACTCAAGAAAGAAGTTGTGGACGAATATGCAGAAGCCTGCAAGAAAGCGGGAGTGAGTGCCGCAGGACAGCTCACGAAGATGATGAAAGAGTTCATCGAGGAAGTAAATAACGGATAAAGAAAGAGCACTTGGAGAAATCCAGGTGCTCTTTTGCGTGGAGGAATTATGATAGTTACGTGCAAGAATAAAGGTTGCATACATTACTGGAAGCTTAGCAAGAAAGAACATTGTCCTGCAGAAGAAAGTTGCCCTGGATATATGAGCAATAGAAGAGAAGGGCAGAAGCAGATTCCCAAGTGTAAAGACTGTGAGTTCTGCAAAAGGATCTACACAGATCAGGGAAAAGAATATCACTGGGAGTGCTGTTACAAAGGCAGACACAAGACGTTATTGATGGTAGATCAGAGACGTTGTGACTGCCGGTTATAGTAGAGCTGGAGAGTGCGGAAAGGAAGCACGCCGGTCTTAATAGCCGGAGGACACAGGTTCGAATCCTGTTCCAGCAATTATGAAATGGACAAAACAAGAGATAGAGAAACTAATAGAAGAGAATAAGCTGTACCGATTCTATAAGAGCAAAGAGTGGGTCATATTAAAGAACAAAGTACTGGATGAGTTCCATCATGAATGCCAGTGGTGCAAAGAGAAAGGAAAGGTATCAAGGGCTGAGACGGTACATCATGTACAGTATGTCAAGACACATCCGGAGCTTGCACTGTGTGAGTTCTACGAGTACAGAGGAAAACAGTACAGGAATCTGATACCACTCTGTCATGACTGTCACGACAGAGCACACGAAAGAATGAAGTACAGGAAGGTGAAGCAGGTGAATGAAGAACGATGGTAGAAGAAGAGATAAAGGTTGGAGATCGTGTTACGTTTACAGGACATGGATACAGGAGAGCGATAGCATACAGATATCCGGAGCTGTTCGGGGAGAAGGAACACAAGGTTCTAGAGGTTCGGACGTCCTGCTGTAACCGATTCATTGTGTTGGATGATGTAGACGGAATGTATTCTGAAAAATTTTTTACAAAGGTACCCCCGGTACCCCCTATACCCTAAATCTGTGGGGGACGCTTACAACGGGTAGGGGGCACGCCTGAACCGCGCTGACTCGCGCGTGATAAAAAATGGAAAAAAGTTGGTGGTGAAATATATGGCGCGAAAGTCGAAAAAAGCCCGCGAAATGGACGAAATCAAAGAAAAAATTAAATCCAGTTTAATCAAACAATTACGTGCAAAAGGTGCAGAAACGGCACATTTTTTGGACATAATTGATGATTATATGGAGTTTTACGACACAAAAAAGGCTCTACAAGAGGACATAAAGGAACGTGGAGTGTCGTACAAGACACTTTCTGCAAACGGATTCGAGATCACAAAACAGAACCAGTCTGTGAAAGATATGGTGGCTGTAGAAAAGCAGATGTTGAGCATCCTGAAGGAGTTAGGACTGACGACGGATGAACCAACAGGAAATGAAGTAATCGATGAAGATCTGTAAACAGATTGACCAGTATATTGAATTCGTAAGAAGTGATGAAGCAGTTGTATGCGAAGAGCAGCTGCTTCTTTGTAATTTTGTGGAAAAAGTATTCACAGAGGAAGATGTCTATGTAGATAAAGAGCGATTAGAAAGATACCTGGGACTGGAAAAGTACTTCCCGTACAAGCTGTTACCGTGGGAACAGTTCTGCTTCGCTTTGCACAACTGTGTGTATAAAAGAGAAGACGGCCAGTTGAGATTCCCGTATCTGATAATTTTAGTTGGACGCGGGGCAGGAAAGAACGGATATCTTGCGTTTGAAGATTTTGCGTTGGTCACACCAGTCAACGGAGTGAAAGAATACCACATCGACATATTCGCTACATCAGAGGATCAGGCAAAAACGACATTCGAAGATATATATAACATTTTGGAGGACAACAAAAGATTCTTCAAGAATACGTTCAAATGGAATCTGGAATGTATCACCAATATTCGGACAAGATCGAAGATCAAATACCACACCCGTGCACCGGACACGAAAGACGGAGGTAGACCGGGGAAAGTAGATTTTGACGAATACCATGCATACAAGGACTATAAGCTGATCGAGGTAGCGACTGGAGGACTTGGGAAGAAAGACTTTCCGAGACGAACAGTCATATCCACGCAGGGGGATATCCGGGATGGCCCGCTAGATGAATTGCTGGAAACTTGCCTACAGATCTTAAAAGGAGAGATTCCGGATAACGGGAAACTGCCGTTCATCTGTTGGCTGGATGATCCGGAAGAAGTAAAGGATGAGGAAAAATGGCAGAAAGCAAATCCATCCTTGAGAAACTTCCCAACCCTCCTGACAGAAATGCGGATGGAATATGAAGAGTACAAGCTGGATCCGGTAAATCACACGTCATTCATGACTAAACGAATGAACCGGCCGCCAGGGGAAACGCAGTATTGTGTGACAGATTGGAAAAACCTAGAAAAAGCAACCAGAAGTCTCCCGGATCTTCGTAATCATTCTTGCGTAGCCGGAATTGATTATTCCAAAACGAATGATTTTGTAGCCGCCGGGCTGCTGTTCAAAGTCGGAGATAAACGATATTGGATGCATCATACGTGGGTATGTAAGAAATCGAGAGATCTTCCGAGGATCAAATACCCACTGAAAGAAGCTGAAGAAGAAGGAGTATTGACGATGGTGGACGACGTGGAGATAGATCCGGAGTATGTGACAGACTGGCTTCTAGAAAAATCGAAGCTATACAAAATCGAATCCGTGGTGATGGATAACTTCCGGCAGACATGGCTCAGAGAAGCACTTGGCAAAATAGGTTTTTCGGATGAAAAGAAGAATCTGAAACTGATTAGACCGAGTGACGAAATGAAAGTTGCTCCGGTAATTGGGTATATGTTCGCGCGTGGATTGATTGCCTGGGGAACCAGCAAGATCATGCGCTGGTACACATGGAACTCAAAAGCAGTGACAGACAAAAAAGGCAATGTCACATATGAAAAAATAGAGCCGCGTTCACGGAAAACGGACGGTTTTAAAGCGTTCGTGGCAGCGGTCACAGATGAAGAAAGAATTAAACAAAGAAGAATTATAAAAAACAGGATAGGAACAGTATGTTAGGAGGCGGAACATGGGAGTAAAAAACTTCCTGGAAAAAGTATTTAAGGTTACCGGTACGAATGCAGAAACGGTCGTGGTAAATATACCCGCATCGATCTACTATAAGGAACTGGCGATCTACACAGCGAGCTCTTATCTGGCAAATGCAATCAGCATGGCAGAGATGAGAGTGTTCAACAAAGGGAAACCTGTAAAAGACCAGGACTATTACTTGCTGAACGTAGCACCGAACAAAAATGAAAACAGCAATTACTTCTGGCACAGAGTAATTCGAAAAATGACACGATCGAAAAAAGGCGCACTGGTGGTCGAACTAAACGGGGAACTACATTGTGCGGAGGACTTCACGATCGTGCAGGAAAGGCCGGTTCTGGGAAATATCTACGGTGGTGTCATATTGCCTGGTGGATTACAACTCAATCGAACGTTCCGAGCAGAGGAAGTCTATCTGTTCCGGATGGAGGACGAATGTGCACAAACACTGATTGATGGAGTGTACAGGGAATACGGGAAGCTCCTGGAAACAGCAGCGAGAACTTTTGTCTGTTCTTCAAGTCCCTGCAGAAGCGTTTTCATGCCGAGCATCGCGCCAAGCCCCTCTTCGCACACGGTCGCAGCAAAAATAATATCGTGATAAGGACGAATGCCCAGTGTCTTGAAGGCTTTCAGCACAGATAAGTTGGCCGCAATCGCTCTCGTATCGTCGCAAATACCGGGGCAATGAATTCGTCCCTCATCGTCAACTTTAAGATCTTTAACATCACCGAAAGAAAAGACCGTATCCAAGTGACCTTCCAATAAAACAGATTTTCCTGTTTTGCCGACTCCCGGCCAACGCCCCCAGACATTGAAATGTTTGTCAATTTTGACTTCTTCAAGTCCTGCTTCGGTTAAAAGCTGGGCATAACGCCTGGCCTTCTTTTCCTCATGAAAAGTCGGCGCTTCAATGAGTGCGAGTTCTTTTTGAATTTCGATGATGTCAGGCAACTGTTGCTTGACCATTTGAAGCGCTTCTTGAACGTCCCGGCAGGATTTCAGTTTTTCGATCGTTTCAACAATATCGCTGTCAAAATCTTTTCCCATGATGACTCCTCATTGAATGAGTGGCTCACAAACAGTATTGTCTCACGGGTACTTTAATTTGAGGGCAAAAAAAGACCGAATAGCCCTTAAAAACTGTTCGGTCTAGTTGAAGTTAGTTAGAAGAAGCCGCGTTTAGCTTCAGAAATGGAAATGTAGATATTCTTCGTTTGACTGTAGTGAGCAAGCATCATCTTGTGGGTTTCACGCCCGATGCCGGACTTTTTGTATCCGCCAAACGGAGTGTGAGCGGGCAGTTCATTGTAGGTGTTGACCCACATTCTGCCGGTTCGCACTGATTTGGCCACACGCAATGCACGGTTAATGTCGCGCGTCCAAACCGCTCCGCCCAGGCCGTATTCGCTCTCGTTTGCCATAGCGATTACTTCTTCTTCGGTCTTAAATTTAATGACCACAGCCACCGGTCCGAAGATTTCTTCCTGAGCGACGCGCATATCGTTGGTGACATCAACCAAGAGGGTCGGCTGCATAAAGGCTCCGCCCTCGCAGCCTTCAACCTTCGCCGCTTCTCCGCCCGTTAAGACTCGTGCACCTTCGGATTTGCCGATTTCAACGTACTTCAGAATCTTTTGAAGTTGTTTTTGGTTAATTTGAGAGCCCATTTGGGTTTGCATGCACATGGGATCGCCCACTTTAACCGTTCGGAAGGCTTCGGCAAGCTTTTCTACAAATTTGTCATAGATGCCTTCCTGCACGAAGATGCGGGAACCTGCGCAGCAAACCTGTCCCTGATTAAAGAGAATGCCGATTTGCGCCCCTTCAATGGCCTTATCCATTTGGCAATCGTCAAAATAGATATTGGCTGACTTGCCGCCCAATTCAAGCGTTGCGGGAATCAGTCGATTGGCAGCAGCCTTTGCTACGCTGTAACCCACTTCTGTAGAACCTGTGAAGGCTAGTTTTGCAAAACCCGGATGATCAAGCATCGCCTGACCACTTTGAACACCACGACCAGTCACAACGTTAACTACTCCAGGCGGCAAAATTTGATTTAATAATTTACCCAAATAAAGGATTGATAATGGGGTGGTGGAGGAGGGTTTAATGACAAGGGTATTGCCTGCAGCAAGCGCTGGGGCAATTTTCCAAGCCGCCATTAATAACGGGAAATTCCAGGGAATAATTTGTCCCACAACACCGATCGGTTCATGAAGAACGATTGAGAGCGTATTGTCATCAATCATCACGGCAGAACCTTCTTCAGCTCTGAGGCACCCGGCAAAGTAGCGGAAGTGGTCAGAAGAAAGGGGAACGTCAACAAGCGTCGTTTCACGCAAAGGTTTGCCGTTATCGCGAGTTTCAATTTCTGCGAGTTGGGCCGCGTGTTCATCAATCAAATCGGCTGCTTTAAGTAAGAGTTGAGCGCGCTCTTGAGGGCTCGTTTTAGACCAGGATTCAAACGCTTTCTGAGCAGCCTTCACAGCTTTATTGACATCAAGAGCGGACGCATCTGCACACACTGCCAGCAGTTCGTTGTTAGCAGGATTATGCGTTTCAAAAGTGGCGTGATTTTCCGCACTTACCCATTGTCCGTCAATTAAAAGACCATATTCTTTTTCAAACACAAAACTCATACCGGACCTCCAGAATGAATAGTCAATCTATTTACTTCAAATATAAGGTTCAATTAGTGAATAAAAAATTGTCCGAAAGGATATCTTTTTGTTTTTTAAAGAAATTGTGATCAAAATCTATTGATGCGATAGTTAGGAAAAAGAAAAAATAAGGCGGCGAAGTGTTTCTTTCGCCGCCCGGATTTAAGCCGAATTAATGATTTTGGCAGTGGCAGTGTTGATGAGCGTGACCTTGGCAGTCGCAATCGGAGCCGCATTGGTCACCACAATGACCGTGTCCGTGACCGTGATGCAAGGATTTGTCACATGCTGCCTGCAGGTTACTTTGTAAGTTTCCGGCTAAGTAGGCTTTTACAGCCTCGTCACTTTCACCATTAATACCTGCTACAAGTTCAATGCCGACTTGTTTTAAATTGGCGATGGCACCTTCTCCAATGCCGCCGCAAATCACACAGTTGACCTGGTGATTTAAGAGCAGGTCCAACATGGCACCGTGACCGCGACCGTTTGTTTCAACGACTTCCGTGGCGACGATTGCCTGATTTTCAATCGTATAGAGCTTAAAGGCGGCAGCCATGCCGAAGTGTTGGTAAATATTTTCGTTTTTGACAGGTACTGCAATTTTCATGGTATTTCCTTCGATAGTTAAGTTCATGCGGGATTGATTGCGGCGTTGGCAACGGCCGTGGCCGGGACAGTTTTGAGCTCCTTCACCTCGGCAGACCTGGTAATGTCCGCCTGCAATCAACAATGGTTTACCGTTTACTAAAGCATCTGCAATTTTGTAGCGAGCTTTTTCGTAAATTTCAGTGACAGTCGTCCGGGAAATCAACATTTGCCGGGCACACTGCTCATGTGTTCTTTTTTCAAAATCCACGAGTCGAATCACTTCAAATTCATCGACAAAAAGCGTGATGGGCTCTTTTTCGTTTTCATCGACATTAAACGCTC
>OLIX01001605.1_pt1 | contig 18809 bp, 15 predicted proteins | sample 1601331 | NCBI WGS metagenome assembly OLIX01 (sample SAMEA2452120, study PRJEB22498) | human gut metagenome | biome: human feces; feature: human gut; material: feces | place: Australia | collected 2012 | reverse complement strand
CATCGAAGATGCAAACATTCGGCTGGTTAGAAATGCCACATTTTTTGAACCGAATTTCCAGATGCATTCCCTCAGAAATCGATAGGCATGATCTTCCAATTCTATTCCTCGTCGTGCAAAAGGGGTTGGCTGCTCAAAGTGACAATCCGTTTTTTTGCGGCAGGATTCGGCAGGGCGGATGCGCACATTTCATCTGGCGCCGGCATATGATAATACGAAAAGAATCGATGAGGTTTTTATGCCAGACATCAGATATGCACAGAACGAGAATGTGGATCGCGGAGATCTCAGGATGCAGGTCATCGAGCGGGGAACCAGCACACCGATCGACGATGCGAAAATATCGATCTCCTATTCCGGAGATCCCGACAGCACGGTCGAGGAGGTGAACACGGATGCTTCCGGAATGTCCGAAACACTTACGCTTGATACGCCTCCGCTTGAACTGTCAATGCAGCCGAGCGAGGTGCAGCCTTACGCGGAGTATACCATTCAGGTCACTGCAAAAGGATATCGTCCGATCAATATCTCCGGCATTGAGGTCTTTTCGGGTCAGCTGTCGCTGCAGGAAATCCGGATGGACGCAGAGGAAGCCACCGAAAGCATGACCGATAATATCGTCATTCCGGCACATACCCTTTTTGCGGAATATCCGCCCAAGATCGCGGAAGCCGAGATCAAACCCGTCACGGAAACCGGAGAGATCGTTTTAAGCCGTGTGGTGATCCCGGAATATGTGATTGTACATGACGGCGCTCCGAGTGATCCGACAGCCAGAGACTACTATGTCCGTTACCGGGATTATATCAAGAATGTTGCCTCCAGCGAGATCTACTCGACCTGGCCGGACACAACGATCCGGGCGAATGTTCTTGCCATCATGTCGTTTACGCTCAATCGTGTATACACGGAGTGGTACCGCAACAAAGGCTACAGCTTCACGATCACGTCCTCCACGGCATACGACCAGAAATTCATGTACGGGCGCAACATTTACCAGAGCATTTCGGATGTAGTGGATGAGATGTTCCAGAACTATCTCTCCAGACCGAATGTCAGACAGCCGATCTTAACGCAGTATTGCGACGGGCAGCGCGTGACCTGCAGCAACTGGCTGAGCCAGTGGGGCAGCAAGTATCTCGGCGATCAGAATTATGAGACGATTGAGATTCTGCGCTACTATTACGGCAATAACATGTTTATCAATACGGCGGAGGAGGTCTCGGGCATCCCGGCGTCCTGGCCGAGAGTCGATCTGTCGGTCGGATCGACGGGAGAAAAGATCCGGCAGATTCAGGAACAGCTGGCGCGCATCTCGCGTTCCTATCCGGCCATTCCGACGATTACGCCGGACGGAATCTACGGGCCGGCAACCAGGGAGGCGGTGGAGCGTTTCCAGAGTATCTTCGGACTTCCGGTCACGGGAGTGATCGACTTTCGAACCTGGTACCGTATTTCCGAGATTTATGTCGCGGTTACGCGCATTGCGGAGCTGGTTTAGAGGTTGGTTTTTTCCCCGGTTTGTGATAGAATAAGTTACAAACTGGGGATTTTTTTGGAGAATTTTATGGCGAATTACAGGATGACAATACAGTATGACGGCACGCGCTACAGCGGATGGCAGAGCCAGCATGCGACGGACGCGACGATCCAGGGCAAGCTTGAGACTGTTCTGACACGGATGATGGGACAGCAGGTGGATGTCATAGGTTCCGGGAGAACCGATGCGGGAGTACATGCCATCGGGCAGGTTGCCAATTTTCATCTTAAGCAGCCGCGCAATACGGGGGAGCTGCTGGATGGATTGAACCGTTACCTTCCGGAGGATATTGCCGTAAGCAGCCTGACAGAGGTGGACGAGCGGTTTCACAGCCGCTATCAGGCAGTGTGCAAAACCTACCGCTACCGGATTCATACGGGAGAGGTTCCGGACGTCTTTGCGCGCAGGTATGTGTATGATTACAGGATTCCGCTTGATGTGGAAAGGATGCGGGAGGCGGCGGGACTTCTTCTGGGGGAGCATGATTTTAAGTCGTTCTGCGGCAATACAAGAATGAAAAAGTCCACAGTGCGGATGCTTTATGAGATTCGTGTGGAGGAACACGAATCGGAGATAGATCTTTTTTTCACGGGGAACGGTTTTTTACAGAATATGGTGCGGATTCTGACGGGGACACTGATTGAGGTGGGAGACGGCAGAAGAGAGCCGGGGAGTATGACGGACGTGCTTGCCAGGAGGGACAGACAGGCGGCGGGCTACACGGCACCGGCGTTGGGGCTGGCGCTTCTCTCCGTGGAATACGAAGGCGACGGGCAGAATACGATGGAACAGGCATAAGTGAAGATGGAAAAGTGGTATGAAATAAAAAAAGGCGCCGATTTTCAGGCGATTGCAGAACGGTTTGGCATCAGTCCCGTGACAGCGCGGCTGATCCGCAACCGCGGGGTGATCGGTGATGCGGCGATTGATAAATATCTGAACGGCACATGCAGGGATCTGTATGATCCGCATCTGCTTTATGAGTCAGAGAAGCTGGTTTGTATCCTGTCAGAAAAGATAAGGCAGGGAAGACCGATCCGGATCATTGGAGATTACGACATCGACGGCGTGATGTCTACCTATATTCTGTATCAGGGGATCACACGATGCGGCGGCAGTGTGTCCTGCGCGATTCCCGACCGCATGCGTGACGGCTACGGCATCAACGAGCATCTGATCGATGCGGCGTATGAGGAGGGGATGGACACGATCATCACCTGCGACAACGGCATTGCAGCCATCAATGAGATTGCGCATGCGAAAGAGCTGGGGATGACGGTTCTGGTGACGGATCACCATGAGATTCCCTATGTGGAGGAGCAGGGAGTGCGGCGGTATCTGCGGAGCGCGGCGGATGCCATTGTGAATCCGAAGCAGCAGGAGTGTTCCTATCCGTACAAAGGGCTCTGCGGGGCGACGGTGGCGTGGAAGATTATACAGCTGCTTTACGAGAAGTTTTGTATTGACGCGGAGGAGGCATTCGCGTTTCTGGAATTTGTGGCGTTTGCGACAGTGGGCGATGTCATGGAACTGACGGATGAGAACCGGATTCTGGTGCGGGAGGGATTAAAGCGGCTGCACCGGACAGCGAACCTTGGCATGCGCGCCTTGATTTTACAGAATCAGCTGACGCCGGAGCAGATCACATCGTACCATATCGGATTTGTGCTTGGTCCCTGCGTCAACGCCAGCGGGCGGCTGGAGACAGCCAAAATTGCGCTGAATCTTTTCTTGCAAAAAAACGAGATTGATGCAGGAAAAATTGCAAAAGAACTCGTGGAACTGAACGCACAGCGCAAAAGCATGACGGCAGACGGCGTGGAACTGGCAAAACAGATCGTCGACGAGGGAACAGCGGGCGAGAAGGTGCTGGTGATCTATTTGCCTGGGGTGCATGAAAGCCTGGCGGGGATCATTGCGGGGAGAATCCGGGAGTCCTACCACAAGCCGGTATTTGTTCTGACGGACGGCGAGGAAGGGGTGAAGGGGTCCGGCAGATCCACGGAAGCGTACTCGATGTATGACGAGATGTGCAAGTGCCGGGAATGTTTTTCAAAATTCGGCGGACATCCGATGGCGGCAGGGCTGTCGCTGCGCGAAGATGTGGCGGTATTCCGCGGCAAAATAAATGCCTGCTGTGAATTGACAGAAGAAGATTTTATACCTAAGATAAGGATAGATATGGCAATGCCTGCCGCGTATCCGACGATCGGGCTGATCCGGGAGCTGGCGCGCTTAGAGCCGTTTGGAAATGGCAACAGTAAGCCACAGTTCGCGGACAGGGAGCTTGCGCTTCTGCGGGCGTCTGTGGTGGGCAGGAACCAGAATGTGTTGAAGCTGTCCCTTATGACGGCGGCGGGAGAACATGTCTCTGCGGTCTATTTTGGGGATGTGGAGGCATGGAAGCAGTATTACAGCGAAAAATACGGGCAGACGGAGGTGGACGCTGCGCTTCGCGGAAGGGCGAATGCCATCCGGATGTCGGTGATTTACTATCCGGAAATCAATGTATATCAGGGAATGGAGAGTGTCCAGCTCATCATTCGCAACTATAAATAGAACGTGGCGGGTGGACAGAAGGAGTAGCTATGTTTAGTGGAAAGAGAGAAAAGGCTTTATTAGAAGAGGAACTTGCGGCATTAAGGGAGACGGAGAAGCGCGAGAGGGAGCTGCTCCATAAGATCGCAGGACAGAAGGATACCGCGGAGGAACAGTTTGCACGCATGACAGCCTCGCGTGCACAGATGGAAAAAGAGATCGAAGAGATCGAACAGCAGATGCAGCAGAACGGGGAGTTGTCGGAGAACGGCGCGCAGGCGGCGGGAGAACTTCACAATACGTTGATCACAATGAATAACGGAATCGCGACGTTCGACGCCAACCACAGCGTTTTTATGGAGCAGGTGAAGGGGCAGAATGAAAAGGTCGTCGAGATCGTGGAGAACAACAAGCACTTTACGACGCCGATGAAGCATATCTCGGAGGCTCCGCAGGCGCTTCGCGAGATGCGCCAGGCACTTGGTGAGAGGGCAGAGCGCATGGAGGAACTGTCGAAAACGATGGGGGTGCTGGCGCTCAATTCTGCGATCGAAGCAGGAAGAATGGGGGAGAGCGGAACCCGGTTTGTGACGGCGGCAGAGCAGGTGCGTGCATATGCGGACGATTATGAGCAGGAGGCGCTGGCGTTAAAAGACCAGCTTGGGGAGGCGGAAGAACGGATCGCGTCTCTGGAGGAGCAGGTACACCACTTAAACGAGCTGCTCAAGGAGAATAATATTTCCATGGGAAAGCTTTACCGCGACTGTGCGCAGAATATGGCGGCTTATGAGACCGGACAGATCGGGCTGAGGGGGCTGATCCAGGATACGGCGGTCGCGAGAGCAGATGTGCTGCAGCAGTCGGCGGACGAAAATGTGCGCGCCAGGGAGGCATTCCTGAAATATGTATCCGGCATGCAGGAGGAACTGGCAGAGCAGAAGAGCAGCGCGGATGAACTGGAGAATGTCTGCAAGAGCATCCTGCAGTCGGCAGGGGAAGCCGGATGATGCCGGTTTTGCTGCAAAGGATACAGAGCAGAGAGTAGGAATCAGAGAGTATAAATAATAAAAAGTGAGGGAACAATGCTATGACAAAAGAAAAACAGTTCAGTTTTTTATCAAAGGACGGAAAGACGAAGATTCATGCGGTAAAGTGGATGCCGGAGAGCGGAGAGTACCGGGCGGTCTTGCAGATCACGCACGGCATGGTGGAGTATATTGAACGCTATAAGCCGTTCGCGGAATTTTTAAATGACCAGGGGGTCCTTGTGGTCGGACATGATCATCTGGGACATGGTGCGTCGGTTGCATCCGAGGAGGAATTGGGATATTTTGCAGAGCCGGATCCGAGTGACACGCTCGTCGAGGATATGCACACGCTGCGCACGACGATCCAGACAGAGAACCCCGGCGTGCCGTATTTTATGATGGGACACAGCATGGGATCTTACATGCTGCGCAAATACCTGTGTATTCACCCGGAGGGAGTGGCTGGCGCCGTCATCATGGGAACCGGGGCAATGCCGGATAGCACGATGAAGTTTGGACTGTTTTTATGCCGTACGATCGCACTATTCCGTGGATGGCATTACAGAAGCCGCCTGATGCAGAGCCTTTCCTACAGCAAGCCGTACAAGCGCTACGATTTATATGGAAAGGATTATGCCAACAGCTGGCTTTCCAAGAACGTGGAGAATGTCAAGGCATACTATGCTGATCCGCGCTGTACTTTTCTGTTTACCGTAAACGGCTACAAAGGCCTGATGGAGGCGGTATTGTTTGACAATCAGATGGAGAATATAAAAAAGGTCCCGAAAAATCTGCCGCTGTTTTTTGTATCCGGTGCGGATGATCCGGTCGGAGATCTGGGAGAGGGAGTTAAGAAGGTGTACGGGATGTACAAAGATGCGGGGGTTTCGGATATTACCTACCGCCTGTACGAGGATGACCGCCATGAGATTTTAAACGAGACAGACCGCGATCAGGTCATGGCGGATATTGCGGCTTGGCTGAACGTGCATGTGGAACTGTAATCTTGCCGGACAGGTTTCTTAAATTTATATAAATAAAACTACTGGAGGGAAAACGGCGGTTGTTTTTAAGGAAAGTTCGTAGTAAAATAGAGACTTGTTTTGGAAGGAGGATTTCACATGAAAAAGAATGGAATGAGAGTTACCAGTTTATTTCTGGCTGCGGTGATGCTTGCATCGGCGCCTGTGACGGCATCCGCGGCGGATACATCAGCGAATGTAGAGGGAGAGGTTGTCGTAGACCAGACAAGTCAGGATCAGACTTCAGCAGAGTCGCAGAATCAGGCAGGGCAGGATCAGACTTCGGCAGAGGCGCAGGATCAGTCACAGGCATCGGCAGCGGAGAACGCTGCCACGGGAGCAAACAGTGATAACGTGACAATCCAGGCGGATGATAAGCCATATCTTGCGCTGGGAGCGGATCTGACGGATGCCCAGAAGAATACGGTGCTTTCCCTGATGGGGATTGATCCGGCGAACCTTGGCAATTATGATGTGGTCTATACAACGAATGCAGAGGAGCATCAGTATCTGGATTCCTATATCAGTTCCTCACAGATCGGAAGCAAGTCATGGTCTTCCGTTGTGATCGTAAAACGCGATAAGGGAAACGGATTAAATATTTCAACCAGGAATATCAATTACTGTACAGTCGGCATGTACAAAAATGCGTTGACAACGGCGGGTATTACCGATGCGGATATCATCGTTGCAGGACCGCAGGAGATCTCCGGTACGGCGGCGCTTGTCGGCGTATTCAAGGCATACCAGGAGATGACAGGTGAGACGATCAATGCGGATATCATCGACGCATCCTTAAATGAGCTCGTGGTTACCGGGCAGTTAGAACAGTCGATTGCCGGACTTTCCGATGAGGAAGTGGAAGAGTTTATCGCTTACATCAAGTCGGTCATTGCACAGAATGATCTGAAAGATGAGGCGAGCATCAATCAGGCAATTGATGATGCCTGCAGCAAATATAATGTGACACTGTCAGATTCCGAGCGTCAGCAGATCGTGGATCTGCTCTTAAAGATTACATCTCTGGGAATCAATCTTGACAGCCTTGTGGATTATGCGGAGTCACTGTACCATTCCTTTAAGGATGGCGGAGGAGACAGCAGCGTGCTCTCGAGCGTAGGCACATTTTTCTCAAATGTATTCAGCTCGATCGCGGACTTCTTTAAGGGATTGTTTTCGTAAACGGAGGAGAGGAAGGAATCTATGGTAGACAGAAAGAGACGGCTGGATTGCGCGAACGGAATCCGGAAAGCAGACATTGTATTAAAGCACGGCAAAGTATTGAACGTATTCACGGAGGAGATTCTGGAAGCGGATGTGGCAATCTGCGGCGATACGATCGTGGGAGTCGGTTCCTACGAGGGTGAGCGGGAGATCGACTGTACCGGAAAATATCTGGTACCGGGATTTCTGGATGCCCATATGCATATTGAATCCAGTATGGTATCTCCGGGCGAATTGTCCAAGGTGCTGGTGCAGGCGGGAACGACGACCATTGTTGCGGATCCGCACGAGATTGTCAATGTGTGCGGTGTGAAGGGAATGGATTATTTTCTGAAATGTGCGGGCAAGGCGCTGGTACATATTTTCTTCATGATTCCGTCCTCTGTTCCGGCAACCGATGTGGAGACAAACGGATGCGGGGAGTTTCTGGCGTCCGATATGATGAAGTATGTGGATGATGCACGAGTGTTGGGACTCGGGGAGACCATGCGTTTTGTGGAGTGTTACCAGGGCGAGCGCCGGATGTCGGATAAGCTGGAACTTTTTGCAAAGAAGCACATCGACGGACATGCACCGGGCATTACAGGAAAGGCGGTACAGGCGTACCGTCTGGCTGGCGTGGAGAATGATCATGAGTGTGCGAACTCCGAGGAAGTGCTCGACAAGCTGCGCGCCGGTTTTCACATCTATATCCGTGAGGGAAGCGGTGCCAAGAATCTTGAAACGTTAATCCGCACGCTTTTAGATGCCAATGTGGCGCTCGACCAGTGCGCATTCTGCACCGACGATAAGCATATCGAGGAAATCCGCAAGGAAGGACATATCAGCACCTGTATCCGCAAGGCGATTGCACTTGGGGTTCCGGTGGCAAAGGCATACAAGATGGGAAGCTACCAGCCGGCAATGTTTTACGGGCTTAAGGAATACGGTGCCATCGGAGCCGGATATCACGCCGACATTGTGTTCCTCGATAATCTGGAGGAGGTGCGTCCGACCGATGTGATGAAGGACGGCAGGATCCTGGGAGAGGAAGACTATAAGAAAGATTATTGGGTTCCAGTGCCGGAGGAACTGCTTCACACGGTTCATGTCGGGGAGCTTTCCAGAGAGCGGATTCAGCTTGCATGCAACGGAAAGACCGATGTGATACAGATGAATGCGCATCAGATCGTGACGACGCATCTGGTGGAAGAAGTGCCGACAGAAAACGGATATTTTGTCCCGAATGAAGTATACAATAAGATCTGTGTGGTGGAACGTCACGGCAAGACCGGAGAGATCGGTGTGGCACCGCTCAAGGGCTTTGGCGTAAAGGGCGGTGCCGTAGCGACGTCCGTTGCGCACGATTCCCACAATCTGATTGTGGCGGGAGACAATGACGATGACATTCTGCTTGCCATCCGGACTGTGGAGGAGCAGCAGGGCGGCTATGCGATCGTGTCCGGCGGAAAGGTAATCGATGTACTGCCGCTGCCGATCGCGGGTCTTATGAGCGACAGACGGTATGAGGAAGTCACGGAAAAGCTCTCTGCCATGCAGAAGGAGACGAGAGAACTTGGTATCTCAGAGAATGTAGATCCGTTTGTTACCCTTTCTTTTATGGCGCTTACGGTAATCCCGGAGATCCGTGTCACGGAGCGCGGTGTTTATTTATTCTGATGAACAGATTATGAAGGAGATTTATGCAGGAAAAGATTCAAATTATCAGTGACGGGTCGTTAGACCTTTCAAGAGAGCTCACAAGAGAGCGCGATATTCTGGTGGTGCCTTTCTATGTATCTTTTGATGGAGAAACTTATCTAAAAGAGGGGGTGGAACTGGATATCCGCGAGTTCTATCAGAGAATGGTGGATCATCCGGATGTATTTCCGAAGACGTCGATGCCGTCGGTGGATGATTATTATCAGGTTTTTCTCCCGCTCGCAAAGCAGGATGTTCCGATGATCTGTATCTGTATCACGACGAAGTTCAGCGGCTCCATGCAGTCGGCGACGACTGCCAGAGATATGATTTTAGAGGAATATCCAAAGGCGCGCATCACAGTCATTGACGCAGAGATCAACACGGTGCTGCAGGGTTTGTATGTACTTGAGGCATGCCGGCTGCGCGACCTCGGTTGGGAGTATGACCGCATGGTGGAGAGGCTCCTTGCCATAAGGGAGAGCGGCAGAATCTTCTTTACGATTGGCAACATTGATTACTTAAAGCATGGCGGAAGAATCGGAAAAGTGATGGGGATTGCGGGAAGCGCGTTGAAAATTAAGCCGCTCATCACACTGAAGGAGGGCGAGATTTTTGCCTCCGGCATTGCGCGGAGCCGGGAAAAATCCATGCAGAAAGTAATTGAGATGCTCAAGGCTTATCTGGACGAACGCACCGCAAAGCCGGGCGAATACAGTTTTGCCATCGGCTATGGCTATGATTATGAGGAAGCCTGTCATTTTCGTGAGATGTTAAAAGATCTCGTGAGGGAGCGCCTGGGGATTGATGAGATTGAGATTTACCAGATCGGCGCAACGATTGGCGTTCATACCGGACCGTATCCGATCGGCGTGGGGATTATCAAACGCGCGGACTGGGAAGCGTAGGGCAGACAGAAGCCGGAGATAAAGCGAATCAAAAATGTAAATCGTACATGTTGTGTAAGCGTTACACATGCATGTACGATTTTTTGATTCATAGGAGCATTCCTGTTTGCGGGATTCTTTTTTTTCTCTTTTAGAAAATGGATGTATTATTTTTGAATAATAATATTGACAATACTATATTATATGATATATAGTATTGATAACAAAATAATATTATAAACATATAAGTAATATCAGACAGAACAGGAAAGGAGCCGGTAATATGGTGTTCAATACAGGTGCAGCCCTGCTGGATGCGATTGTTCTGGCGGTCGTCTCCAAGGAGGAGGAAGGCACATATGGATATAAGATCACGCAGGATGTGAGAGTGGCGATTGAGGTTTCGGAATCCACACTTTATCCGGTATTGCGTAGACTTCAGAAAGATGGATGCCTTATGGTGTATGACAGAGAATGTGGAGGCCGCAACAGGCGCTACTACAGGATTACGGATGAGGGAAGAAAGAAGCTGGACGATTATCGCAGAGAATGGGATGACTATTCTTCGAAAATATCAGAGTTATTTTCCGAGGAGGGAGTTTGAAGATGAACAAAGATGAATTTTTAAGGCAGCTGGAAGCGCTGCTGTCCGGGATTTCACAGGAGGAAAGAACGGAGGCACTTGCATTTTACCGCAGTTATTTCGAGGACGCCGGGGAGGCAAATGAGGCAAAGATATTAGAAGAACTGGAATCGCCGCAGAAAGTGGCGGACAGCATTATCAAAGATCTGGGTGTGCAGCCCGGGGAAGCGTGTTCTTCCGGCGCGCAGGGAGCATCGGCAGGAGCAGAGTGGAATCCGGCAGTGCAGAGCGCACCGGAGGGAGCAACAACAGGAGCAGAGTGGAATCCGGCAGTGCGGGGAGCAGCGCAGAACGCATCGAAGGGAGTACCACAGGGAGCAGCGCAGAATGCAGCGTATTCTGCGCCGGAGAAGGATGGAATGCCGGGATGGGCGATCGTTCTTCTGGTCATCACTTCGCCGGTGTGGCTGGTAATGATTCTGGTCATACTGTCAGCATTGCTCGGCATTGTGGCGGCGCTGTTTGGAATTGCAATAGCGGTTGTGGCAGTCATGGGCGCACTGTTAATCTGCGGTGTGGTGCTCTTTGGTGCAGGAATCGGAACCGCATTTGCAGGAAATCCTGCAATCGGAATCGGGCTTATGGGAGGAGGACTCATCGTCCTTGCGTTCGGTGTCCTTGCGGTGGTTCTTGTGGTCTGGATTTTCGGAGGATTTCTTCCCTGGGCATTGAAAGGAATCTGCAAGCTTTGCAAAAAGCCATTTAATAAGAGAAAGGAGCGTGCGGCAGCATGAAAAAATTTTCAAAAATCTGCCTGATCATTGTGGCAGTTCTCGGGGGAATGGGATTATTGCTCGGCGGCATCTCCGCTCTGCTTGGCGGAGGCTTTGGGGCAATCAGACGCATGGCGGAAAGAGGAGAACTGGATGCAGGCAACTGGCATATCCGGCCATATGAACTTTACTATTCTTCGGATGAAGAAGACACAGAGGATGACTGGGGAGCAGACGACGATGCAAAAGTTTATACCTATGAGGCAGCCGGCATAAAAAATCTGGATATTGATATTGATGCTGCGGAAATCTATGTCAAGCAGGGGACGGATGATAAAAACCTTGTGGTGAGAACCTACGGCTGCAAAGAAAAATATTATAAAGGGGATATGAATAAAGATACGCTTCAGATTCAGTATGAGATTCATAAGCAGTTTCCGGACAATTATGATGCGCAGATTGTGATTGAGATTCCGGAGAAAATGACCTTTGATACCATGGACTTTGACATCGGGGCGGCAGATGCAGATTTTGCATCGGGCAGTGTGAACTGCAGAACGATGGAGCTGAATGTGGGAGCAGATTTTGCTGTGACAGGAACCCTGGACATCAAGCTTGGAGCCGGTGATATTGATCTGGAAGGAGGCACCTATAAAGATATTAAGCTGGATTGCGGTATGGGATCATTTGCGCTGGACGGCATTGTGGCAGAGAATGTGAAAGCGCATTGCGGCATGGGGGATGGCAGCATCACCCTGCGCGGCAGGGAAGAGGACTATAATTATAAGATGTCCTGCGGCATGGGGGATCTCACGGTAAACGGAGAAAGCTATTCCGATCTCAGCGGAAGCTACAAAGTCACAAATGCCGGGGCTGTGGGAACGATTGATCTGGACTGCGGTATGGGAAGCATTGACTTTGATATAGAATCGTAAGAAAAAAGAAAGAGAAAGCACGAGAAAAAGAAAAACTGTCCAGATGGTATGTTCAGACGTGTGAAAAAGAGGTATCCGGGTCCACAGGAGAAAAAAATGACTGTGGGACCCGGATTTTTGCAAAAAACGGGTCTGGCAGAGGAAAAAATCTGCTCTGGACCCGTTTTACATAGAAAAAGCACCATTTTGACTGGAAAAATGAAGAAAAACGGGTCTAAAACAAGGAAAATCCTCTGTGGGACCCGTTTTACAACTGCTTCGTGGATTGTTTTCGGTAATCCCGGGGCGTCATGCCGAATCTTTTTTTGAAAGTGCGGTTAAAGTACGATAAATTCTCGTAGCCGACTTCTTCTGCGATGGCAAGAATCGAGGACTCAGAAGAGATCAACAGGCGGGAAGCCATGGTCAGGCGGTATTCATTGAGATATTCGATGAAGGAAGTGCCCATCGTATTCTTGAAATACTTCATGAAATGCGACTGGCTCAGCCCGACCTCCGCCGAGATATCTGCAATTGTAATGCGCTCCATATAATGGTTCTCCAGATATTTTAAGATTAGCTTCATCTTCTCCAGCGATTTGTGGTCGCGCTTTGCCGGCTCTTTTAAGAGGCATTTGCTGAATAAAATGTAAAAAAGCATAAAGAGCTGACTCTTGATAAAGAACTGATAGCCGGGCGGGTTCGTCCGGCTGATTTCATCGTTGGCGTCAATGCAGGCGGCAATCTCCGCATAGCAGGGAGATCCCGGCTGATATAAGAGCGGAACGGACAGGACGCCCGACAACAGCGGCGCAAGAAATTCGGTATTGCTGGTGTCCGTTTTTTTGGAAATGAGGATGCCCGGATGGAAAATGATATTTTCGTATTCCATGCTGTCCTGCATGTACTGTTCAATGCCGTGCAGCCTGCCCGGCAGAATCAGCGCGATGGTTCCCTCGGTTACCACGTAGGATTTGAAATCGACCGTGATTGCTCCGGTTCCTTTTTTGATATAGATGATTTCCATCTCATCGTGCCAGTGCAGAGGCACGCGCGAAAAGTCAAGCGGAATCGAGCAAGGGTAGGTGATATAAGGAAACAGCGGGTTGCCATGTGGAATTTTTTCCTGATAGTTTTCATACTCTAAAATATTCATGATAGGATTGTACCACTTTTGGGGATAATATGACAAGAAAAAAAGTGGACTTCTGCATATAATGTTCTCATACAGCAGGGAAATACAAAAAGTAATTGGGGATGCAAAACAAGGAGTAAAATCCTCTGCTCCTGCAAGGGCGCATGCTATGCAGGCATAGCAGACATTTTGCTTCGCAAAACAAGGAGTAAAATCCTCTGCTCCTGCAAGGGCAGTCGCATTTTGCTTCGCAAAACAAGGAGGATTCACATGAACGTACAGGAAATCGTAAACAACAGATACGGTAAGGGCATTGCACAGTGCTCCAACGAAGAGATTTATTACGCGCTGCTTGAGATGACAAAGAGCATGGCGAAGGAAAAGGAGAGCAACGAGGGAAAGCGCAAGCTTTATTATATCTCCGCCGAGTTTTTGATCGGTAAGCTGTTATCCAACAACCTGATCAACCTCGGTATTTATGAGGAAGTAAAGCAGGTTCTGGCGGAGAACGGCAAGAACCTGGCAGAGATCGAGGAGGTTGAGCCGGAGCCGTCTCTCGGAAACGGCGGTCTGGGTCGTCTGGCAGCATGCTTCCTGGATTCCATTGCAACGCTTGGATTAAACGGCGACGGCGTGGGTCTCAATTATCACTACGGTCTGTTCAAGCAGGTATTTGAGCACAATTTACAGCACGAGGAGCCGAACCCGTGGATCGAGAAGGAGAGCTGGCTGACAAAAACGAACGTGACCTACCCGGTACAGTTCGGCGGTTTTACCTTACAGTCCAGACTGTATGATATCGATGTGATTGGTTACGAGAACCGTACCACAAAGCTTCATCTGTTTGATGTGGAGACCGTGGACGAGAGCCTTGTAGGGGACGGCATCAATTTTGACAAAGAGGATATTGCAAAGAACCTGACGCTGTTCTTATACCCGGACGATTCGGATGACAAGGGACGCATCCTGCGTGTATACCAGCAGTATTTTATGGTCAGCAATGCGGCACAGCTCATCATCGACGAGACGCTGGCAAGAGGCGGTGATCTGCACAAGTTGAATGAGTACGCGGCAATCCAGATCAATGATACACACCCGAGCATGGTGATTCCGGAGCTGATCCGTCTTCTGATGCAGCGTGGAATTCTGATGGATGAGGCGATTGAGATCGTATCGAAGACCTGCGCATACACTAACCACACGATTCTTGCGGAGGCACTGGAAAAATGGCCGATTCATTTTTTGGAAAAGGCAGTTCCGCAGCTTCTTCCGATCATCTACGAACTGAACAGCCGCGTGGTGCGTAAATACGATGACAAGTCGGTTGCGATCATTGATGACGAGAAACGCGTGCATATGGCACATATGGATATTCATTACGGCTACAGTGTCAACGGCGTTGCCTACCTGCACACGGAAATTTTGAAAAATACGGAGCTCAACAACTTCTACAAGATCTATCCGGAGAAGTTCAACAATAAGACAAACGGCATTACCTTCCGCCGCTGGCTGCTGCATTGCAACCACGAGCTGGCAGATCTGATCGAATCCCTGATCGGACCGGGCTTTAAGAAGGATGCGATGGAACTGGAGAAGCTCGGCGCGCTTGTCGATGACGCTTCCGTTCTGCAGCGCCTGCTTGATGTCAAGAACAGCAGAAAGACTGAGCTGAAAGATTATCTTGCAAAAACACAGGGAATCGTGCTGGATGACAATTCCATTTACGATATCCAGATCAAGCGTCTGCACGAGTATAAGAGACAGCAGATGAATGCGCTGTATGTCATCCACAAATATTTTGAGATCAAGGCAGGAAAGAAGCCGACCCGTCCGATCACCGTGATTTTCGGTGCCAAGGCAGCCCCGGCTTACGTGATTGCAAAAGATATCATTCACCTGATCCTCTGCCTGTCCGAGTTGATTGCAAATGATCCGGAGGTATCTCCGTACTTAAAGGTTGTGATGGTAGAAAATTACAATGTCACGCTGGCTGAAAAGCTGATCCCGGCGGCAGATATCCATGAGCAGATTTCCCTTGCTTCCAAGGAGGCATCCGGAACATCCAACATGAAGTTCATGTTAAACGGTGCGGTAGCGATCGGAACCATGGACGGCGCAAATGTGGAGATGCATCAGTTTGTCGGCGACGACAACATTTACATCTTCGGTGAGTCCTCCGAGGAAGTCATCAAGCACTACGAGAAGGCGGATTATGTGTCCAGAAGCTACTATGAGAATGATGCGAACATCAAGCGTGCGGTAGACTTTATCGTGAGCGACGAGATGATGGCAGTCGGATGCAGAGAGAACTTAGAGCGTCTTTACAACGAACTTCTGAACAAAGACTGGTTCATGACGCTTCCGGATTTTGAGGACTATGTGGCAACCAAGGAGCGCATCTATGCGGATTATGAAGACCGCATGGCGTGGGCGAAGAAAATGCTCATCAACATCAGCAAAGCCGGATTCTTCTCCTCTGACCGTACGATCGCACAGTACAATGAGGACATCTGGCATCTGTAAAACCGGGGAAAACCGTCCGGAAGAAAAAGCTTGCTTCAAAATTTATATATTTCTTTCACAGAGAGGAGTGCCGCAAGGCGCTCCTTTTTGCATGAAAACAGTGGAAACAGAGAAAATGCTGTACAAAATCCGGCGGCCGGCATATTGTATAAAGTCCGCGGGTTCTTTATAATAAGAAAAAGACAGGGCAGCAGTCCGGAAAATAAGAAGGAACTCTGCCCGGAAATGGAGAAAATGATGCGTTATATTGACATGCATTGTGATACATTGGGAAGCGCGTTAGCGCAGAAAACAGAGACGTTTCTGGAACTTGACCGCACGATGGTGGATGGACTGCGCCTGCAGCAGGCAGAGGCAGGAGCGCAGTTTTTTGCGATGTTTCTGCCGCAGAGAAATGATCCGGACTGGTTCGGCTTAGAAGAGATGCCGTCGGCGGAAGTACTCATGAGGAAAATGTATGACATTTTCTGCCATACCATGGAGCAGTACGGTGACCGCTTTGCTGCAGCGCACAATGCAGAGGAATTAAAGCAGAATCAGAATGAAGGGAAAATATCGGCGTTTCTCACGATCGAGAACGGTGCTCTGATTGATGGGAAAATGGACAAAATCCGGGAAATTTACGATCTCGGCGTAAGACTTGTGACACTGACATGGAATGACGACAACTGTCTGGGACACTGTCATTCCAAAAAGCCGGAGGAGATGAGCCGCGGGCTGACCGGATTTGGAAAAGAGGCAGTGCGCTATATGCAGGAACTGGGAATCTTAGTCGACGTCTCCCATTTATCCGACGGCGGTTTCTGGGATGTCGCAGAAGCGTCCAGGCGAAGCGGCGTGCCTTTCGTGGCATCACATTCCAACTGCCGGGCACTGGCACCGGCAACGCGCAATCTTACCGACGCGATGATCCGCGAATTGGCAGAGTGCGGCGGAGTGGCGGGACTGAATCTGGAACCGATTTTTCTGAATGAGGACGAGATGGATAAAGTGAGCCGTATCGAACGCATCTGCGACCACGCAATGCATCTGATTGACAGGGGCGGTATCGAATGTGTGGGACTCGGTACGGATTTTGACGGAATCTCAGGCGAATTTGAGATCAGTGACTGCACGAAGCTGCCGCTGCTTTTCGATGCGCTGCGAAAGAGAGGACTCTCCGAAGACGCCGTGGAGCAGATTGCCTATCAAAACACGGCGCGCGTGATTCGGGACGGCATGAGATAGAAAAGTCATGTACCTGGAAGATATCGCCTGTTGCAGCGGGAAATCACCTTGCGGGGAAGGAAAATATCGTTTATACTTTTTGGTGGCTTCATTATAGTAAAAAGAGGAATTAAGATGAGAAGACGAATGGAAATCAATCACCATAGGACATACAGGGGAAAAGCGGCGGTGTTTTTGCTTGTGACAGCCGCGCTTCTTGCCGGATGTGCGAATGAGCGCACGGAGGATGAGCTTTCCTACCGCAAGATTGGCATAGAGAGCATGCAGAGCGGGGATTATGAGGGGGCACTGGCGGCATTTGACGGAGCGCTTGCGTGCTGCACCGGAAAAATTACCGATCTGGAGATCGACATCTGCTATTACAAGGCGGCAGCCCAGTATGCCGCACAGGACACTGAGGGAGCACTTGAGACGTACAACGCCATGATTGATTATGACGGGAAGAACGCCAATGCTTACTATCTGCGCGGATGTTTAAAGCTTGGCACCGGGGATACGGACGGGGCGAAGCAGGATTTTGCGGATGCGGTCAAGTATAATCATTCGGATTATGAACTTTATATCAACATTTACAAGAATCTTGCCGCCTATGATCTGGCGGAGGACGGCACGGCGTACTTAAACGACGCGTTTTCCATCAAGGGAAATGATGCGGAAAGTCTTGCATACAGAGGGGAGATTTACTACCTGCTGGGGCAGTATGACAATGCAATCAAAGAATTGACGTCTGCGATCGATGCGGGCAGTGCGGAGGCGAATCTGACGCTTGCGCAGGTATATGAGGCGCAGCAGGACACGGCGAACGCGCAGACGTATTATCAGGCTTATGTGGATGCGGGTGTCGCGGATTCGGAAGCGATGAATGCATTGGCGGAGATTGAGATGGGCAAGCTGAATTATAGCGGTGCGCTTTCCTACATCGAGCAGGGGCTTTCGATGGAGAGTGTTCCGAACCGGCGCGCGCTGCTGCAGAATCAGATTATCTGCATGGAGTATACCGGAGATTTTGCGGGAGCTTATGAGGTAATGACCGCTTATACAGCCGCGTACCCTGATGATGCGGAGGCACTGCGCGAATACACATTCTTAAAAAGCCGTGTGGACGCGCCGGAAAGTACAGAAGTGCAGGGTGAGGTGGTTGTGCCGGAGGAGGGCGGAACCGATAACGCAACGGACGGAACCGACGCCGGAACGGACGGAACAGACGGCGCAGATGGAACCGACAGCGGAACGGACGGAGCGGATGCCGGAACAGACGGAAGCGGAGACAGCGGACAGTAGAAAAGGAGCAGCATGGCAGAAATTATTGAATTGGAAGATCAGATCGAAAAGGTGATTCTGGTCGGCGTGAGCGAGCAGGATGGGGATGATGCCGAGGACTCTGTGGCAGAGCTGGCGGAGCTTGTCAGGACAGCGGGAGCTGTCGTGGTCGGCACACTGATCCAGAAGAGGGAACTGATGCACCCGGGCACCTATGTGGGCACCGGAAAAGTGGCGGAGATCGCGGCGATGATCGCAGAGCGGGGCGCGACCGGCATCGTCTGTGACGATGAACTTTCACCGGCACAGCTTAAGAACTTAGAGCAGATGTTAGACACCAAGGTGATGGACCGCACGCTGATTATCCTGGATATCTTTGCGGCACGCGCCACGACGAGCGAGGGAAAAATACAGGTGGAACTGGCGCAGTTAAAATACCGCCTCAGCCGTCTGACCGGCCTCGGGCGTTCCATGT
>OLIX01001604.1_pt1 | contig 18814 bp, 20 predicted proteins | sample 1601331 | NCBI WGS metagenome assembly OLIX01 (sample SAMEA2452120, study PRJEB22498) | human gut metagenome | biome: human feces; feature: human gut; material: feces | place: Australia | collected 2012 | reverse complement strand
CGGTGATGTTTCTGTGCTTGAGGAGGCGGCAGGAGCTGTTGAATATGCGGTGCAGACCGATGAGTTTTTCAGCCTGATGCGTAAAGGCGCTTCGTATCCTGCGGCACTGAAGCAGACGGTCGAGAAGAATTATACGTCAGATGTCGTGCAAACGCTTACAGAGCCAAACAACACGCTGGCTGTCGAATATATCCGTGCGCTTGACAAGCTGGGCGGTATGATAAAGCCGGTCACGGTAATGAGGAGCGGTGCGGCACACGACAGTGACGAGGGCAGTGATACGGTAATCAGCGCATCAAGGCTCAGAAAAATGTTGAGTGCAGGCGAAGATGTAAGTGCATATACCGATTTTGCCGATTATGAGAATTTCGCACATATTGAAAATATCGAAACGGCAATCCTTGCAAAGCTACGCACTATGTCAAAGTCGGAATTTGAACGGCTTCCCAACGGCACGGGCGGAATGGACAGCAGGATATATAAGGCGGTACGCACGGCGGTTTCACTTCCGCAGTTACTGCTTATGATAAAATCAAAGAATTTTACTATGGCAAGAATACGCAGACTTGTGCTGTGTGCATTCTTAGGCATAACGGGAAACGATCTTAAAAATCCTCCTGCTTATGCGAGGATACTGGGAATGAATTCAAAGGGCAGGGAAATACTTGCCGCAGGGGAGCATAAGCTGCCTGTGGACACATCGCTTTCGGCACTGGCAAAAACAAGTGCGGAAGCGGAGCGTTTTGCAAGACTTGAAGAAAGAGCGGGAAATCTGTACGCACTGGCGCTTGATAAAAAACAGCCGTGCGGTGCCGAATTTACTTCAAAGCCGGTTATAATATAAACAGGAGGAAACAGTATGGACAACGCAGGAAAATACAGAGAGCTTCGTGAAATGCACAAGGAATTTATATATCACGGCTACGACATTGCCGACGACGGAATATTCTTTCATTTTTCGATAGATGATTATCATTTTTATCCATCGTGGAAAACCGAAAGCGGACTTCTCAAAAACGTAACTCCGTTTCTCGAATACATAATATTCAATCTCGGTATGGCAGAGCTTGTCAGCTACTGGAAATGCGCCTGTCCGCCTGTTGTAAAGGTAAAGTGCGGTTCTCTCGACGAAAAGCAGTGCCTGTGGTGGAAAAAGCTCTACTTCAACGGACTTGGAGAGTTCTTCTACAGAAATAATATAGACGCTGATTTTGACAGCTTTATGCAGATAGTACCTGATGATAACGGCAAGCGTAAATACAGCTGTGAAAGGGAAGTCGGCGGTTATCTCGTTGCGGTAGGCGGCGGAAAGGACAGCGTTGTTTCTCTTGAACTGCTCAGAAAATATCACGATGAAACGCTGTGCTATATAATAAATCCGAGAGGCGCTACGGTAGAGTGCGCCAAGGTCGCAGGCTTTGACGAAAGCAAAATTGTCGGACCTCGCAGAACGATAGACAGGGCGCTCCTTGAACGCAATGCGGACGGATACCTGAACGGTCATACGCCGTTCTCGGCGGTGGTCGCATTCTCGGCTTATCTGTTTGCTTATCTTTACGGCAAGAAGTATATAGTGCTGTCAAATGAAAGCAGTGCGAATGAAACCTATGTCAGCGGCAGGCAGGTAAATCACCAGTACAGCAAAAGCACCGAGTTCGAGCGTGATTTCAGAAGCTACGTTACCGATTATCTTGATGACGGTATACAGTATTTCAGCCTTCTGCGTCCGTGGAGCGAGTGGCAGATAGCAAAGAAATTCGTTACCTATCCGCAGTATTTCCCTGTGTTCCAGAGCTGTAATCTTGGCTCAAAAACGGATACATGGTGTGCGGATTGCGCAAAGTGCCTTTATGTATATATACTGCTGTCGGCGTTTCTTGACGATGAAACGCTGGTGAAAATCTTCGGAAAGAATATGCTCGACTGCAAAAAGTACGAGGATATGTTTGACGGGCTTGTGCTTGACGGCAAGGATAAGCCGTTTGAATGCGTAGGAACAAAGAGCGAGGTAAGGCTGTCGCTGTATATGGCAATAAAGCGCAGGGGAGAGAAGCTCCCTTATCTGCTCAGCCGTTACGCAAAAACCGATCCGCCCGTTCCGCAGAGCATGGATAATTATTTTGACAATGATAATTTTGTACCTCAGCATCTTATAGGACTGCTGAAGTAAGAAAGTGACGATATATGACTATAGATGAAAAGCTGAAAGCGTTTTTTGAGGGAAAGAAAGTTGTTATTTTAGGCTTTGGCAGAGAGGGACGTTCTACATTGAAGCTGCTCGGAAGCTGTAATTGCAAAAGCATTACGGTAGCCGATATGAACCCTGTACCTGAATCGGAAGCGGAGGGCTGTACGCTTTGCTGTGGAGAGGATTATCTTACCTGCCTTGACGACTGCGATATTATAATGAAAGCACCGGGTGTTATTCTGAAAAATATTGTGAGCGATGAAATAAAGGCAAAGATTACCTCACAGACCGACTTGTTTTTACGTTTTTGCGACAATATGATAATAGGAATCACGGGAACTAAGGGAAAGTCAACTACTTCAAGCCTGATAAAATTCTTTATCGAAAAAAGCGGCAAGGATACGATGCTTATAGGCAATATAGGTGTACCTCCGCTTGAAAGACGTGAGGAATTCACAAAAGATTGTGTTATCGTATGTGAAATGTCCTGTCATCAGCTTGAATATGTCAAGGCATCGCCCGATGTGGCGGTACTGCTGAATATTTACCCCGAGCACCTTGACCACTATACCGATTTTGCGGCTTACCGAAACGCAAAGCTGAACATTTTCCGCTATCAGAATGAAAACGATACGCTGATAATCGGTGAAGAAGTAAAGCAGTATGCCGATACGAAGGCAAGGGTCATTACAGCCGGCTTTTCCTGCGGTGATATAGGAACGAGAAACGGCGGTATCTTTATCGGGGATGAATTTTACCCTGCCGATATGATAGATACAAAGCTCAAAGGCGAGCATAACCTATATAATATAGCGATAGCGATTTATGCCGCAACAAAGGCAGGCTGTACCGTAAAGCAGTGCCTTGATGCGCTTCCGCAGTTTTGCGGACTTGAACATCGTCTTGAGTATGTCTGCACGCTGAACGGTGCCGAGTATATCAACGACAGCATAAGCACAGCGCCGCAGACGGCTATAGCCGCACTTAAAGCGTATCCCGATACCGATACACTGATAATAGGCGGAATGGACAGGGGTATACCTTATGATGAATTGTCCGACTGGCTTAGCGGTGATACTTCGGTCAGAAATCTGATAATCCTCCCCGACAGCGGCAAGAGAGTAGCCGAGAAGGTCACAAATCCGCTTGTAAAGCTGATCTATGCCGATGATATGGAGCAGGCTGTGAAATATGCAAAGCAGGTAACGAAAACACGTTGCATCTTATCGCCTGCAGCCGCAAGCTACGGCTTTTACAAGAACTTTGAAGAGAGAGGAAAGCACTTCAAGGAGCTTGTGACATCAAATAATTGACAGAATATAAAAACTTTTTGTAACAAATGACGAAATTTCCCCGATATAACTGTGGGGATTGACAAAATCGGTTTTATGTGTTATCATATTATCGTGATAGCACATTAGCACGCTAAAGTGCTATGATATAAATAAAGAAACAAAGCCGACAGGCATGAAAGGAAATAACCATAGATGAAAAGCTACGATCTTATTACACCAGAGGGTACAAGAGATCTGCTGTTTGACGAGTGTGTAGCCCGTAAAGAAGCAGAGGACAAATTAAGAGCGGTGTTCACCGCACACGGATACAGCGAAGTGATTACTCCTGCGCTTGAATTTTACGATGTGTTCAATAACAAGACAAGGAGCTTCCGGCAGGAAGATATGTACAAGCTGACAGACGGCAAGGGCAGACTTATGGTAATGCGTCCGGACAGTACAATGCCTATCGCTCGAATAGTTGCAACAAGACTGCGTGACGGTGTGTTCCCGTTAAAGCTGTTCTGCTCGCAGAATATCTACCGCTGTAATCCTAAAATGGCAGGCAGGGACGACGAATTCATGCAGAGCGGCGTTGAGATAATAGGCGGTGACGAGAAGCGTTCCGACCTTGAGGCGCTCAGCCTTGCGGCACAGGTGCTGAACTCCTGCTCAAGCGATGATGTACGTCTTGAAATAGGAGATAACACGTTCTATAAGCTGCTTCTTGAAAAGCTTGATATTGACGATGAAGAAACGGTAAGAAGCCTTATTGAGTCAAAGAACACTCCTGACCTTACACAGTTTATCAAGGAAAACGTTGACAGCGATCCCGAAAAACGCAGATATTCCGAGATACTTTTACAGCTCCCCGATCTGTTCGGCGGTGCGGAGGTATTTGATAAGGCTGAAAAGCTGTTCGCAGGCACAGCGCTCTCAGACAGGCTGACAGAGCTTAAGGAAACGTTTGACGCACTGAGAAAGCTTGAAGCAGAAGATAAGATAACAGTCGACTTAGGACTTGTAAACAAGGCTGAGTATTATACGGGAATCGTGTTCAGGGGATATATAGAGGAATACGGTCAGGCTGTGCTTTCGGGCGGAAGATATGATACGCTTATAGGCAGCTTCGGAGCGGACGATATGCCGGCTGTAGGCTTTGCGGTAAACGTAAACGCTATTGCGGCGGCTAATCTCAGAAGCAACAGAAGCACAAAGGCACGCCACGCAGAGGTTCTGGTATTTGCCGCAGACGAGGATCTGATAGACGGTATCAGCCACTGCACAAAGCTTATTTCAAGGGGCATCAGTGCAGAGTTCAGCACCTGCCCCACGCTTGATGCGGCTATGGAATATGCTAAGGCTAACAAAATCGGCAGAATAGATATAATAGATAAAGAAAAGAACGAACAGCCCGTTACAATGACGCTGTAAGAAGGGATATACATAAATGGACAAGAAAACAATCAGAATCGCTCTTACTAAGGGCAGACTTGAAAAGGACACGGTAAACCTTTTCGATAAGATAGGATATGATGTTTCACAGCTTCGTGACAAGGGCAGACGGCTTATACTTGATATACCGGGAAGCAATATCGAGGTAGTCCTTGCAAAAGCCGCAGATGTACTGACTTATGTTGAACACGGCGTATGCGACTTAGGCGTTGTCGGCAAGGATACTATAGACGAGCATGGCGGAAGATTTTTCGAGGTGTGCGATCTGGGATTCGGACGCTGCAGATTTGCTCTTGCGGGCAAAGTCGGCAACAACTTCTATGAGGGCTGCGGTGTAAAGACTATTGCCACAAAGTACCCAAATATCACAAGAAGATTCTTCGAGTCAAAGGCTATGGACGTTGATATAGTAAAGATAGAGGGCTCTGTAGAGCTTGCTCCCTTGCTTGAGCTGTCGGACGGTATCGTTGATATAGTAGAAACCGGTACAACTCTTAAGGAAAACGGACTTGAGGTATACGAATACGTTTCACCGATTTCAGCCCGTGTTATAGTAAATCCGGTAAGTATGAAGCTCAAGAAGAACAGTATTGAAGATCTTATAGATAAGATGGAAAGCAACATATAAGAAAGGACGCTAAGTAAGATGATAAAGACTATCAAAGCAGACGGCAGTGAAAAAGAATTCCTCGCAGGTATGAAAAAGCGCAGCAGTGAAGTAAACGCAGAGGTTGAAAAGACCGTAAGAGCAATTATAGACGATGTTGCCGCAAGAGGCGACGAGGCTGTAAAGGAATATACCGCAAGGTTCGACTGCCCCGATATGCAGTATTACAGAGTACCCGATGAAGTCATACAGGACGCACTCACAAATGCAGACCCCGACTTTGTGAACTCAATGCTTAACGCTCAGGAGAACATTACGGCATTCCACACCCGTCAGAAGCAGAACGGATATATGATGACAGACGAGAGCGGCTGTATCTTAGGTCAGCGTGTAAGAGGTCTTGACAGAGTAGGCTTATATGTTCCGGGCGGCACGGCGGCTTATCCTTCGTCTGTTCTTATGAACGCTATCCCTGCAAAGATTGCAGGCGTAGGCGAGATTATTATGGTAACTCCTCCTATGAAGGACGGTACGCCCAACAACGATATACTTGTGGCGGCGGCTCTGTGCGGCGTTGACAAGATATTCATGTGCGGCGGCGCTCAGGCTGTTGCGGCTCTGGCATTCGGCACAGAGGAGATACCCAAGGTATCAAAGATAGTAGGACCGGGAAATATCTTCGTAGCAACCGCAAAGAAGCTCCTTTACGGAACGGTTGATATTGATATGATAGCAGGTCCGAGTGAAATTCTTATAGTTGCGGACGATACCGCTAACCCGAAATATGCCGCCGCAGACCTTATGTCGCAGGCAGAGCACGACAAGCTGGCAAGCTCCGTGCTTATAACGACAAGTCAGCGTGTTGCCGATGAAACAGTAAAGGAAATCGAAAGACAGGTTGCAGACCTTTCAAGAAAGGATATTATCAATACCTCTCTTGATAACTGCGGTGCGATAATTATATGCGACGATATGGACAAGGCTTGCGAGATAGCAAACGAAATTGCTCCCGAACACCTTGAGGTGCTTGCCGCAAATCCTCTCGAATATATAGGAAAGCTGACAAACTGCGGTTCGCTGTTCCTCGGAGAATATGCTCCGGAGCCTCTCGGCGACTATTACGCAGGACCTAACCACGTTCTTCCCACAAGCGGTACGGCGAGATTCTTCTCACCGCTTTCAGTTGACAGCTTTATCAAGAAGTCAAGCTATATCTACTATACAAGAGAAAAGCTGTACGGCGCTAAAGAGGATATTGTAAGAATAGCAAACCGTGAAAGACTTACAGCACACGCAAACGCTATCATGGTAAGATTCGAGGACTGACAGATGAACTATACAACATGGGAACAGCGTGTCCGCAAGGTCGAGCCGTATACACCCGGCGAACAGCCTAAGACGGACAATGTAATAAAGCTGAACACTAACGAAAACCCTTTTCCGCCGTCACCTATGGTGGAAAAAGTGATTAAGGAATATAACGAGGACGCACTGAGATTATACCCCGATACAAGAGCGGGACTGCTCGTTGACGCACTGGCGAAGCGTTACGGCGTTGACAGCGATCAGGTGTTTGTAGGTGTAGGCTCTGACGATGTAATATCGCAGACATTCCTTACATTCTTCAATTCCGACAAGGAAATTCTTTTCCCCGATATTACATATTCGTTCTATGACGTATGGGCGGATCTTTACAGAATACCGTACCGTACAGTACCTTTAAAGGACGATTTTACAATTAATCCCGATGACTACAAGTGTGACAACGGCGGTATAATTATCCCCAACCCCAACGCACCGACAGGCGTACTTGAAAGCCTTGATACGATAGAGGAGATACTGAAAGCAAATCCCACATCGGTAGTTGTAATAGACGAGGCGTATATAGACTTCGGCGGAACAAGCTGTCTGCCGCTTATAGACAAGTATGAAAATCTGCTCGTAGTACAGACATTCTCAAAGTCACGCTCTATGGCGGGTATGAGAATAGGCTTTGCCATCGGCAGTAAGAAGCTGATAAAGTATCTGAGCGATGTCAAGTTCTCGGTAAACAGCTACACGATGAATCCGCTGTCTGTTATAGGCGGTGCGGCGGCTGTAGAGGACGAGGAGTATTTCCAAAAGACAACGCAGGAAATTATAAATACAAGAGAATACAGCAAGAAAAGGCTTACTGAGCTTGGCTTTACTTTCCCGGATTCGATGAGTAACTTTATCTTTGCTTCTCATAAGAAGGTACCTGCAAAGGAAATCTTCACAAAGCTTAAAGAGCAGGGAATATATGTACGCTACTGGGATAAGCCCAGAATCAACAATCACCTCAGAATATCTATCGGCACTAAGGAAAATATGGACAAGGTGTTTGAAAAGCTTGCCGAAATAGTCGGCTGAATACCGAAAGGATAAGAATATGAGCGTTATCGAAAGAAAGACAAAGGAAACCGATATAAAGGCAGAGCTTAACGTTTACGGCAGTTCAAAAGCCGAGATAGACAGCGGTATAGGCTTTTTCGACCATATGCTGACGGCACTTACCGTTCACGGCGGATTTGATTTAAAACTCAAGTGTGACGGAGATTTATACGTTGACGGACACCACACGGTTGAGGACTGCGGAATAGTGCTTGGCAAGGCGCTGTCTGAGGCACTCGGCGACAAGAGCGGTATAGTGCGTTTCGGAAGCGCATATGTTCCTATGGACGAGGCACTTTCATTCTGTGCGGTCGATATAAGCGGCAGACCCTATCTGGTGTTTGACGCAGAATTTACCGATGACAGAACGGGTACGTTCGATAACTGCCTTACGGAAGAATTTTTCCGTGCGTTTGCTTTCAATGCGGGAATTACGCTTCACGTTAAAAATGTTTACGGCAGGAACGACCACCACAAGATAGAGTCGATGTTCAAGGCGGTGGCTTATGCACTTAAAACAGCCGTAAGGAAAAATTCGGACGGCTCTGTAGTTTCCACGAAAGGAACATTATAATGATAACGATAATCGACTACGGCGTGGGCAACCTGTTCAGCCTGAAATCCAGCCTGAAACAGCTGGGGCTGGAAGCAGTGGTGACCGCCGATGCGGACACCATCCGCAAGGCCGACCGGCTGATCCTGCCGGGGGTGGGCGCATTCGGGGATGCCATGGCAAAGCTGGAAGCAACGGGACTTGTGCCGGTCATCAAGACGGAAGCCGAAAAGAAGCCGCTGCTGGGCATCTGCTTAGGAATGCAGATGCTGTTTGACAAGAGCTATGAGTTCGGTGAAACCGAGGGGCTTGGGCTTATACCGGGTACGGTGGAGCTTATGCACCATGCAAACAATCTTGTAATACCGCACATCGGCTGGAACTCGCTTGAAAAGAACGAGCCGTGCAAGCTGCTCGAAAGCGTAAACGACGGTGATTATGTATATTTTGTACACTCTTATGCGGCTGTGACCGACAGCAAGAATGTTGCGGCATACTGCGACTACGGTATGAAAGTGCCTGCGCTTGTTATGAGCGGAAATGTGTACGGCTGTCAGTTCCACCCGGAAAAGAGCGGTAAGACGGGACTCGGAATACTTAAAACTTTTGCGTCGCTTTAAGCGGCAAGTGAGAAAGGAGCTACTTATGGATAAGCTGATATGTTCATGTGGAGGCAAGCTGAAGCAGGGATTTTTCTCGGGCGGATTACTTCCGCTGCAGGCTCAGGTGTCGGTCGAATTTGAGGGCTACGGAGTAGCTGTAAGTCCGGTCACGGCTTATGTCTGCACAAAGTGCGGAAAGGTTGAGCTGTACGCAGATAAAACTGTTGTCTGCGACCCCGCAGAGCAAGGAAAGGAAAACGAAGGCGAATGATAATTCTACCTGCAATTGATATAAAGGACGGCAACTGTGTGCGTCTTGTAAAAGGCGATTACGGTACAGCACACAAGGTAGCGGAAAGCTATATGGATACAGCGAGGAGCTTTGAACAGGCAGGCTCACAGTGGATACATATGGTTGATCTTGACGGAGCAAAGGACGCAAGCACCGCAAACAAGGAGATATTCCTTGATGTAGCGAAAAATACAAGGCTTAAAGTAGAGGTCGGCGGAGGCATAAGAAACCTTGATACCGTTGAAATGTACCTTTCGGGCGGTGTGTCAAGAGTTATAATCGGCTCTGCGGCTGTCAAGAATCCTCAGCTTGTAAAGGACGCTGTAAAGGAATACGGCGACAGGATAGCGGTAGGAATAGACGCTAAGAACGGTTATGTTGCGACTGAGGGCTGGCTTGAAACCTCGGACGTTTACTTCACCGAGCTTGCAAAGCGTATGTCCGACGAGGGCGTAAAGTACATTATCTTTACCGATATTTCAAAGGACGGAACGCTGTCGGGTGTGAATGCCGTTCAGCTTGACGAAATAAACAAGGCTTGCAGTGCGAATATCATAGCAAGCGGCGGCGTGCATACGATAGATGACATTATCACCTGCAGAAAGCTCGGACTTTACGGTACGATATGCGGAAAGTCGCTGTATCAGGGAACGCTTGATTTAAAGCAGGCTTTAGAGGAAGCTCAAAAATAAGGAGAATATATGCTCGCAAAAAGAATTATACCCTGCCTTGATGTTCGTGACGGCAAGGTGGTAAAGGGAATCAACTTTGTAGGAATAAAGGAAGTCGGCGACCCTGTTGAATGTGCAGAGGAGTACAACGCACAGGGTGCAGATGAGATATGCTTTCTTGATATAACCGCTACGCACGAGGGCAGAGGCACTATGGTTGACGTGGTGCGCCGCACGGCACAGCGTGTATTCGTTCCGCTGACGGTCGGCGGAGGAATTTCAAGCGTTGACGATTTCAGAGAGTTGCTCAGAAGCGGTGCGGACAAGGTATCTGTAAACTCTGCGGCTGTAAGAAATCCTCAGCTTATCCACGATGCCGCCGAGATATTCGGCAGTCAGTGCGTGGTAGTGGCAATTGACGCTAAGAAAAAGGGCTGGACGGTAGTTGTAAACGGCGGCAGGATAGATATGAACATAGACGCTATCGAGTGGGCAAAGAAAGCCGAAGAACTCGGTGCAGGCGAAATACTACTCACGTCTATGGATACAGACGGTATGAAAACAGGCTTTGATATAGAACTTCTGAACGCTGTATGCGATGTGGTAAAGATACCTGTTATCGCAAGCGGCGGCTGCGGTACGCTTGAGCATTTCTCGGAGGTGTTCCAAAAGACAAAAGCGTCTGCGGCACTGGCGGCATCGCTGTTCCACTATAAAGAACTCACGGTATCTCAGGTAAAGGAGCATCTTGAAGAAAACAATATACCTGTCCGCCGTGTAGATTAAAAGCAATTCAGGGAGGCTTATAACCTCCCGTTTTTTCTGTTTACTATTGCTTTTTACATCAATCGGTATTATAATAAGATTATTACTATCAAAGGAGAAATCAGATGGATCTTGATAAATATTTCAAGAAGGCCGAGCTTATACCTGCAATTGTCACCGACATTGATACGGGGGCAGTGCTTATGCTCGCATATATGAACAAGGAGAGCCTTAAGCTGACGCTTGAAACCGGCTATACATGGTTCTGGAGCCGTTCAAGAAAAGAACTCTGGAACAAGGGCGCTACATCGGGCAATTTGCAGAAGGTAATCGACATTCACGCAGACTGCGACGATGATACACTGCTTGTGAGAGTAAAACCTGCAGGTCCTGCCTGCCACACAGGAAGCTATACCTGCTTCTTTAAAGAAATATACAAAAATGATGAGGTATGAAAATGACAGTTTATGAAGAAATTTTTGAAGTAATAAAGGCAAGAAAGGCACAGTATGACGCAGGAAACGCACCTGAAAAGTCATACACCTGCTATCTTTTTGACAAGGGCGTAGACAAGATATGCAAGAAGGTAGGCGAGGAAGCCGCAGAAACAATCATCGCCGCAAAGAACGCAGACAATGACGAGCTTAAAAACGAAATAAACGATCTTTTATATCACGTTATGGTGCTTTGCGCTGACAGAGGGCTTGAATGGTCTGAGGTCGAAGAAGTGCTGAACGAACGCAACGAAAAGATAGGCAACTTAAAGCAGTTCCATACAACCGACAAGTTATCATAAGGAGTGTTATTATGTTTTCATTTAAAAAGGCGGCAGCAGGAGTGTTATCGTGTACAATGCTGCTCGGTTCACTTGTAATCAGCGGATGCAGTGACAGCAATACATCAGGAACGCAATCCGCAGACAATACGAGCAACAGCTCGTCAACGGCTCATCAGGGAGAAATCAAGGATATAAGCTCGGTTGAGCTTGTAAAGGATATGAAGATAGGCTGGAGCCTCGGCAACACGCTTGACGCAGGAAACGAAAGCAACAGGGGACAGGATCCGGGAGCAATTGAAAAATCGTGGGGCAACCCCGATACTACAAAGGAAATGATCGACGAGATCAAGAAAGCAGGCTTCAATGTTTTGCGTGTTCCCACAACGTGGGACTGGAGCACAGGCGAAGCTCCGGAGTATAAGATAAGCGACGAATGGTTTGCCCGTGTAAAAGAGATAGTTGATTACGGCATGGAAAACGATATGTATGTTATCCTCAACATACATCACGAAACATGGCACTATCCTACCGAGGACAATTACGAGGCGGCAAGCGACAGGCTTAAAAAGGTATGGACGCAAATCGGCAATTACTTCAAGGATTATGACGAGCATCTTATATTTGAGGGACTTAATGAACCCAGAGTAATCGGTACAAGCGAGGAGTGGAACGGCGGCAGTGATGCGACAAGAGAGGTCGTAAACAAGCTGGACGCTGATTTCGTATCTACAATAAGAAGCCTTGACGGTAACAACAAGCTCCGTCATCTTATGATACCCGGATATGCGGCATCTTCATCCGAAGTTGCGCTTAAGGCACTTAAAATTCCTGAAAACGACGATAAACTGATTGTTTCCGTACACGCATATACCCCGTACAACTTTGCACTCGCGGACAGTAAGAGGTCGAACAAGTGGGTAGCTTGCAAGGAAGGATTTACAAACGATATTGATTATCTTGCCGATATGCTGAAAACTCTGTTTATAGACAAAGGTCAGGCTGTCATTATAGGCGAGTTCGGTGCAAGAAGTAAGGATAATGAAAAATATCGTGCAGAGTGGGCTAAGTATTATGTTACAAAGATGAAAACGGTAGGTGTTCCGTGTGTATGGTGGGACAACGGTGCGTTTTTAGGAAGCGGCGAACTGTTCGGGCTGTTCGACAGGCGCAATCTTGAATGGAGATACCCGCTTGTAAAGGACGCTCTTATTTCCGCATCAAACGGTGAATATACGGTAGACGGTCTTAAATCCGATACAGCTATCCTTGATGAACTGAAAAAGGACATTGCTCAGTCGAAAAACAGCAGTGCCGAATAAATACGTTAAAAAGGCAGTGATTTTATCATTGCCTTTTTGAAAGGGACAAATATGCGGATAATAACAGTTGACCTGCACCGGATGACAAAGGACGAGGCACGAAACAAGCTGGTCATGACAATAAGAAATGCGCCGCAGGGCAGTGTGGAGCTTCGTGTGACGCACGGGTGCAATAACGGAAACGTACTTCAGCAGATGGTGCGCAGGGAGTTTAAATCGCCAAGAATAGACTATATACAGCCTGTGCTTGCTAATGACGGACAGACGCTTATTTTTCTGAAATAATATTTGTGGATAGAAACAATTTTAAATGTTGCTGTACAAATTTTCTGAAATTTTTAACAAAACTCTTGATTTTTTGTTAAAATAGTAGTATAATTGCTTACTGCAATAAGCAAATACATAAATCTCAGGAGGATAAGAATATGGATCGTTTAAAAGGAAAAGTAGCCGTTATCACAGGTGCAAACTCCGGTGTCGGCGAGGCAACAGCGCTTGCATTTGCAAAAGAGGGTGCAACGGTAGTTATATCTGCACGTCGTATTGAACCTCTTAATGCGGTTGCCGACAAGATAAAGGCTGAGGGCGGCACAGTTCTTGCAGTTCCCACTGACATTTCCGACAAGGCGGCTTGTGAAAACCTTACGGATAAGGCTGTAGAAGCGTTCGGCAAGATTGATATTCTTGTAAATAACGCAGGCGTTCTTGAGAGCGGACTAAAGCCTATCGACCGTTTCAATGACGATGATCTTGACAGAATCATAAATACAAATGAAAAGGGCACTATGTATTGTATGCGTGCCGCTCTGAAATACATGAAGGAATGGGCATCTATCGTAAACGTTGCGTCAGTTGCGGGTGTAATGGGCTGCGGCGGTGCGGCTTATGTTGCGTCAAAGGCGGCTATTGTCGGCATCACAAAGCACACAGCAATGCGCTATGCTGACAAACATATCCGTTGCAATGCTGTTTGCCCGGGAAATATTCTCACACCTATGACAGCAAACGCTTCAAATGACCTCGACGTTGATATGATCACTGCAATGTCAAAGCACAATGATTTAAGAGTTGGCTCATGCACGGCAGAGCAGGTTGCAGGCATTATCCTGTTTATGGCTTCTGACGAGGCAAAGCCTATCAACGGTCAGATACTGGTAAGCGACTTCGGTTCTACGCTTTAATTTTCCCTATATAATAACAAAAGCGTGTGTGGATTGCCACACACGCTTTTTGCGTCATTGATTCATTTTTTCGGCTTTCTTTTCAAGCGCTTTTATATCAAGGCCGTATTTTTCGAATATCGTTGAAGCGTAGCTGTTTGCTCCAGGCAGACCTTTCTTTATTTTATATTTGCGTTCGCCTGTGGCTTCGTCAACGGTTACCGTTATGCTTTCGGTTCTTGTGTTTAGCTTAGGGTCGGAATTAAGCTCAAGTGCAGCCTTTGCAAGCGGAGTGAGGTGGGTCGCAAATATGCCCCTTACACCGATAATGCAGAAAATACGCATAAGCTGAGCGGCTATGTCGGTACATTCCTGCGGTGTGGTGCTTTGTATCGATTCGTTCATTAAAAGCAGGCTGTGATTTGTTATACAGTCGCTTATCGCCTTGAATTCCTTTACCTCGGTAGTGAAACGGCTGGCGTCTATACCTACCTGTTCTTCCTTAGGAAAATGTGTGTATACGCAGTCTACAAGCGATATTTCACAGCTGCTTGCAGGAACATATAGTCCTGCCTGAGCCATTACCTGACATATTCCGACTGCACGGACAAATGTGGTCTTACCGCCGTTATTCGCTCCTGTAAGCAGATAGAAGCCTGCGTTTTCGTCAAAGGTTATATCGTTTGTTACGACCTGCTTTTGCGGCTTGTTGGATAAATTCCAGACGTTAGCCTCCTTGAAATATATCGGGTCGAAAAGACCTTTTATATCCGCTTTCCTCTGGCTTTCGGGGAGAAGCGTCGGACGGCACATTTCAAGACCCTTTGAGCGTACATTTTCAATCATCATGACCGCACCGCTGTAAAAGTCAAGCTGATACTCTATGGCGTACATATCCTCAAAGCCTATCGCACGGTATTCATTAAGTATATCGTCAATCGAATTAACGTATTTTTTTGTTACCTTATCAAGTTCTGTAAACAATGCCCTGTCAAGATTGTTCACTATCTCCTCACGCTTTGCCGATTGCGGATCGTCAAAACGCTCGTGCAGGTCACGCATAACTTTATGATCGTTGTTTTTTGAGCCGAAGCTCAGAATTCTGTCTATCACAGTTCCGCTGTCCTCGTACATCTTATCGGAAAAGCCGACAAGACCCATTGAGATCGGAACGAGGTTTTCATCAAAGTTTATGCCGATAGTTGCACTGCGAATCTTGCCGGTCATAGCACTTCGCAGTTCCTCCGACTCGGCTTTCAGCTTCTTATAATGCTTGCTGTTGTAATGACCCTCAAAGAAATCAAACAGCTTTTTAAGACCGGCGGATCTGATGCCCGATGATTTTTCTTCATACAGCTTATGCAGTATCTCCATACATTCGCAATATGATTCAAAGGCTGTAAGGGCAGTGTCAAGCACAGTAAAGCTGTCTGGTGTTGTCAGCTTATATATATTTGTCCTGTCGTTTACGAGCATCTTGTCAACGACCTTACGCAAAGTGGTTGTAAGTGCGGAATCCGCAAGCAGATCGTCTATTATGTCAAGTCTGTATTCTGCAACCGAAATATCGTCGCACAGCTCACCGAGTATCGCTGTCATCTTGTACTGATTATGCGGGGTCAGCTGTTCTGACAGCTGCGCTAACATTAAATCTTTCTCAAATTCGGTCGGCAGTTGTTCTATCTGCGCCTTTCGCTTAAGGCAGGCTCTGCGCTGTTCCTCGCTCGGATAAAGCAGATCAATTATCGGCGGTTTTACATTTGAGTTATCGTATGCCATATCTGCTCCTTAAAGAATCCTGTTTTTGTTTATAACTACGCTGAATTTGACACCAAGCGCTTCTGCGGCTTTTCGGCACAGAGCCATTCGTGTCAGAAAAATCTCGAAATATTCCATCACCGAGCTTATCGAAAGGTCGATTGTAAGTATAAGATTTTTATTGTCTTTTGAAAAATATACTTCCGACTTTTCAACGGCATAATTTACTCTGTCGTGAATATCGGATAACGCTTCTCCGTGACTTTGCTTTTCCTGCTCGGCAGGACGTACTCTTGAACGTCTTACATCGGACTTGTCAGCTATTATAAGTGCCGCCGCTACCGCATTGACGGGGCTTGCCGTGCTTTCATCGTGATTTCCAATAGCGGAAATTATAAGTGCAATTTCACTTGCAGGCATTCCGAGCTTGTCGAGCAGTCGAAATGCCATTATCGCACCGCTGTGTGCGTGGTCGTTGCGGTTTACCACATTGCCTATATCGTGCATATATGCCGCTATCTGTGCCAGCTCACAATCTCTTTCGGGGTAGCCGAGAGTGCTTAGTATCATATATGCCGTATCTGCCGCACGCTCAACGTGGGCGAGCGAATGTTCGGTATATCCGATACTGCTCAGTGCATCGTCCGCACTGCTTATATATGTCCTTATGTCCTTGTTGCGCCTTATATATTCGTATGTAATATTGCTCATAGTCCTTTTCCTTTCGTCCTATGATTATTGTATCACAGCGAAAGGGGTTATGCAAGAAAAAGATAAAAATAATGAGGCTGTTGCAAAAACGCAACAGCCTGCTTTACTTCTTATAGATTTTTATTATCTGTCTGAGTTTTACTCTCACACAGTAGCTTTTGCCTTCATTCAATAAATCAAAGACAGTTTTTTCACATCTGAATGTGTGCAGCTTTTCACTGTCGGGATATTTGCAGTCAACAGTATAATTGTTGCTGTATGTCCATTTTGAACGGTTGGAATTAAGTCCACCATGCTTTGTTATCCGTTTGAATATCACCCGTATCTGTTTTTTTCTGCCTTTATAGAATATACCGAGAGAAATAAGCAACAAAGCTGAAAGTACAATGCAGATAACTATAACCGTCTGTAAAAGTTGCAGTACATTATCCATGCTTACTTGTCAAGCACAGCCATATAAGCCTTTACTATCTCAACGCACTTATCATAGCTCATACTGCTTGTATCAAGGCAGAGGTTATAATTTCTTGCGTCCGTCCAGTCACGGCCTGTATAGTGGCGGTAATACTCGCTGCGTTCCTTGTCTTTTTTTTCGATAAGCCTCATAGCGTCCTTGCCGTCAAGCCCGTATCTGTCGTATACATTCTTGATGGCGGTTTCGGTATCGGAATAGATGAACAGCTTTACAACATCCTTGCGACCCTTTAACACAAAGTCCGCACATCTGCCTACTATCACTGCAGATTTTCCGCTGTCGGCAATATCGGTTATTATCTTTGCGGTGTAGTTGAACAGATTACGGTCGGAGGTGAAATCCTTATGGTCAGGCTCTAAAAGCTCGCCGTCATAGATTTCCTCACGGTTGAAGATAGTATTCTTTATCTTCTCGTCAACTCTGCCGAAAAGCTTCTCGTTGATGCCGCTTTCATCACTTGCCATTCTGATTATCTCTTTATCATAGTACGGAATGTCAAGCTCCTTGGCAAGCATTTTTCCTATAGTCTTGCCGCCGCTTCCCATTCCTCTTGCGATTGTAATAATACGTCCCATAAGCTCCTCCTTATTCTCCGAGATAAGCCTTCTTTACCGAAGCGTCATTGATAAGATCGGACGCCTTGCCCGAAAGTGAAATCTTACCTGTTTCAAGAACGTAAGCCCTGTCTGCAATCGAAAGCGCTTTTTTAGCATTCTGTTCAACCAGCAGAACAGTGGTTCCTGTTTCTCTTATAGTCTGGATTATATCGAAAATATTGCTTACAAAGATAGGTGAAAGACCCATTGAAGGCTCGTCCATTACGATAATCTTCGGCTTCGACATCAGCGCTCTGCCCATAGCCAGCATCTGCTGTTCGCCGCCCGAAAGAGTACCTGCTATCTGAGTTTTTCTTTCTGCAAGACGAGGGAAACGCTCATATACCATCTCAATGTCCTTGCTTATATTTTCCTTATCCTTGCGTGTGAAAGCGCCGAGCTTAAGGTTGTCAAGAACAGTGAGGTTCTGGAATATACGTCTGCCCTCCGGAACGTGAGCTATACCCATTTCAACTATCTTGTGAGCGGGTGTTTTGGTAAGCTCAACACCGTTGAATGTAATAGAGCCGCTCTTAGCGTGGAGAAGTCCCGTTATTGTGTGGAGCGTGGTAGTCTTACCTGCACCGTTTGCGCCGATAAGTGCGATAACCTCGCCCTCGTTTACTTCAAATGATATGCCCTTGAGGGCGGCTATCATTCCGTAATTTACATAAAGATCCTTGATCTCAAGCATTGCCATTTTGCAGTCCCCCTTATTCTCCGAGATATGCCGTGATAACTTCCGGATTGTTAAGAACGTCGGAAGTGTTACCCTGACATAAAAGCTGACCGAAGTTAAGTACAGACAGCTTTTCGCATATACCCGATACAAGCGTCATATCATGCTCGATAAGAAGAACGGTCATATCAAAGTTATCTCTTACAAAACGAATCGTATTCATAAGCTCTACCGTTTCGTTAGGGTTCATACCTGCGGCAGGCTCGTCAAGCAGTAACAGCTTAGGCTCTGTGGCAAGCGCTCTTGCTATTTCGAGCTTTCTCTGGTCGCCGTAGGGCAGGTTTGACGCTAAGAAATCAGCTTTATCGTCAAGCTCGAAAACGTGGAGCAGCTCCATTGCCTTCTTATCCATTTCCTTTTCTGTCGAGAAGAAACGGGGAAGTCTGAACACACCCTCTGCAGTGCTGTACTTGTAGTGGTTGTGAAGTCCGACCTTAACGTTATCAAGCACGCTCATTA